>OLOG01000365.1_pt1 | contig 42678 bp, 33 predicted proteins | sample 1672351 | NCBI WGS metagenome assembly OLOG01 (sample SAMEA3136674, study PRJEB25190) | human gut metagenome | biome: human gut; feature: human-associated habitat; material: faeces | place: Austria | collected 2013 | reverse complement strand
TCTTGTCGTCGTTGGCCGCCGCGTAGGCGAAGGCGTTGTTGATCATGCCGACCTGGGGGCCGTTGCCGTGGGAGACGACGACGTTGGTGCCCTCCTCGATCATGTCCACGATGTGCTTGGCGGTGTTCCGCACGAGCGTAAGCTGCTCCTGCGGGGTGTTGCCCAGGGCGTTGCCGCCCAGGGCGATGACGACGGTCTTGCCGTTGCCCTTTTCGTATGGCATAGAATTCTCCTTACCTGTTGGCCTCATCATGAGAAGTACGCAGGATGGCTCGGCACAAAAGCCATTCTGCGTACTTACTTTATTGAGCGCCACGTAGGCGCAAAAGATAAGATTGGGTTTATTTTTACCGCAACTACCCCTAATCCGCCCTAAACCAGCGGCCCTGGAAGTCATTCTCCAATCGCGGGTTAACCTCACTTGGAGGGAGGCGGTTTCAGTCGCCCTTCTAGTCAAAGCAACCACGCCGGCATCGGCTCAGTAAGATTAGAGGGCCTCTCGGATGATGGGCATCGACATACAGCGGGCGCCTCCACGGCCGCGCGACAGCTCCGCTCCCTCGAAGGTGCGCACTTCGATACCTGCCTTATCGAGCAAATCGAGGGTTATTTTGTTGCGATCGTAGCAGACCACCAATCCTGGAGCCAACGTGAGCACGTTCCCGCCGAGATTCCACATCTCCCAAAAGCCCTGGATCTCATCTCCGTTGCCTACGGGAATAAGCCGTACCGAGGACTCACCAAGCGCATCGGCGAGCACCTTGCTCCAGTCGGAGCCGACGGGCTGCGTCCTGACGCAATCGGAAGCGGGGGTCAGCTTGTACACGTTCACATTGCCGCTCAGGAAGGGGTTGAACAGGAACGCGTCCCGATCGACCATGGTCAACATTCCATCGAGTAGAAATCCTGCGTGGGGTTGTCGCGATACTCGTCTGCGGCGCGATGGATGTATTTCATGAGCAAGGGCTCGCGCTGGCGGTAGGGCTTGCCCATGTGGGACAAAATGACGTCATCGGCGATGTTGATGCTGCTATCGCGCGTGAAATAGCTGTTGGGCAGCGGGTTGACGAGAAAAAGATCATCGAGGTACGTAACAGCCCCCCCAGCGAATCCCCTCCATCGAATTCGCTCTTGAGAACACCGGTGTAAACACGCTCCACGAACTCATCGAGAGGAAGCCCATTGTAGTATTCCGCCAACCGATCGCGCAGCCCGATAGAGGGAATCGCAGAACGATCGAGGAACTCCTCGACAAATGCCGATCTCTCGCTCTCGTTTTTCATAGCCTGAGCGAACATATCCTCTTGGTAGAGGATTTCGACGCCATTTTCTCTGAGAATACCCGCGAACGTATCGTGCTCGGCCTGCGCTTTCTCCAGAAGAGGCGTGTCCTCGAAGAGCATCTCCTGCAGATGAAAGGGATGCACTCGCTTAAGCTCATTGCCCGGACGATGAAGCATGACTTTCTTCAAAGGACCGATTTCCGAATTAACCTGGACCATGGTGTCCCCTATCTCAAAAAAACAATTCTCAAGGACGGCAAAATTCACTCTAGACCTTGGGACAGTACCAAGGTCTAGAGTGAATTTCAGCAGATTCTCCTTTTGCAGGACGGCAAGGAGATCGGCCTCTATCTACCGGCAAATAGCTGAGAGAAAAAGATATGTCCGAGAACGCGAGGCAAGACCGCAAGGCCCGTAAAATGAAAATGCCCACCTCATTCGCTATTTTGGGCATCCTGCTTCTTGTCATGGCCATCCTCACGATAGTCGTGGCCGCAGCAGGAGGTGAGGGCGTGCGCGAGGCCCTACCCCTTCCAGAAATCGCGGGTGAGATCTTGGCGGGTGGAGTGGTGGGCGTTTCTCGTGCCGCGATATTCGGCCCGTTAAACGTCCGACACGTCAATATTCCGCGCGCGATCAGTATCCAAGCATTCATTCACTGAAATCTACCACTTAACTCGGCCCTGATCTGCTATCGGAATTTGCGGACGCTCCATAGGAAACGTAGCAAGCGGAGATGATCAGAGGAGAACCTCAGAATCATCTCCGCTTTTTGAAAGACTCTTGTGACTGCAAACTTTAGGAATTATATGAAGTACTGAGGGATCAAGTGCTGCATAGCTTTAGTCAACAATCACGTTTTCGGTAGTATAAGATGCCTGCGCATACCGCTGGGCATTGGTGAACTGCGAAGTTGCAAGGCCATACAAGATCGCAGCCTGCTCCTTATCGCCCTTTGCCCCAGCGCAATCGGCCATGGTCGTATAATTGCATCCCGTGTGCACTGCCTCGGCGGCCTTGTTGTAGCACTCCAACGCGTCGGCATCTTCGGTATCGCTCTTGTACAATTCGGCGCCAGCGTTTCTCACTGCAATACGGGCATCGGTTTCCGCGCTCTTATTGGTGGCCTGCATGCCCTCTCCAAGAGTGAGCTTGTAGTAGTTGGCCGTACCGAACGGGACATCGGAGCGGAATTTCTCATCATGGCCCCTCAAGACGAACATCTCAAGATCGGTCGCGTCGAAAATCGTCCTGAAGATGGTCTTGAACTCCAGATCATCTCCTTCTGGGGAATGGAACTGATAGAAGCCGCCGAAATCCCAATTCTCCTCGCTCCATTTGCCCTCGTCATAGTAGCGAATGCTTCCGAGTGCATCCGCGATGGTGCGCGGGGTAACAGAGCCCTTGTTGTCCAGCAGGATCCTCTCTACCGTGCTAGCCCTGGGCACGCTGTCCGGATACGCCTCGTACGAATCGTTCATCCACGACTCGTCCAGGAAATGATTTGCCGTAATAAGGTAATCCTCCTCGCCATGATCGCCGGCCTTACGGACTACATAGGCAGTGTCTTTTTGCTCTACAACATAAGCATTCCCGTTATTATCAGAAATGTTAATGTTGCCGGTATGGATCCACTCAGTTTCCGTAAGCATTTTGACCGCTTCATCTGCTGTAGCGCACTTTGTAGCTGTATACCAGTAAGCGAACAGGGTATCGAGGAACGTGCCTTCCCTATCAATCACCTCGGCACCCTCGCTCGGTGCCGCGTGGGGCCCTCCGGCATAGGTAATAATGAGGCCTTCAGAGTTCATGAATGCATTGCCCTGCATTCCGCCAGATGCCATAACCGCATAGCCATCATCCGGATAAGAAATCATATCCGAGAACATTGCAGCAGGCGTTGCGCTGATTGCATCAAGATTGGCGCCTCCAAGATGACGGCCGTCCAGGGTCATGTTTCCCCAAGCCGATACGGTCATGCACGTTTTTGAGCGCTCCGGATCATAATGCATCATCAAATCGTAGTTAAGGACAGAGGAACCCATAATTGCAACAATCGCATCTTCCTTTGAGATTCCTGCCCCATCAGCCACCCCTGACAAGAAGTCAAACACAGATGGCTCATCCGCTTCGTAGTGCTTCAGGATCTTACCCATGGCTTCGTTATATGCGGCATCGTCTGCCTCCGTATAAATCATGGCCATTACAGATGCCCAGTTATTCTCTAACTGCACTTTCTGCTGTAATCCGTACTGCCTTCCCATATCAAACCAGGAGCCGTTTACATAGACAACTTCCTGCGTGTTCCCTGCGTTGACGGTTGCATCGAACACCCCATCGAACTCTTCGGCGCCAGAAGCTACCGCTACATCCGTCGATGCATTGTCCGGCGTTCCGCTAGGCGCATTGTCCGATGCTCCGCCCGTCGTGCTCTCTGCGGAACAGCCCGCAAATGCCAGCAGACTTAAACATAAGCTGGCGCAAAACAATACACGAGCTACTTTTCTTCTCATAATCTAGCCCTTTCTTTTCTTCCAAAAGCCCTACATTGCCGGCAACTTGATGGCTGGCGCAAAATGCCCTACTTTGCCGACCCTGGGGCGTCGGAGGACTTTGAAGCCTCATATGGGCGACGCGCTTAGGCCTTAGGCTCCTGTTGGGTGATGCAGTGGATGTTGCCGCCGCCGAAGACCACCTGGTCGGACTGGACGCCCACGCACTTGTAGACGCCCTCGCCCCACACCTCGTCGTGGATCTGCTGCAGCGTGTCCACGGCCAGCGGATCGTTCTCGTCGCCGTACTGGGGCACGATGACGCCGCCGTTGGTCACCAGGTAGTTCATGTAGGAGGCGATGAGCGGCTCGTCAGCCACGCGCGGCTCGGCGTTCTCGTCCATGTCGATGGTGTCGCAGGAGGCCTGGTCCATGTACAGGGGCTTCGCCGGCATGGGCAGCTTGTACACCTTCAGCGCACGGCCCTTCGCGTCGGTGGCGTTGCTCAAGGTCTCGTAGGCCTCATGGCACTGGCGGTAGAAGGGGTAGTCCTCATCGTCGGTCCAGATGCAGACCATCACGCCCGGGGCGATGAAGGTGGCCACGTCGTCGATATGGCCGTTGGTCTCCTCGGGGTCGATGCCCTCCTTGACCCAGATGACCTTCTCCACGCCCAGATAGGCCTTCAGGTGCTCGTCCATGTAGGCGCGCAGCTCCTCGCTCCAGGGCTCGAAGCGCTTGGCGTAGACGGGCCAGATGGTGTCCTCCTCGACCTCCTCGGCGAGCACGGCCGAGGCGGTGCGGCCCGGGGAAAGCAGGCACTGCTCGGTGACCACGAGGGTGCCCTCGCCGTCCACCGTGATGGAGCCGCCCTCCAGGATCATGTCGTCGGGACGATAGCGGCGGCAGTGCGACAGCTCGGCCATCTTGCAGGCGATCTGGTCGTCGGCCTTCCACGGGAAGTACAGGCCGTCGATGAAGCCGCCGTAGGCGTTGAAGTGCCAGTCGCAGGCGCGCTTGTCGCCCTTGCCGTCGATGACGTAGGTGGCGCCGGTGTCGCGGAACCAAGCGTCGTCGGTGGTCATTTCGATGACGGTCACATTCTCGTCGTCCTCGAAAACGGCCTTGCAGTTGGCGTAGTCGTCCTCGTTGGCGCACATAACGACCGGCGTGAACTCGGCGATGGCCCGGGCGATGGCGGCGTACTGCTTCTGGGCCGGCTTGGCGCCGTGGGCCCAGGTGTCGGTGCGGTGAGGCCAGCCTATCCACACGCGATCCTGCGGGGCGAACTCGGCGGGCATGAAGAAGCCGTCGGCGGCGGGGGTGGAGTCGGACTCGTAGATGGTTTTCATGAGGGAATTCCTTTCAAGAGGGGGGGTACGAGTACAGCAATCTACAAAATCTTCTCGCTCTTGCCGTCGTCGGCGGCAAGAATCTGCTCGACTTGGGCCGGATCAACGGGCTCGAGCGAATCGGGCTCGCCTGCGGCCTCTTCAGCCAAACGCTCGGCGGCCATCGCGGGAGTGAGGCCCTTGAACTCCTCCTTGCGGCCGCGGGCGCTCACAATGCGCACCACCTCGCCCAAAAGGAGGAAGATGATGAAGATGGCGATCATCGGCACCTTGTCCGCCACTTCCTCGGCCGAGAACGGCACGAGCGTGGCCACGACGGCCAGCACCAGCTCGATGACCGGGATGGCCAGAATAACCTTCATGGCTGTGCCCTGGAAGGGGAAGCGGTACACGCGGGGACGGTTCGCATCGACCTTGCGCAGCTTGATGAAGGCCGGGAACATGGGGATGTAGGTGAGCAGTAGGAACACCACGGAGGTGGCGAACAGCGTCCAGAACAGCCCGTCGGAGATGGCCTCGTTGGGAATGAGCTGGATGAGCAGCACGGCGGTGGCCACGATGCCGTTGACGATGGCGGCGCCGGTGGGCATGCCGGTCTTCGGGTTCTCGTGGGCGAAGACCTTCGGCATGTTCTGGTTCTTCGCGGCGTACTGGGCCACGGCGTTCACGCCGAAGGACCAGGAGGCCATGTTCGCGAACAGGGTGATGAGGAATACTACGGCGATGATGATGAAGATGGGGGAGGTCTCGCCCACCATGGTTATTACGGCGTAGAGCATGCCGAAGTCGGGGTCGATCTGGTCGGCCGGGATGGCGGCGCCGATGCCGAAGCCGCAGAACAGGTAGATGGCGCCAATGGCCAGGCCGCCCAGGATGATGGCCTTGGGAATGTCGCGGGCCGGGTTCTGCATGTCCTTGGCGAAGGTGCAGATCACCTCGAAGCCCGTGAAGTTGAAGATGATGATGGACAGGTAGCCGAGCGCAGCGGTGTTGGTCAAGTCGGGCAGGAACGTCTCGGGGGCCATGGATCCGGCGAATCCGTTGGCGCAGGCATACCAGATGCCGAGCACGCCCACGGACACGGCCACGAGCACCTTCAAGACGGCACCGCCGTTCAGAATCCACTCGGAATCGGACACCTTCGAGAAGCTCATGAACACGACGATCCACACAAACGCGATCTCGATGCCTAAGGTCAGCAGCAGATTCGACTCGATATCGGCCCCGAACACCATGCTTAAGATGGGCGGGAACAGCGTGGCCAAGCTGGCGATCCACAACGGGAAGTTGATCCAATAGTACCAGCTGATGCGGGCGCCCCACTTGTCGCCGAGCGCGTCGCGCACCCAGTCGTAGATACCGCCCTCGGAGTCGTAGGCGGTGCCGAGCTCGGCCGCTACCATGCCGTAGGGCAAAAGGAAGGTGATGATAAGGAAGATCCACCAGAAGAACTGCTGGTTGCCGATGGCAGCAGCCGGTGCCGCCGCCTCACACACGAACACCACGCAGATCACCGACAGAATAACGGATACGAAGGAGAATTTCTTCTTACCGCTCATAGGGTAACTCCTTAATGGGAAAGAGCGATCGGGGAAGTTGCGCCTTCCCCGATCGCACATGGTTTACAGACCCTGCTTGCCGAGCTTCGCCATGCACTCGTCGATGGTGGCGCGGTAGTTGGTCGCCTTCTCCGGGTTCGGCTCGCTCTGGGGGCACAGAGTGGCGAGGATGGCGCGGATGGAGTGCTTGCGGTTCTCGGCCTCGTCCCAGCACAGGGAGCGCTCCGGGTCGTCCATCACCTCGTCCACGACCTCCTCGCCGCGGTTGGCCGGCAGGCAGTGCATGAACTTGGAGTCGGGGCCGGCCGCGTTCATCAGGTCCCAGGTCACCTGGTACTTGGGATAGAACACGTCCATGTAGCTGGTGCTGGAGACTTCCTCGTCGTAGAGGCCGTACCACACGTCGGTGTACACGAAGTCGGCGCCCTCGATGCAGGAGATGTCGTCGGAGACGGTAATGGTGCCGCCGGAGATCTTGCAGTTCTCCTCGCCGATGGCCATGAGCTCCTTACCGAACACAGCGCGCTCCTCATCGGTGCCTATGAGCAGGGCGCCGTCGGGGATCTGATGGCCCTTGGGCCCGAACTGCACGAAGTCCATGCCCATCTTCGAGCAGATGAACATGAGCGATACGCAGGTCTGGGTGGCATCGCCGATGAAGGCGAACTTGCAGTCCTCGATCTTCTTGCCCTCGGGCAAATTCTCGATCATGGTCATGAGGTCTCCGAGCTCCTGGGTGGGGTGGTTGTACTCGCTCATGCCGTTGATCACGGGGGCCGCGGAGTACTTCGCCAGGGCCACCACGTCCTTGTGGCGGTCGACGCGGGCCATGAGGATGTCGACGAGGCTTCCCATGACGCGGCCGGAGTCCTCGATGGACTCGTGGCCGCCCAGCTGGATGGAGCCGGGGCCGAAGAACTGCGCGTGGCCGCCCAGGTCGGTCATGGCCGTCTCGAAGGAGATGCGCGTGCGGGTGGACACCTGCTGGAAGATCATGCCCAGCGTCTTGTGCTTCAGCAAGAGCGGGTACTCGCCGCCCTCCTTGATGAGCCCCTTCATGGCGATGGCGAGGTCCACCATGCCGAGCAGCTCCTCCTTGGTGAAGTCGTTGGTGTCGATGTAGTCCTTGACCATAGAAATCCTCCTTTAGGATCTCGTTCGCGACCTCTGCGCAAGATGATCGCGATGCGGTTTCATGCGGAGGACCCTTCATGTCGGCGCTATTCGGGCCGGATTCCCGTTCGCGGCCTTTTCTCGACTCGAGGCCGTCTCCGGAATTGTTGAGCGTCTTCCGCATCTCTCGAGGCTCAGCATGGAACGCGCTAGAAGTTTTGAGAAGAAATAATCAAGATTATTTCCAGATGGTAAAAGCTCACCGTGCGTCTAATCCCAAATAATCCCGCTACTTAGACCTATTGAACTGGCCTCTATGGTAGAAAAGATCCATCGCCTCTTTTGCTGATCTTTCAAGTTGAGGCACGACCTAAACCGCTCTAGACCGTCGCGGCTCATCATCGGGCCCTATGCGTCACCGAGGAGGCTTGCTTTGGAGACAGCGTTCTACCTCTACACCATCGTCGTGATGCTCGTGTGCGTGGCGTCGGGTTCCGTATCGCTCTCGGCCTATTTCGTTTCCCGGCGCCACTCGTTTCTCTACGCTGCAGCCATGCTGCTGTTCTACTTCCTCGACCTCGCGCTTATCTTTCAATACGAGTACCTGGGCCAGAACGTCGAGTATTCCATCAACCAGTTCTATACCATCGACCATCCGCAGCTGAAGATACTGCTCGCCTTGGGCACTCTCGAGCCCATGTGGCTCATACTGTGCGATTTCGTGAACGAGCGCCGCCGCGTTTTGCGCCTCGCCCCAGCCTTGGCCTTCATCGCGGCAAGCGAAATCGTCGTGCTGTGCCTGCCCGTGGACGAGTTTCGCCAATGGCTCTTCTACACGCTGCGACAGGCGTTTCTCCTGTGGTGCTTGGCTTTCGGGGTCTATCGCTACTGCACGGCCCGCAACGAAGTGGAGAAGGCCCGCTTGCGCCGTCAGGAGCCGCTGTTCCTCATCACTTTAGTTCTGTGCCTGTGCATTCTCATCGAGGATATCGTCATGATCCTCGTCTTCGATTCCAGCTTCTTCGCGAACGCCGATATGCTGCCCCTGTATATCAGCGAGCGGAACTTCTCTGAGAACATCCTGCTTCTGACCCTGTCCTTTTTCACCCTGCGCGTCGCTGCCGACACCCTGCGCCTGCGCTTCAAGGAGCCGCCGAGTGCCGATGCGCCCGACACCCAGGAATACGTGGACGAGCTGCTTCCCGCCTTCTGCGAGCGCTATCACCTGACCGCGCGCGAGCGCGTCATCTTGGAAGAAGTGCTGCAAGGCAAGGACAATCAGAACATCGCCAGTTCGCTGCAATTGGCCCTCGGCACCGTGAAAGCTCACGTGCACAACATCCTGAAGAAAACCGGCACCACTACCCGCCAAGAGCTCGCCCAGCTGTTCTGGAAGGGATAGGGGATAGCTGGCAGACGCGCAACAGCGGCTGGCGCCGTGGGAGGTGCAGGCGTCGGAAGGCCGCAGCCGCCCTTATTCCCGCAGCGCCCTAGAATCGAGCCCTTTTGCGGCGCTCTAGCTCTTCTTTGAGCATTTGCGTAAGTTCGTCCCGGCCGCTCACGCCAAGCTTGGCGTAAACATTCGATATATGGGTTTTCACCGTGTTGACGGAAATGTACTCCTGCTCGGCGATCTCCTTGTTCGATGCACCCTTCTCGAGCAGCGACAGCAGCACCTCTTCACGCTTGGTCAGCCCGTATTCGCGGGCGATCCAGGGCACAAGGGATTCTGCCAGCTGCTCGTTGCGCATCCGCCGATGATGGGCGAGGAAGACGTAGGCGGCCACGGTGAAGCAGAGCGCCATAACCTCGACGGGCACCTTGCGAGGAGAAGCAAAGTCCCCGCTGCTCTCCTGCCCGAAACTCACATACGTTGCCGCTTCTCCCAGGGCATACACGAGCACGAGCAGAAGCGAGAAAACCCATCGCCAGCGGTTCATGCATCGAAATTCCGCCACCAAGCAGCAGATACCGTACCCTATCACCCACAATGCCAGCAGCCTGGTAAAGAGGAACCCGCGCCACGACGCAACCGATTCGACTGATGAAGCGCCGCTCGCCCAGGCCGCCATTATGCAAACCGCCCAAAAAAATCCTTCGACAGGGGAAAAGCTGCGCGAGAGCAAACTGCCCAGCACAAGCCGGTACAAGAGGATTATAGCCATGTTGAATGTGGTGTAGAGCATGGGGTAGGCGTTTCGCGCGTCTTCGAATTGCAACGCGAATTCTGGAACAAACTCGTACATGAACAATAAAACGATATCTATCGTGTACGCGAAGAAGATGAGCGCCGTGAAGATGTATCCCGGTTTGCGCTCGACGTAGTACAGGCTCCCATAGGCGGCGATGGCCAACGCATAGGCGATGCAGCTTGCCACATTGTAGAGAAAGGCGAGGGACACGACTCCTCCTTCATCGGATAGCAAACATTATAGACGGTTTGGCTGCCAAGGCTACCGACTTGCCTGACACTCGATTCAGCTTCTTCGTTATCCCAGTTCAGAAGAGGGGATGACAAAAAATCATCCCCTAAATAATCTAGAAGCCCTCCCTGATTTCCTTAACAAGAGATTTCCCCGCTCTTAAAGTTAGGTCATCGCAGCACCGAGAAGAGAGCGCTGCGACCGAACTAAGGAGGGTTTTATGAGCATGTCCCGTCTCGATCAGCTTCTCAGCCGCCGCCATTTCGTCATTGGATCAAGTGCGCTTGCGGCCGCCACGCTTTCGGGCGGTCTTTGGGGATGCGCATCAGATGAGCCGCTCGGATCAACCGGCCCATCTGATTCCCCCGAAGAGAACGCCGCCGATCTCGTGCTGTACAACGGCCATGTGCAGACGATGGTATCGGAAAGCGAGGTTGCCTCGGCCATAGCCATCGCGGGCAACAAAATCGTCTATGTGGGCGATGATTCAGGCATCGACGCTTTCGTAGGAGACACCACCCAAGTCATCGACCTCGATGGCAAGTTCGTCTCCCCCGGCTTCATTGACGGCCACATCCACGCCCCTGGCAACTGGTTCACCAAACTCTTCCAAATCGATCTAACGGGACTTAGCACCAATGAGGAATACCTCGAGGCAATCCGCTCCTTCGTGGAAGCCCATCCCGACGAAGAAGGCTACATCGGATCGCCCTTCATGCTCAATGCCTACCAGCTTCCCGACGGCTCGAATCCCGGGCCCTCGAAAGAGGATCTAGATGCCATCTGCCCCGATAAGCCCATTCTCATCCATGACGTCTCCTACCACGCCGCTTGGGTCAATTCCAAGGCCTTCGAAATGGCTGGCGTAACCGCCGACACCCCCGACCCAGAAGGCGGCCTGTTCTATCGCAACGAAAAGGGCGAGCCTTCGGGATGCGTCAGCGATGCCGCCAAGGGAATAGTATTCGCCATCATGCCCGACACCATGACCAACGATAATCTGGAAAAGGCCCTGTACAAATTCATGGAGGAAGCAAACTCCTATGGCATAACCGGCATTACAAATATCACCCAAGGCGGTCTTGATATTATCGATATGTACCACAAGGTGGAGCGCGAGGGCAATTTGACCCTGCGCATGCGCGTCGTCCCCACTATGAAAGAAGGTCGCACCTATGACGAAGTGCTTTCCACCATCAAGTCCTACAACGACTCCGCCACAGACATGATTTCTTCGAATACTGTGAAGATTTTCTACGACGGAGTGACCGAAAGAGGCACCGCCGTCTTCCTGGAACCCTACCTGGAATCAACGGGACTCGGTGATCATTGGTGCGGCGAACCCATCTGGTCTCAGGAAGACTTTACCCGTCTTGTACACGACTTTGATGCAGAAGGCGTTCAGGTGCACGTGCACGCCATGGGCGACGGCGCCGTTCACGGCACCCTTGATGCCTTCGAGGAGGCTCGGGCGACCAATGGGGAGCGCGACGCGCGGCACACGATCACCCACGTATGCGCCATTACCGATGAGGATATCCAGCGCATGGCCGATTTGGATGTAGTGGCGAATCTCCAATTCCTGATGATGTACCACGATGATCTCATGGACCTGGAGCGCGCCTATGTCGGCGACGAGCGCGCCATGGCGATGTACCGAACAAAGCACATGGCCGAGGCAGGCATCTGCATCAGCGGCTCCTCAGACGCCCCCGTCATTCCATTTGTCCCGCTCGATGCGATCGAGGCCGGCGTTACCCGTAACTCGCCCTATCCCGAGGAAGAGGACACCGACATGACCCGCTGGCCCGAACAGGGGCTCACAGCCTACCAGCTGCTCGAGGCCTACACCAAGAACGACGCCTACCAGAACTTCATGGACGATATTATCGGCACCGTTGAAGTGGGCAAGTTCGCCGATCTCGTCGTGCTGGACACCAATATCCTGGAAGTGGATCCAAAGGAGATCTCCTCGGCGAAGGTCGTCTACACCATCTCCGACGGCCGCATCGTCTACGAGGGGTAGGACCGAGCTAGAAGACGCCAGCTATACGGAACGGCGCGCAAACCCTTGAACACAGGCCCCGCGGCTCTGCGGTCATTAGTCCCGCAGAGCCGCGGGGCCAGACCTATGCGCCCATGCAGCCCTTGCCGGCACTGCGGCCACACGCAAACACGCTGTATCCCGAAAAGGCGTTTCAGCCTCCTGGACTCACCCTTCCTACCCCAGGATGGATGAGAAGCCCGAAGAGCACCTCGCTTTCCAATTTGCGCCGCTCTATGCCAGCCTCCAGCAAGCCTTCGAGGCCATATTCGAACGCGCTCGTAGCCAGCGAGTCATCTTCGTCATTGACGAATTCCCCTATTTGGCAAAGGCCGACCCGAGCGTCTCTTCAATCCTGCAAGCTCTCATCGATCGCGCCTCTGCAGATTCGAAGCTGCTTCTCTTGCTGTGCGGGTCTTCGTTGTCGTTCATGAAAGAGCAGGTACTTGGAGAGAAGAGCCCTTTGTACGGGCGGAGAACAGCCCAGATAGAGCTTAAGCCCTTTGATTTTTTCACAGCCATGGAGCTCTTCCCCCAACGCAACCCCATCGAGACAGCCGAAATATACGGCATGGTGGGCGGCGTACCCCTTTATCTTATGCAATTTCAGAATGGTGGAACATTACGCGAGCTCACCGAGGCAGCGCTGCTCGACCCGAACTCAATCCTCTACGAGGAACCGAGCATCTTGCTCATGCAAGAGGTGTCGAAGGCATCGCGATACAACGCGGTCATCGACGCCATCGCAAATGGACGAACCCAGAGCGGGGAGATAGCAACCGCAATTGGCTCCACCACAGCGGAAACCTCGTACTACCTCAAAGAGCTTGAGCGCATTGGCCTGGTTACCCGCGAGCAGCCCCTTGGGGGAAAGGGCAAGAGGCCGATCTACAGACTCAGCGACAATCTCTTCCGTTTCTGGTTTCGATTCATCGCACCGCATACTTCCTCGATCCAACGTGGGATGCCAGGACGTGCTTGGCGCTCTATCGAAAAGGCACTTTCCGAATACATGGGACCGGTTTTCGAAGATATCTGCAACCAGTGGCTTTGGCGCCAGATGGCAAGAGACGAGTCGGCCATAGAATTCGATGACCTTGGACGCTGGTGGGGCAATGATCCGCAACGTAAGCAGGAAGCCGAAATTGACATCGTCGGCATAGAGGGCACACACGTGGTGCTCGCCGGAGAATGCAAGTGGCGAAACGAGGACTTTCCCGCCTCGGCCCTGGAGAAGCTTCGCCATCGCACGAACCTTATTGGCAATGCGGACGAGGCGCAGCTTTACGCGTTTTCGAAAACCGGATTCTCGCAAGCATGCCGAGCAGAGGCGAATAGATCGAGGAATGTGCGGCTCGTCTCCTTCAGCGACATGGTCAACGCTTGAACCGAACGGCCCGCTCGACAGGGCCACACGGAGGGGCCATTGTGAGGGCCCGTCGTAGGGGGGCTTCAGCCGCCCTGCAGAAGGAGGACGCCCATCGTAGGGAACAAGAAGGGAGGGCCTAAAGCCCTCCCCTACCAGGAAGCGGACTCCCCGCCTGCGCTTGTGATGTAGCCCTGGGACATGGCGCCGGCCTCGGGGAAGGGCATGTCCGGGGTCTTGTCGTCGTTGGCCGCCGCGTAGGCGAAGGCGTTGTTGATCATGCCGACCTGGGGGCCGTTGCCGTGGGAGACGACGACGTTGGTGCCCTCCTCGATCATGTCCACGATGTGCTTGGCGGTGTTCCGCACGAGCGTAAGCTGCTCCTGCGGGGTGTTGCCCAGGGCGTTGCCGCCCAGGGCGATGACGACGGTCTTGCCGTTGCCCTTTTCGTATGGCATAAGCGTTCTCCTCCTCTTTTGGGAATTCAACCTGATACGCCAAGGACAGCCTGGCACAATGGGCCGTCCTTGGCGCTCACTCTAATGTGACTCGAGAAATTGAAAAGTCCGAACTCGGTTTATTTTCTTTCTGCCCTCTGTCTAATCCAAAGTAAACCACTCAGCTTCTATGCCGCGTCCTCCTCGGGCCACGGGCTGGCGTACACGGCATAGCTCGCGTACTGAGGAGCGCCCACGGCGTAGATGTCGTAGTCGGCCGCCTGACCAGGCTCGGTGTCGACAATCTTGAAGTAACCGCCCTCAATCTTCCCGTCTTGATCAAGCAGCACCACGTCGACGCGCGACTGCGTGGCGCCATCCAGCGACTCGGACGCCGTCACCGTGCCTGTGAACTCCTTGGCGCCGAACTGAGTATCGGTCGCGCCCCCGTCCTGCACAGCGTACACATGAGCCAGCTTCTGGTCCGTGGCCTCCCACGAACCCTCGGGCGTCGTAATGGAGAACTCGACGGTCGCCGGCTTCACCACCTCGGTCGAGTTTGCCGAGGAATCAGCGGTCGATCCCGCCACGTAGGAATAATAGTAAGTGGAATCGGGCAACACACCCGGAGTTTCAATCGTCTCGTCGAAGATGACGTTGCCGCTATCGTCCTTGCCCACGACCTCGATGACTGGATCGATGGCCTCTACGGTTTTGTTGGGGTTCTGCACCTTCACGGCAAAATCGACCATGCCGTTGTCGGCAGCGAACCAGCCGGAATCGACGATTTGCAACTCGGCGGGGTTCGCGGCCTCCTGCTCGGCCGTGGCGGCATCGGCCTCGGCGTCGGCTTGCTCATCGACGGCGGCCTGCCCCGCAGCCGGGCCCTGGGTCTCTTCAGTCTGCACCACCGCCTGCTCCGATCCGGCCGGTGCCGTCTGACCGCTTTGGGCCGCGCACCCCGCAAGGCTTACCGCGAACAGACCTGAGAGCGCCACCCAGCCCAGATACTTCAGTTTCATTGTCATCACCATTCCCTTGAAGGTCTTGTTACGCAAACCATGCAAGTAAATGATTACCCCGCTCGTGTACTAATTTAGAGCGCAGCGCCCTTTCGTAGCCTCTGCGCCACTGCTTTGTTTCAGCTGAAATTCCCACGTCAACGCTAGGAAATCAAAATGCGGAAGGTCATAGTTCACAGAGCATCAACCGAAGTGACCGCCCCTTGAACGCTTTGCTTCAGCTCCATGGCAATACAAGAGATTTGGCCCGAAAACACGAAAGCCCGCGGGAGGGGGGATCCGCGGGCTTCATGTTGTGGCGACAGCGAGACGAGGAGAAGCTTCGCCACCCAGTAAAACAAGAAGAGAGGAGGTATTACAGGGCTTCGTTCCCTCGGCCCTGCTGACAAAAGTTATAATAGGTTAACTGATTCGTTCGCACAAGGGAGTTAACCTGGGTTTACACTTTCTCCACAACTCTCGCGCACCCAGCCCGCGCCTTCGTCGGTATCACGCAGCCCGGTCGCCCCGCCCCTGTTTGACGGAATCGTGCACGGTTATTTACGCCATGGTAACTGCAAAGCCGAAAGTCTTCCCAAAGATCGTCCCTCCCCTATACTGCAACCAGCGAAACGGAAAAGAGCTGATCAATCTTCTCCTTTCCCCTTTCCTTTCCTTCTTCTCTCTTTTGGAAGCGGGCGCCCCCTCAACAAGCCCGCTTCCCGAGAACGAGATTCCCCGATCCGTTCTCGAACCCCTGCAAAGAGGCGGCTCCCCCAAGCCGCCTCTTCTCTTTTTTGAATGCGTCTACGCTCGCTCTATCTACTGCCGCTCGCCTAAGATCTTGAGCGCCTGCTCATAACCACCGGCGCCGTAGCTGAGGCACTTGGAAACCCGGGCAATGGTCGTGGCCGAGGCACCTGTTTCCGCCTCAATGGCCGCATAGGACTTCCCCGCCGCCAAAAGACGCGCCACGCCCAGCCGCTGGGACGTCTCGCGAATCTCGCGCACAGTGAACAGGTCTTCCAAAAGAGCGAATATGGTGTCGGGATCGTCGATGGCGGCCAGCACACACAGCAAATCGTCGACGTCCGGGGTGCGAATCTCAGCCATTAGACCTCCGTGAGCCAGTCAGCGTACTCGTCGATACGCCCGTAAACCAGGTCGAAGAAGCGGTCCTGCAGCGCGCGGGTGATCTCGCCGGGCTTGCCGATAACGCGGCCGTCAACGGAGCCCACGGGCGTGAGCTCGGCGGCCGAACCGGTCATGAACACCTCGTCGGCGATGTAGAGATCGCTGCGGGTGAGGCTTTCTTCTACGGCGGGAATCTCCAGGTCATCGGCCAGGCACAGCACCGTGTCGCGCGTGATACCCTCGAGAAGTCCATCGGAAAGCGGCGGGGTGGAAAGCACACCGTTGCGCGCAATGAACAGGTTCTCGCCCGTGCCTTCGCAGACGAGCCCCGCCTCGTTCAACATGATGGCCTCCGCGTAGCCGTGGGCCTTCGCCTCCATCTTCGCGAGGATGGAGTTCATATAGGAAGCCGTGGCCTTCACTGCCGGCGGAATGGCGTTGTTGGAGCGCTGCCGCCACGAGGAGATGCCCACGGCCACGCCGTTTTCCAGCGCGTCGGCGCCCAGATAGGCATCCCAGGGCCAAACGGCGATGACGACGTCCACCGGCGCGCCCGTCGGATCGACGCCCATGACGCCGTAGCCGCGGTACACCAGAGGTCGGATATAGCAAGCCGGAAGCTTGTTGGCGCGAATGACCTCAAGCGTGGCGTCCATCAACTCGTCGGCGCTGTAGGGCAACTCGATCTGGGCGATCTTGCAGCTGCGATGCAGCCGCTCCATATGGTCGCGCAGACGGAACACGAAAGACTTGTCCTCATCGGGCACCTTGTAGCAGCGGATGCCCTCGAATACGCCAGAGCCATAATGCAGCGAGTGCGACAACACATGGCAGGTCGCCTCCGCCCACGGCACCAACTCGCCGTTCTTCCAGATGTAATCGACCTCGGTGATGTCGGCCATGCAACCATCCCTTTCTCAAAAGAGGCGGCCCGCGCCTTCGCGTCTCGCCGCCGTTTCCGCCATTGTACTCCAACGCACTAAAGCGCTGAAGCGCTTCCACGAAGGCGGCAGAATCACCTCGGCTCCCTATAGCGGACGGCGCTTCGTGAAGCGGGCGTAGAAGACGGCGGTGACCAGACCGGCGGCGGCCACAACGAGGGCGGCGATCATGGCGCCGGCGAAGCCCTCGGCGCTGGCCTGGGCGGCGGGCGCACCGGCTGCGGAGGCCGCTGCCGTAGCCGAGCCCATGATGCCGACATAGGCCGCCGGCCCCAAACACGCCGACAGCTGCACAGCCATGGACATGAGCGTCACGCCGTGGGAATCCAGCTCCTCGGGCAAGCGGCGCAACCCGGCCGTCTGGGCTGGCGAGAGCACCATGCCCGTGCCGAGATAGCCAAAGAAGATACCCGCCGTGGCGACGACGACCGACCCCGCAAGAGCGCCGGCAATGGTGATCCCCAAACCCGCGACGGCGATGGCAAGCCCCGCCGGCAGCAAGGGCCACTCGCCCCAGCGATCCAGAGCGCGCCCCGAAAGCACCGAGGCCGCGGCGTTGGCCAAAACCGGCGCCACCATGAGCACGCCGGCCATGCTGGCCGCAAGTCCCGCCGCCTCTTCGAAATACAGCGGCGCCATGACCGACAACGAGAAGTAGGTCATCATCGTCACCATGACGAGCAGCGCCGCCGGCCAGAACATTCCGTGGTGCAGCGGCTCCATAGACACAAGAGGGCGCGCCAAATGTTCTTGGCGTCGGGCAAACCAGCCGAGGGCCAGCGCAGCGCCGATGAGAGCCGCAGCGCCCACGGCTGGACGCAGCGTCACCTCCGAGAGTCCCACGCACAGAAGCGTCACACCCGCTGCCGTGAGCAGCACCGAGGGGAGATCGAAGCGCGCCCGCTCGGGCTCGCGGCCGCCGCGCACGACGAAGATGCCGGCCACCGTCAGCGCCACGGCCGCCGCCAGAGGCACGAGAAACACGCTGCGCCAACCCAGGTCGCTCACCATGAAGCCCGTCACAATGGGCGCCGTGGCGGGGCCGATGGTGATCATGGCCGAGCCGATGGCCAGATACGTCCCCAGGCGCCCATGGGGCACGCGGTCGACGATGACGTTCATCATGAGCGGAATGAATACGCCCGTGCCGACCGCCTGTACGAGCCGCGCCACCAGAAGCAGCGGGAAGTTCGGCGCCAGAAAGCCGCCCGCAGAGCCCGCAATGCTCAAAGCCGCCGCCGCGAAGAACAGCGTCCGCATAGACAGGCGCCGGTACAGATAGGCCATGCAGGTGACCACCACGGTGACGGCGATCATGTAACCGGTCACGAGCCACTGCGCCGCCACGGCATCGATGGAGAAATCGCCCATGATGGCAACGAGCGCCATATTCACCAGGTTCTCGTTGAAGCCAGCCAGAAACCCGCAGCCATAAAACACCGCCAAAAGCGGGCCCAGTGACGAATCGCGCATATCTTTCCTTTCCCTTTCGAGTTCGAACCGTGAAAGCGCGGCGGAACCTGAAGGGACGGCCGCAGGCAGCGTAGATACGAGGGGCGCGCCGGCCTATTCATTGCCGTCGCGCTCCTCGCCGCGTTCTGCTGACGAAAAGTGTAGCGCACAAACTACGCAAAAAGGTGCGCGAAGCGCCGTAGATGGCTAAGCCGTTGCTTCCGGCGTCGAAGCTTGAGCGTCGCGGCCGCCGCGATCGCCGCGGTCGCGGGGGGCTTCCATGCCGCCCGGGGCACCCATGGCGCCCATGCCGCCGGAAGGCGTCGTGGAAGCGGTGAAGTCGGTCGTAGCGTCGCCGGCAACGAGCTTACCCGTCGCGCCCTCGGGCAGTCCTGGCACCGACAGGGTGACACACTGGAAGGACACGGGCACCGTGCAGCGGGCAAGCACCTCGCCGCTCTCGCTTTCCACGGATAGCTCGGTATTCGCCGAACCGTTCAGGCTCACCAGGGCGAAGGGCTGAGTGCTCCCCTCCGAAAACGTCTCGGCCATGCCGGCACCTCCGGCCAGAATGACTGTGCCACCCGTCACCGTGGCGCCGTACTCGTAGTCGAGCGCACTGTCGCCGGTCCCGGAGCTGGCTCCGACAAGCTCGCCGCCCGTGACTTCCACGTACCCGTTGGAGTCCACCGCGTCACCGCCGGCGTTGATGGTCACCACGCCTCCGTTGATCTGGATGAGGCAGTCCTCACTGGCGTTAGCACCCATGGGGCCGCCCGCGCCGCCGCGACCGTCGCGAGCGCCGAAGCCACCGCCTTGCTCGCCGTCGGGCACCTGACCGGGCTCGACACCCTCCGGAAGCTCCGGACGCTCGCCTTCCGCGCCTTCGGGACGCTGGGGCATCTGACCATCCTCCATATCTTCGGGACGCTCGGGTCGCTCGCCGTTCTGGGGGCCGAATCCAGCAGGGGGCTCGGGCATCGCATCATCGCCGTTCTGTCCAGCAGGCGGCTCGGGCATCGCACTGTCGCCGTTCTGGCCAGCCTGAGGCTCGGGCGCCTGGTCCGATTCCGCGCCGTCCGGAAGCTCCGAACGCTGGCCGCCCCGTCCGTTCTGCGCGTCAGCGCCCTGACCGCCGTCGCCCTGGCCCTCACCGCCTTGGTCGCCAGCATGATCGTCCTGGCCGACAGTCGATCCCGCGTCACCGGACGCATCGATTGTCGCGTCGTTGGAGTCGCGCTCGGCCACAGCGGCGTTAATACCGTCATCCGGCGCCGTGATGTTCAGCTCGCCGTTGTTAACGATAACTTCCTGCGCCTCGATGCCCTCCTCGCAACCGGTTACGGTGAACGTGCCGCCGTCCATGGTGAACTCCGTCTCGGGGTTCATGCCCTTGCCGCCGGCTTCCACGACATAGGTGCCCCCGGTCATGGCCGCCTCCACGTCGGAGCGCAGGGCGTGATCGGCCGCCTTGATCTGCGCGTCGCCGCCGGCCAGACGCAGATACGTGGCCGCCTGGAAGCCCTCATCGCCCGCTTCCACGGTGAACGTGCCGCCGTCGATGGACACAAACCCGCGCGTCGGATCCTCGTCGTTGCTCGACTTCACACCGTCGCCGCCGGCCGTGATGGCGAAGGAGCCATCGGCCACCTTCACGCAGTCCTTGCCGCGCAGTCCATCCTCCTTGGCGACCACGGCAATCGCGCCGCCCGTGACCACAAGGTCGTCCTTGGAGTTCACGCCGTGACAGTAGTTGCCTTCGATGCTCAGCGCACCGGTGCCGTTGATGGTCAGGTCGGCCTTTGAGTACAGCGCCGCATTGGGCTCGTCCTCCCCTTCTGCAAGCGCATAGCTCGCACCGTCGGCCAACGTGTTCTGTGTGCCGTCGGCCAAGGTCACGAATACCTTGTCAGCCTGCTGGATGTTCAGCGCCGGCCCCGCCTCGTTGCGAATAGACGCGCCGCTAAGCACGATCTGCACCTTGTCCTGGTCACCGGCGTTCACCACCAGCGACCCGGCCGTCAGCTCTCCGGTCACTGCATAGGTGCCGGCGGCGGATATAGTCACCGTGGCGCCTTCCACCGCAGCACCTTCACCAGACACCGTCGCGCCCTGGCCCGACAACGCAATGTTTGTCGCGGAGGCGACATCGTAGGAAGCGTCCTTGTCGCGGTCGGAATACTCGAAATCCATACCGGGGATGTCGATAAGCGACGCCCAGTCCACCCCGTCAGTCGTGCCCGTTGCGCCGCTATCGCCCTGGGCCCGGCCGCTCTGTCCCTGCTCGCTTTTCTCGCCAGCGCCTTCGGCGGCTTCCTCGAACGTGCCGCCCGTGCACCCCGCCAGCGCCAGCGACCCCGCCAGCGCCACAGCCAAGGCTCCACAGCCCCAAGCCCGTCGTCGCGCCACGCAAGCGCCCATCATCTCGTTCGTCTTCAACATCAATTCTCCCTTTGTCGTTTGTCCTTATGGTCTTGCACTACTATTGGGCTCATCTCCCTAGGTGCTTTCCGGCATCGGTGCTCGCCGACCTCTGCGCGCCCCCTGAAGAACGCGGCCGTCAAGAAACAGCTTCCACGTCAGCAGCAGCGATGCCGGGACGGTACCGACTCATGTGCGTCATCTTCGCTGTTTCTTTTGCCGCGTTCGGAAGGGGATCAAGCGCGCAGCGGGCGGCGAGCACCGATGCCGGAAAGCACCTCGCGGAGCGCCCCGAGAACCTAAAGCGTTTCGCGCCCCTGAGGCGTCATCCCCAGAGAGATCTTCAAGTTCCCGTTCAGGCACCGCAGCTCGTCGATCATCGCCTTTTCAAGCCCCCGCTCGCGCAGACGCAGCTGGTAGGTCAGCTGGAAGAGGCTGCCCATGTTGGTGGTCGTCACCTCGGTCAGCTCCGATTCCGCGGCGTAGCGGTTGAGCACTTCGTCGAAGACGCCGTCGTATTCCAGATCCTCCGGAATGGTGATCCGCAGCGTCTTGCCCGGTTCGCGGGGCTTGCCGAAGGGCGTCAGCACGAACAGCAGGTTCACCACGGCCACCACCACGGTGAATACGCAGGCCAGTCCCAGAAAGCCCATGCCCGTCGCAAGGCCTACGGCCATGGCGAGAAACACGCTGCCGATGTCCTTCGCCGAGCCGGGAATGGAGCGGAACCGCACGAGATTGAACACGCCCATGACCGCGATGCCCGCGCCCAAATTCCCGTTCACCAGCGTGATGACCATCTGCACGATGAGCGGTAGGAGCGCCAGCGTCACCACGAAATTCTTCGAGTAGCTGTGCCGGAACATGTACACACCAGCGCAGACTGCGCCCAGCACCACCGAGAACGCGCAACACAGCAAGAAGTCCGCCGCCGAAACCGCTCCTACGAGCGATTCCGCCATTCCGAACACCGACGAGAACGTTGAGTCAAACATTTGCTTCCTTCCTTTTCAACGGCGCGCTTCCACGAACGCGCTTTCAGACAAGATTCACCCTGGTTTGTTACAAGAATTTCGACTTGTTAGGGTTCAAGCCTTTCTCGAATGCTCCAGAAGCGGCTTTTCGAGGCATTTTCACCCTTCCGATGGCCACTTTTCCCAATTTCCAACTCCTCGCGACTCATCCGAACCCTAACAACTCCAATTTTTCGCTCATTTTTCCCGAGAATATTTTCCGAGAACGCCCTTCGCTGCAAATCTGTGTTTGGACGCCCCGCCCGATACGCGACGTGCCCGCGGCCAGTTGATAGGCATTGCCGTACTTAGTGAACGAGGCTGGATAGATACGCTCGGCCGACAGCACGTTCACGAGCCACGGCGGATAAGGGCCGGCGCTCTTGATCTCCATGATGGACTCTTTTGGCGCGATGATGGGGCGCCAAGACGCACGGAGGCGACAGCAGTCGAGATACTCCAGGCGGTCGTCGAAGGTGATGCGCAACTCGGGATCGAACAAGGAGCCGTCCTCGCGAGGCGGATCCTTTGGGCCCTCGTCGTCCTCGCCCGCCGGATCCTTGGGGCCCTCGCTGTCCTCCGCCGACGCAGCGGCCCGAAGGCCCCAGGCCACACGATCGCAGGTGATACCCATAGACGGCCCGAGCGGCAGCCAGCGATCCATGGCCGCCTCCAGCTCGCGGGCGATCTGGCGCATAGCCGGCGAAAGCGCGGCGGCGGCCAGCACAGGATCGCGTAGCGGCCAGCGGGCGCAGGCCTGCTCATAGGGCAAACCACTCACAAAGGCCAGCGCCGCCGGCAGGGTCAGAGCGAGCCGGCGCTTGTACACAATGCCCTTGAACTTCTTCTTGATGCCGAAAAACACGGGAAAGCCCGCTGACAGACCGTTGCCCTGGCACACCTCTCCAGCGCGAGGATCGCTCGTCGCGACACTTTCTACGACATCCTCAGTCACGTCGCCCGGCACTCGCCCCGCCTGCAGCCCGACGGCCGCCCGCGCCGCCTGCAGCCCCGCAGCCGCCCGGGCCTCCGCCTCCGCATCGGAAAGCGGCAGCCCGCCCGCCTCGCGCACCAGCGGACCCGCGCCGAACGCGGCCACCAGCGCCGTCCCGGCCGCCTCGCCATAGGCACGCAGGCGAAGCTTCTCCTTGTAGAGCGGCTTCTCAATGGATCGAGCGACTATAGCGCGATCGGGCGTATCCAGATACAGGCTCGTGATGCGAGAGCGACCGTACGCGTCCACCGCCATGGCGCCCTCGACGGCCACCTCAATGGCGGCGCGCTCGGCCGTGCCGATGCGGTACTTCTTCTCCACGCGCTTGAACACGCTGCTGTAGGCGATCACGGCCACTCCTTCCTCACGGCCCGCGAGTCCCTTGCCCCGCGGACGGACTTCAACAATAAGGGGACTTCCTGAAAACTGCCTGAAGCGGCAAAATCCTTTCAGGTTGCCTTCAGGTGGGCCGCTACAATGGGGAAAACGCACGCCAGCTCAAGGGGAAGGACCGCTATGCACGTTCTGGTCGTCGAAGATGACACCCGCCTCGCCGAGGCGCTGGCCCGCATCCTTGAGGACAACGGCTACGCCACCGACACCGTGCACGACGGGGAAGCGGCCACCGAGTACGGGAAAACGGGCCTCTACGACGTCATCATCCTGGATGTCATGCTGCCGAAAGCCGATGGCTTCACGGTGGCCCAGGCCCTGCGCCGCGCCCACGTGAGCACGCCCATCCTTCTGCTGACCGCCCGCGACGCGATCAGCGACAAGATATGCGGCTACGACTCGGGCGCCGACGATTACATGACCAAGCCGTTCTCCCCCGCCGAGCTGCTGGCGCACCTGCGCGCCCTCACCCGACGCCAGGGCGACGTCGTCTTCGAGACGCTTTCTTTGGGAGACCTCACACTGAATTTGGAATCCATGGATCTCACCTGCGGAAACGAGTCTATCCGCTTGTCGCAGAAAGAGTCCGCCATCGCCCGCATGCTGCTTGGCTCGCCAGGAGCGGTGCTCTCGAAGGAGCAGCTCATCAGCCGCGCCTGGGGCCCTCCTCCAGCGCCAGCGACAATAACGTAGAGGCCTACATCTCGTTTCTTCGGAAGAAGATGGCACATGTGGGATCGAAGGCGAAGATCGAGACTATTCGCTCGGTGGGCTACCGGCTTACTGAGGGAGACTAGGCGACCATGCGCCGCCCTTTGAAGCCCCGTTTCGCCGCCCGGTTGCACTCCTCTAGCACAGGCGCCTTGAAGCGGCTCGAGACGAGCGTCCCGCCGCACGCAGGGAAGACCGGCTCTCCCCTGCGCCCCGCCGGCGAGGCCGCGCCCATGCTTCGCCGCCTGCGCGCGAAGTTCATCGGCCTGAACATGGCGCTGGCGGCCCTCGTGCTGGCCGCGTCCTTCGCTACCATCTGCTACGCCGACTACCGCGCCGACATCAACAACGTGCACGATCGGCTCATGACGGCCGCAAGCCGCTCCCTGCGAGAACCCCAGCTCATCCCCGATGCCGAGCCCTTCCATCGAAGCGACGGCGGCGGCAAGGGCGAGAACGGGGACAGCAACGAGAACGAAGGCGAGAGCGAAAACGGGGACGGCGGCAAGGGAGACGCCGGCGCCGAAGACGGGGCAGTCGCGCCCACCCAAGACATCGGCGCGGGCACGAACGACCCCTCCTTCGACCCGCCCCGCATCGGAGGGCCCGGGGCCATCGAGCGCGCATCGCTTCCGGTGGCGGTCTACTACATCGCCGACCGCACCGTCATGCAGCTGACCGAGCGCTCCGGCGCCACCGTGCCCGAAGCGCTGCTCCTGAAAGCCGTTCCCGACGTCGTCAGCTCTGACGAGTCCTGGGGGTTCCTGCCCGACGCCGGGCTCTACTTCGCCAAGCGCGGCGAAGGCCCCAACCTCATCGTGGCCTTCGCCGATGGCAGCGCGGCTGACGGATGGCAGTCGCTGGCCCTGGCGCTTACGGCTGTGGGACTGGGCGCCCTCGCGCTGCTATTCCTGCTGAACCTCGTCTTCTCCCGCTGGGCGCTACGGCCGGTGCAGCAGGCCTGGGCCCAGCAGCAGCAGTTCATCGCCGACGCTTCCCACGAGCTGAAAACCCCGCTCACGGTCATCCTCGCCAACAACGCCATCTTGCGGCAGCGCGGCGGCGACACCATCGCCAGCCAGCGCCAGTGGATAGAGAGCACCCAGGTGGAAGCCGAGCGCATGCAAGGCCTTGTGACCGATATGCTCGATCTGGCCCGACCGGCTCCGGAGGGCGCCCAAGCCTCGGAAGGCCCTGCAGGCATCGTCGACCTCAGCCGTCTGGTGGAAGGCGAGGCCCTCACGTTCGAAGCCGTAGCCTTCGAGCGGGAACTCATGTGGGAGTGCGCCATCGACAAGGGAATTACCGTGCGGGGCAACGCCACGCGCCTCCAGCGGGCCGTGGCCGTGCTTTTGGACAACGCCTGCAAGTACACCAATGCGGGTGGCACCGTGACCGTGACGCTGAGGGCGCACGCCAGCGAGGCCGTCCTCTCCGTGCGCAACAGCGGCGAGCCCATCGATGAGGCCGATCTACCACATTTGTTCGACCGCTTCTATCGCGCCGATGCGGCCCGCACCCACAACGCCGCCGACGCCGAAAACAACGGTGGCGAGCCCGGCGCCAACACCGGCGGCTACGGGCTGGGGCTGGCCATCGCCCGCGACATCGCCCAAGCCCACAAGGGCACCATCGCCGTCACTAGCACCGCGCAAGAAGGCACCACCTTCACCTTGCGTTTGCCCTTGGCATAAAACACCCCCGGCGCCGTGAAGAGGATAGGGGCGCCGGGGGCTGGGGCAGATCGAGGTCGCGTGGCTGCCGGAGCGGATGTCGGGGCAGTCGGGAGATGCGGCCTCTCCTGCTTTGCGGAGAAGTCTGAAGTTAGCCGCGCGGAGGGCCTCGGCGATCGCTGCGGCTCCCCTACCGCTCGAAGATGTCTCCGTTGAAGTCGAGACGGAAGGTGTCGAGGATCTGGTGGGGGTTGTCGGTAAGGCTCACAGGACGGGGCGTCATGACGTAGCGGTGGCGGTTGCCGCCGGTAAGCCAGCTTGCGGGCACGGCGTCGAGCAGTGTGATGGCATCGGCGGGGCACACGTCCCGGCAGCTGCCGCACTTCACGCAGTCGCCCGGAGTGTGGGTCACGCCCAGGGTGCCGTCGGCGTCGTCGAACTTCGCGATGGCGCCCGTAGGGCAGAACGTCGCGCACATGCGGCAGGAGACGCACTTCGTGCCGTCGATGACCACCGCACCCCACAGCCGGGTTTCCAGCTTGTCGCCTTCCGGTTCCCCCAGCTGCGCCAGTGCGTCCAGCAAGCGCTCACGCCGATCGGGAATGAAATGCGGCAACGTGCCGTCTTTCATCACGTGGAGGGAATGGGCAGGATGCTTGGGAGCGTCCTGCCCCGCAGATGAACCGACACGCACTCCTTCGGCTTCGCGAAGGGGCGGACAGGAGCGCACTTGGGCAAAATAAGCTACGCGAACGGTTTCGGCAGCGGCCTCATCGGCGCCCTCGGCGAGAATGCTCGCAGGAGGCACATCGGTCACGACAACTTCCAAATCGTCGCCCCAGGTGGCGAGCACCTGGCGCGCCGTTTCGGCTACCAGCTCCGCCGTGTCGCGACCGTGGCGCTGGGCACAGTGATCGCAATCGCCGCAAAGCACCGTCACGCGGCCTACACCCTCGGCGGCGAGTCCCGCCAGCAGCGACTCGTCCACGCGCCCCGCGCAGACCACGAACGCCGCGGCACCGGGCACTAGCAAATCACCCAAGGCCGCCTCCATCTGGCTGCAGGCAATGACCACCTCGTCACCCCGCACGGCGCGCAGACAGGCGGCTTTCAACTCGGCGTCCGAGGGATTCAGCGACTCCAAGGCGCACGTGGGGCACACCGTGGCGCAGGTGCCGCAGCCGACACACTTGGAGGCATCGATCACCAGCTCGCCGTCTTCCAAGGAAATGCACCCTGAAGTGCACGCCGCCGCGCACTTCAAGCAGTCCACGTTGCGGTTGCGCACCTTCGCGCACCGCTCCCGATGAACCCGAATGGCCCCACTATCCACAGCCGCAAACGCGGTGCCCACATATCGGTGAGCCCCCGCATCAATCGTCTCAACCATTGTTGCTCCTCTTCAACGATGGCCCGGCCTCTCCCAAAGTCGAGCCATCGCTCACTGATTGGCTAGTCCAGCTTCGGCTCCAGGTCGTCCATAACCGGGTCGGGAATTTCCACGACGGTCTTGCCCGCCTTCTTGCCGACGAACACCGGCATGGTGATGGCGCGCGTGGGACACACGTCCACGCAGTTGCGGCAGCGCGTGCAGTCAGCCATGGTGCGCAGACCGAATTCCGGATGACGGATGTTGATGTCGGCATCGCACACCTCGGCGCACTTGCTGCAGGAGGTGGCGCGGGCCGTCTCCAGGCACTTCTCATCATTAATGGTAGGCACGAACGTGCGCGAAAAGCGGCCGACCAGGTTCATGAGCGCCGAAAGCGGGCAGAAATTCGAGCACCACTTGCGCAGCACCACCAACTCGATAACAAGCATCGCCGGAATAAGGATAAGCCCGATCGTCGCGTCGCCATGGGCGAAGGCCCGCCAGATGACGAGCACCGTAGCGAACGACAGACCCACGGGGCACACCAGGCAGAACACCGGGAATCCGAAGACCGCCGTCGAAAGCAAGGCCCCACCGAGCACCGCATGGCGCGAGTCCACCTTGCCGTGGTGCACCGGCTGGCACTTGCCGCAGGCGCCGCAGGTATGACCCTCGCGCGCCGCCTTCAGACTCGCCAGCTCCTGCTGCGAGATGGCCTTGATCTCGGAGTTCTTCTTCTCCTCGAGCTCCCGACGCTTCTTGGGCGAGCGGAAGAAGTCGCGCATGCGGTCGATGAGCATGGTCGGGCACAGCCACGAGCAGAAGGCGCGACCGAACACGAACACGAGGGCGGCAATGAGCACCAGCGACACCACAGCGCGCGGGATCATCGTCTTCGTGGCGATCATGGTGCCGAGGGCGCCCAAAGGGCACAGCATCGAGAACATGTCCCAACCGAAGCCGGACATCGTGCCCATACTCACCCCGGCGATGAGACCGGCGGCCATACCGACGAACACCACGGCGCCCACCACGGTGCGCAGCCGACGCGTCTTCAGCTTCGCGGCCAGCGCGTTCGCAGAGTTTTTCGTCTTCGCGCCCGCAGTCGGGGACGAAGCGGGCGTTTCCATCGTTTCGTTCTTCTTAGCCATGGTTTACCCCCTTTAGGCCTCGACGGGGCGCACGACAATGGCACGCTCGCTGGACTTGATAGAACCGGAGGACAGCGACAGACAGGCGGCCTGGCAGGCACCGCAGCCATTGCACTTGTCTTCCACGACATAGGGAATGGGGTTTGCCCCGCCCTCGTCCTTCAGCTCGATAGCGCCGTAGTTGCAGGCGTCGTAGCAGTCGCGGCATCCGGTCATGCGATAGGCCAGGCACGTGCGCGGATCAATCTCCGCCGTGCCGATGATGATGTCGCCGGTCTCGCCGGTCTCCGGGTTGCCCACCGTGTAGGTTGCCGGCAGCTCGAGCGCGGCCGTGGGGCACACCGCCACGCACAAGGGGTTGCCGCCGTTCTCCTCGTAGCAGAAGTCGCAGTAGTTCCCCGTGTTGAAGTCGAGCATAGGGCTGCGCATGCCAAGCAGACCGTCCTCAATCTTCGCCGGCACGATGGCCTGGCGCGGACACGCCTCGTAACAGCGTTCGCAGCGGATACAGCCGCTCACCAGGTGAGCCTCGTCGGTGCCTCCGGGCGGCCGGTTCAGGGGGTTGTGCCCCGCATAGCGCAAACCGCCCAAGCCCAGCAGCGCCACCGTGGAGCCCACGCCGATGAACAGCCCGCGCCGCGTGATGCCGCCGCGCGGCTCGCGTTTGGCCTCGGCTGCGTCTTTCTTTTCCTCTTGAGCCATAGCATTCTCCTCTTCGCTCTTTGCTTAAATGGCTTCCAAATAACGGTTTTACGGACAGAACCACCATCCTTACGCTTCCCTCACCGCAAGAGAGAGCGATTCCTCAGATCGTGCATGGTGGGAGGCGTTCCTTGCCGCGTTCTCCAACCGTAAAATCGTTATTTGCAAGCCATTTCGAAACAGACAGGGCGGTTTACTTGCGTCGCCTGCGGGGCTTAAGCCGTTACATCAAGCCGCCCTGTCCAACACTCGTCTTCAGAGAAGGGCCAACCGACCAGAGATGGCCCTTCTCACGTTCAACCTCTTACTGAAGCGCCCACTGGAACTGGATGAGGGCGTTCACGGCCACTTCGTAGAGCAGCACGCGCCACACGATGGTGCCGATCACGGCGCACACCAGGGCGATCACGGCCACAGCCAGGGCCTTCTCGGCGGGAACCTTGCCGCACATCACGAGGGCCGCCAGCACGGCGGGCACCGCGCAGCCGACGACGACGTTGCCCAGCCAGAAGGCCACGGCATGCTCGCCGGCCAGAATGGCACCGGTGATCTGCTCGGACTGGCGCATGGCCACATCGGGCAGCGTCGGATCGAAGTAGTACTCCATCTCGGTATAGTTCGCGCCCATGCCGGAGATAGCGACCGCGTAGATGACGCTCACGATGGCGCACACCACGGCTCCGATGAAGGCCACGGTGGCGGACAGCTTCACGGCGTCCTCAGCTTTCGTGGCGCCAGCGATGATCATGGCAGCCAGGCCGCCGAGCATCACCGTGGCCACCACGTAGTACAGAGGCAGCAGCATGGTGTCCCACACGGGAATGGCGCTCATCAGATAGGAGTCGCCCGTCGCGAAGGGCAGCGCCAGGGACACGACGATGGCCAGGATGGCGCACCACTTGGGGGCCACGCCCTCCTCGGAGCGGCGCATCATGAGGAAGTACAGCACCACGGCGATGGCGAACACGATCACGAAGATGAGCTCGATAGTGATGCCCGAGGTGATGTGCCCGAAGCCGTTCAGCATGCGCAGCGGGTGCTGCAGGTGGAAGAATACCGACAGGCCGCCGATGGCGAGGGCCACGATGGCACTCACACAGGACGCGAGCTGCATAGCCTTGCCCTTGCCGGCGAGCGTGAGAATACCCTGCATCAAGAAGATACCGCCGGCCAGGCAATTAAAGAAGGTGAAGAGAATAAGGGGCCACTGAATTTCCATGGGTTGTTACTCCCTCCACTTCCGGCCCTCGCGCAACAAGTACATGAGCTTGGGGTTGTTGCCCTTGTTGGTGAGGTGATGAATGTCGTTCTCGGTAAAGGCTTCCACGTAGTCCTTGAGCTTGACGCGGGTCTTCGTCATGTCGTCGTACTGGCAGCCGGGGGTGTCCGGGTGCGCCGGGGCCTCGAAGTTCTCGACGCCCTGATCGAGGTCGCCGAAGAAGCGGGCGCGGGCGCCGCACTGGGCCACGCACTGGGGCAGCTCGCCCTGACTCGTGCGCTGCTCGCACAGCGTGCACTTCTCGACGACGCGCTCGGTCTGGTTCAGGTAGCGCACACCATAGGGGCAGGCCATGGCGCAGAACTGGCAGCCGATGCACTTGTCCTTGTCGATCTGGATGGTGCCGTCCTCGGCGACATGAGACGCCTCGGTCGGGCACACCTTCACGCACTCGGGGTTCTCGCAGTGCTGGCACTGAACGGGGAGGAAGTACATCTCCACGTCCGGGAAGGTGCCGGAACCGCCCTCGATGGGATGCGGGCCGACGCGCAGGGTCTTGATCCAGAAGTTGCCCACGTCCACGCCGTTGATGGCCTTGCACGCCACGGTGCAGGCGAGGCAGCCCGTGCAACGGTTGAGATCCGTGATGATTGCGTAGTTGGACATCGTGTTTCCTCCTTCCTATTCCTTGATGAGGCTGATCGTCTGCAGGCCCTTCGCATCGGCGCTCGCGTAGGTGAGCTCCACCTTGGAGTCGTCCAGACGCGGGTCGTTGGCCAGCCATTCCTTCAGACGCGGGTCGTTGGCGTTGGTGATCGCCTCGTTGCCCCACGGGTCGCACGGCACGGGGTTGCCGAACGGCGAGTTCTCCTCGGTGGCCTTGTAGACGACCATCGGGTTGCCGCGCAGCTGGGAGGCGCCGCAGATCCAGCACTGGGCGTACTTGTCCATGGTGCAGTTGATGCCGACAAGTTCGAAGCCGTGGGCGGCGTGGTCCATCTCCGGGTACCACCAGGCGTGGTTGGCGTTGGTGGTGCCTTCCTTGATGCCGTAGTACAGATCGGCCACCTCGCGGATGGCACCCCACGGGGTGCGCACCCAGATCCAGTCGCCCTGCTCGATGCCGAGGCGCGCCGCGTCGTTCGGGTTCATCTCGAAGCGCGGGGACGGCCACAGCTCGCGGCACCAGGGCAGCTGACGGTGCTCGGAGTGGAAGTAGACGGGCTGGCGGGCGCCGGAGGTGCAGATGAAGGTGGCCTCCGGGTTCTCCTTCACGGCCTGCTTGTAGGCCTCCAGGTTGTCGGTGTCACCGTTGTCGGTCGCCTGGCCCGTGCCCACCCCGGCGATGCCGTGGTAGGGCTTGTTCAGGTAGTTGTCGCTGTTGTAGGACGCGCCGTCCACGAGGTTGGCGTCGTACCACTCAGGTGCCTGAACGCGGGAGTTCTTCGGCTCGAACCAGTGCGGGAACTTGTCGATGTCCGGAATGTCGCCGGCGTAGGCGTCGCGATCCGGCGAGCACACGTTCGCGAAGTACGGGGTCTTCTCCCCCACCTTGGCCGCGGTGCCCGGGGTCTCCAGCACGTAGGACTCGCTCACCGTGTCGCCGATGTAGGACTCGCAGATGGTCGACCAGATCTCTACCTTGCCGGTGGGGGTGCCGAAGGCGCACTTCTCGTCCACAGCGGCATACAGGTTGTAGCCGGCCTGCTGGCGACGGTAGCCCATCTCCCAGCGGCGGTAGGTGCCCCAGCGCTCGGGATGCCACTTGCGGCAGTCGAACCAGCCCTCTTCCTGGAACTTCGCGGCGTACTGCGGGAAGTCGGGGCCGTCGGGGTACTCCTCGGTCTTCCACCAGTCGGTGGCGTCTTTGAGCACGCGGTACTCCTGCTCCTCGTAGCCCACCGAGCCGCCGGCCTGGATGAAGTCATGGTAGTCGAGGTTCAGCCACTCGTCGTATTCGGGGTCGCGGTCGTTGAACGGCACGCCCATGGACTTGTGCAGGCACACGACGAAGGTCGGGTCGAAGACCACGTCCCCGATGGGCTCCACGCAGCGCTGTCCCGCGCCGAAGATGCCGCCGGCGCCCTGGGACACACGTCCCGTGTTGGTCTCCAGCCAGTGGGTGCAGGGGAACACGTAGTCGGCGGTGCCGTTGTTCGGGCACGACCACAGGTTGATGTCCACCCAGAAGTCGAGCTGCGTCAGCGCGTCCCACGCCTCCAGCAGATTCGACTGGTTCATGAAGTCGCCGGACATGCAGATGCCGCCGTAGAGCTTGTAGGGAGAATCGATCTCGCGGATGGCGTCCCAAATGGAGGAGGCGTCGGTCCAGGAGTTCCAGAAGCGCAGCAGCGGGAAGCGCTCGGCGGAAATCTGGTCCGCGTTGTTCTCGAACGGGGTCTTCAGACCCGGGAAGGAACGCGATCCCTTATAGTCGCCGCCCTTGCGCATGGCGATGATGCGGGCCTCCTCATCGGTGGGGATGTGGTTGCCGTAGCGCTCCATGAGCGGAGAGTTCTCGTCCTGCAGGTACTTCACGAAGTTCTGGATGAGCGGAATCTGGTCTTCCACGGAAAGGTCGCGCGGCGTGTTGCCGAGCTCCATGGTGCCGATGCCCTCGCGGATGCCCCAGTCGACGGGGTCGTGATCGGTCACGATCATGTTGGCGCGGCCGCAGCAGCCGTCCACCTGGGCCTTCGAGGAGCCGCGGTTGCCGGCGGGCTCGTCGGAGTTGCCGGTGAGGCAGGCGATGAGCTGCAGGGCGCGGGTGTTCTGCACGGCATGGCCCGTCTGGTCGGGAGCCAGCTGGTAGTGGATGCCGCCATTGCCGTGAAGGGGGTTCAGGCGCGTGGTGTAGGTGCGCACCGCCTCCTCGATCTTGTCGGCGGGAACCTCGGTGATCTCGGAGACGCGCTCGAGCGTGTACTCCTCCAGGTTGTGCTCCCACTCCTGCCAGACCGACTTGGCCTCGATCATCCGGCCGTCGGCGAGCTTCACCTGCACGCCGTCGGGCCACAGCTCGGGATCCTTCGGCAGCCCCTTCGGGTTCGATCTCGCGCCCTTCTCATTGCCCTCGCCGGTCCAATAAGCGTCGTAGGCCGGATCGGCCGGATCGGCAAACTTGGAGGGGTCGGGCAGCCACGCATCGGCGATGATGGGCTTGTAGGGATGCTCGATCCAGGTGCCGGTGGTCGGGATCTTGTGCTTCTCGCCCTCCCACTGGCATTCCTCGGCGTCCCAGTAGGTCGGCTTCTCGTTGGCGGCGTCCCAGCAGATGAAGCGGCGGTAGGAGTACTGCTCCGGCGCCGGCTCCCAGAACTGGGAGACCCACTCGCGGTCGAGGTCGGCTTCGGTGAGCAGGCGGCTCGTCATGTGGATGCCGCCGTTCATCTCCAAGAAGTAGCCCTTGTAGGTCTTACCGTCGGCCTCGGGGTTGTAGAGGAACGGGCCGTTGGACCAGCGCTTCACGAAGTTCTTGTCGTAGGCGTCGTTGTCGACGATCCACTTCAGCCAGCCGAGCGACATGGCCAAGTCGGTGCCGACGCGGATGGGAAGCCACAGGTCGGCCTCCTTGCCAAGCGGGCTCATGCGCGGGTCAACCAGAATGTGCTTGTAGGCGCGCTGCGAGCAGTCCACGACGGTACGGTTGGTGGAGTCGTAGTTGGAATACTCGGACGCGGTGCCCCACTGCACGTACACGATGGGGCCCTGCTCCACCTCCATCCACGGCGAGCCCTTCTCATCGGTGAGCACGCCGCCGAAATGGCGCGGGCCTTTGCAGATCTCGTAGGCGGAATGGAAGTTGTGGGTCCCGAAGACCGACTTCAGGGTGCCGTAGGGCGGCTGCGCCCACACGCGCGAGGTACCACCCATGGAGAAGATCGACTTTCCGCCGTACTTCGCAATGAGCTCGTTGTACTTGGCGCCGATCTCGTCCATGGCCTCGGCGAAGTTGACGCGCACCCAGCCGGGATCGTCCTCGCCCTTGGGGTTGGTGCGCTTCATGGTGTAGCGCAAACGATCGGGGTGGTACAGCGCCAGCATAGACGCCTGGGACTTCGCGCAGCAATGTCCGCGGCTGTGTGCGTTGGACTCGTCACCTTCTACCTTGATGACCTTGTTGTCCTGCACGGTGACCCACACACCGCATTCGCATTTGCCGCACGCGCGGCAGCAGGAACGGATGCGCTTGACCTCACCAGCTGATTCGTCGACGCCCTCGGCCAAAGCCGCAGACGGAGCTGCGGCGAAGCTCAGAGTGCTCGCTGCGCCCGTGACGGCGGCGGCCTTCAGGAAGCTGCGACGAGTCAGTGAAAGTTTAGCCATGGGTCCTCCTCTCTCTTTCGTTCGATGCTTTCCAACAAAACACCGGAAGCCCTCGGCGGCGCCGGCGGCCTTCGCAAGTGGAGGGGGTGAAGATCCGCCTCCGCTGTCGAGCAGCCACCGATGTTTTGTTGCCCAACGGTTGAAAATGGTATGGGCCGCACGCGCCGCGCAATCATAAGAGCAGGCCGATTTAGGAGCGCGCAATCATCCCACGCGCTCATCTCGATGGGATGATTTACCTGTTCGGGGCCTCTCTATACTGGATGGCGAAGAGGATAGGACGAAAGGAGACAACGATGAGCAAGCCCCATCCTTCCATGGCCCTCACGCTTGATTTGGACGAGTCGATCGTCGATCACGAGCTGCGACTGGAGATCGATCGCTGCTACTCTTATTTGGGAACGCCCGTGGTGCGCACCCACGAGGGCGAGGACGACGAGGCCGTCAACACCCTCCGCATGACGGTGCGCGTGGGAGCCCGCGAATATCTGGATTCCTCCGTGGAAGGCGCCGACGCGCTGTGGAGCGACCACATTGAGCACTGGCTGCTGAACCAGGTGCACGCCGTGGACAACCAGATGAAGATCTTCAACCGCCGTCAGCGCGAGGAGGGCAAGCCGGAGCTTGTGTTCACGTGGCTGGAAATCGAGCTGCAGGGCGGCCGCCTCGTCGTGCGCATGCGCCTCGATTCCACCTGCGGCATTGATCCGGAAGAAAGCGCGTGGGTATCCCGCGTACGCGAGGCTTTGAACACTGACGCGCTCGGCAAGGACGTCATCGCCGTCCAGCTGCCCTCTGACGCTTCCTACGAGCAGCAGTACGCCGCCGGCATGGAAGCGCTCGCGGCCCGAAAGGTTGCCGAGGCCGCCGCAGCTCGCGCCGCCGAAGAAGCGGCCGCAGCCGAGGCCGAGGCCGCCGAGAGAGCCGCCGAGGAGTCGTTCATGGCCTCCCCCGCCCTGGTAGCCGAGGCCGCCGAAGCGGCGCTTGAGGCCGAGGAGGCGGCCGATATCGTCGTGCGCGCCCGCATCGCCCACGACCTGGAAGAAGCCGAGCGCGGCGAGCTTGACAAGACCGCCGAGGAAATCGTGGCCGAGCGCATCGCCGAGGAGGCGCATCTGGGCGAGGACATCCAGAAGAAGTACGCCCTGCCCGATGCCGATTTCGCCCTCGCCTTCGATCAGTGGACGGTTGTCTACGCCGATGGTTCCACGCGCGATTTCGACTCGACCAGCAGCATCCTGGCCGATTAGGAGGCACCCATGACTGAGATGATGGCAGAAATCGCCGCTTTCGATGGCCGCACAGCCAAGATCGTCGGCCCTGCGCGCTCCGGCAAGACCGAGGCGCTGCTGCGCCGAGCCGCGGCCGCCGTGGCCGCCGGATGCGCTCCCGAGGACATCCTCGTCGAGACCTCCACGGCCGAGGCGGCCCGGGTGGCGCGCCGCCGCCTGGTAGACGCCCTGGCCGCCGTCGGGGTGTCGGGCGTGGAAGACATCGCCGGCCGCATCACCGTGGCCTGCGCCCAGCAGGTGTGCCTTGCCGTGCTGGAGGCACCCGAGGCCCGCGCCGCCACCGGCCGCACCCCCCGCGTGCTCGCGCCCTTCGAGTACAACTTCTTCCTAGAGGACATGAAGACCCTGGGAACTCCCGCCCGTCGCTTGCGCTCGGAGCTCAGCCACATTAAGAAGCAATGGTGCGCACTTGCCGCCGAGGACGAATGGGCCGTGGGCGAGGAGAAGGACGTGCTGGATCTGGCCCATCGCCTGCTCGATGTCACGAACGCCATGCTGGAAGACGAGGTGGCCTACCTCTGCGGGCGCTACCTGCAAAGCAACGAGGGCGCTGACGCGCGCCAGCAGTTCGCGCTGGTGCTCGCCGACGACTTCCAGAACCTTTCCGCAGCTCAGCAGACTTGCCTGTGCCTGCTCGCCCGCGACCAGCTCATCGTCGCCGGCAACCCCGACGAGACCGTGCGCGTCGCCACGAGTTTCCCCAACCCCGAGGGTTTCGCCACCTTCGACACGCTGCGTCGGAACGTGACCGTATTCGCCCTGGACACCGCCTTCGGCAACCCCAACGTCACCGCGTTCTGCGACGCCGTTGCCCGCGCAGGCAGCGAGGAGGCGCTTGTGGCCGCCCATCGCGAGGGAACCATCCGCGACATCGCCACCGTGAAATGGAACACACCGGACGAGGAATTCAACGGGCTGACGCGCTACCTGTTCGCTGTGAGCGCCGAAGACCCCGAGGCGGCCCAATCCGATATCTGCGTCGTCGCCCCCAACAAGCAGTGGGCGCACGCCTTCGAGCAGATGCTCGTCCGCCGCGGCTTTGCGGTGTCGTCGCTGGGCTTCGAGCGCCTGACCGGCGACCCGCGCGATACGAACCGCGCGCGGGCGCTTGTGGCCTACACATCGCTGAACCTACTGGCCGACCCGGACGACCTGTTCGCCTGGCGCGCGTGGGTGGGCTTCGGCAACTATCTCACCTATTCCGACGGCTGGCACTTCCTGATGGATTGGTGCGACGAGCACGACGCCGGCATTCTGGATGCCCTGGAAGCGGCCACTGCCGCCCGCACCGCCGGCGAAGCGGAGCCCTTCCCCCGGGCCGAGCGTCTGGCCGAACGCTATGAGGCCGGCCGCGCGATGATCGCCGCCCATGCGGGACGCCGCGGCCACAACCTGCTCGCGGCCCTCGACGCCGACAAGCTGCGCGACTTCGCAGCGCTTTCCGCGACGCTGGCCGGCGACGAGGACGCCGCGACCCTGTACGCCATGGTTCGCGAGACGCAGTTCTTCCCCACCCACGAGGCCAACGTCCGCGCCGTGCGCGTCAGCTCCTACGAGCAGCTGTGCGGCTGCGGCTACCGCGCCCTGTACGTCACCGGCTGCGTGGACGGCTTCATGCCCGCCCGCGACGCCTTCGAGGTGGTCTCCACCGACGCCGACCGCGACCGCGTGCGCGAGGCCGATCGCCGCACGTTTGCCGCTGGCGTCGCCAAAGCCACCGACGCGTTGATGTTCTCCACGTTCAGCCGCGCCCCGCTCGAGTTGGCCGAGCGCACGAAGATGCAGGTGGCCCGCGTGCGCATGGAGGACAGCGAGCGCATCGCCACCCTGCGCCCCACCTGCTTCATAGCCGAGGCCGGCGCGGCCGCCCCCATCACCCTCGGCGGCCAGACCCTCCTCGCCGATTTGGGCATGGACTAGTCTTTCCCCCGAAGCCCTCCCGCAAGAAAAGCCCCGATTGGGGCTTTTCTTATGCGCTCGTTTCTTAAGCAAATCAGCCCACACGTTGTGCGGTCGCGCGCCCAAAAATGGGTCGGCCCCGCCGAGGAGGGGCGGGGCCGACAAAGGAGGGGAAAGAAGGAAGGGATTGGTAGGGTTGGGACGCCTCGTCGCAGCGGAGGCATCAAAAGCCGCTAAGCTCCCACGGAGTCCAGAAGCTCGCGCAGGACGGCTTCGTCCTCCTGCAGGGAGCCGAGCGTCAGCTGCCCCAGGCCCTGGTAGAACAAGGTGCGGGCGTGCATGCGCATATCGGCGACCAGCATGGGAACCCAGTTCAGCAGGTGATTCTCCAAAAAGTCGTAGGACGTGCGCAGGTAGGCGATCGCCTCGTCCTCGGCGTTGTCGGACAGCGCCTCAGCGGCGCGAAGGGCCATGCGCTGCATGAACTCCAGCTCCAGCGCGATGTGGTCCTCGGCCTCGTTCCAGTTACCGCGTTTCAACTCGTTTTCGCGCAGCGTGGCGAGCACCTCGGCGCGGGCCTCCTGCATGAGCAGACGGCGCTCGGACGTGTACACCGACTCGTACGGATAGGCGGCGGAATACCCGTTCACGCCGTGGCCGATGAACGTGCTCACGTAATCGATGGCGAGCTCAGTCACCGAGTCGTCCCAGGCGCGCTTCAGGTAGTCGTACAGCTGGTGGTAGCCCTCATCGGCGGCCGCATTGCCCGTGGCCTGGGGAAAGCGCATCTTCTGCAGCTCGCGCAGCGTCGGCAGATCCACCTCTTCGCGGAACAGACGCGCCAGCATGCCGTAGGATCGGGCGCGGGCGTTCATCAGCTCGACGAGGTTCACGTCCTCGGAAGCGGCAGCTCCCTCGACGACGGCTTCTTCCATAACGACCATAGCGTTAAGCCTCCTTCGCGCTCTTCAGCTCGGCGAGCATAGCCCGCCCCAAATCGGTCAAGTTCCAGGCGCCATCGCCCCAGATGACGCAGTCGCAGGTTTCCAGCACATCGATGAAGTGCTGACCGAAGCGGCGCGGCGACTTGGTGATCTCCATGGCGTCGGTCAGGCTCTCAATGGCGTCCAGCTTTCGCGGCGCCTCTTCAAGGGCTTCCATAACCGCCGCGTACACCTCGGCGTAGCGCGCCTCGTCGGACCCCAGCACAACCGCGCGGAAGCTCTTGCCGGCGAGGTACTCCGCGCGCAAGGCCAACGCCTCGGGAGTCGCGCGCCACACCGGATCCACGGTCTCGCGAATCTCCAGGTACGCCACACCCTCCTCGGCGCTCTCGTGCTCCTCGGACACGTCGGGCATCTCCAACGTAAGCGCTCCGGCGCGCTCCAACATGCGGCAAAGCGTCATGGGAGCGTATACCGACCAGTTGTCGCGCTGCCACTCATCCACGCGCTCGGAAATGACGCTCGAGGGGCAGCCGCCCTCGCACAGGCCGATGATGTTCAGCAGCACGGGCCGACGGTTGGGGTTGCGGACAATGAGCGCCTGAAGCGCCTCGGTGGCGCTGCCTTGGCGTGCCGGCGAGTACACCGGATCGTGGTGCACCGTCTCGGGCATGTTGCGCATGGTGGGGTAGTCGATGGTGTCGTAGGGGTTCTCGTCATCCATCCATTCCTGGTCGATCTCCGAGTCGTCCACCGCCAAAGGGTCGAACTCGTCGTCGAAGGCGAGCAGCTCGAGGGTGTCCCCGGCACTCGCACAAGAACCCTGATGCTGATAGGCCATACAGGTTTCCTCTCTCGTTTCGCGCGCGGTCGTCATCGCGAACCCCGATGCGCGGAAGGCTCTTTTCGCCCTTCGTTCGCTCGAGCAATCCGATAGCAGACGCCGCTTCCTATCCTCTTCGTCCTACATTCTAGGAAGCATCGCGGCGCCCAGCTCATACGACCAGGCCCATCTTTGCGAAAAACGGCATCATCCTCTCGTGATGATTTCGCCCTTCCACGAGGATGATTGTGCGCTGCACCTGGGGTTTTGCCCTTGACCTTTTCCGTGCGCGCGCCATAATGGGGCTGCGTTGCGAAACTGCGGGGCGACCACGATTGAGGGAGCACTTATGACCAACGCAGCATTCGGCAAGAAGGTTTTTGCCATCGCGGTTCTGGCCTGCCTGTGCGCAGCCCTGATCGCTGTCCCGGCGTACGGCTTCTACTACGTGCACGACGACAGCGTGTCGGATTCCTCTGACGGTCTGGGTAGCTACGAGGTCTTCATGGTGGTCGACGAGACCGCCGTGGGAGGCGACGTGCACTCCGACCTGATGTTCGTTCCGGCGGGCAGCACGGCCGATGTCGTCCTTACCGAGGGCATCATCTCCAGCGAGAACCAAAACGGGCTGGACGCCATTCACAACTATGACGTTCAGTCGGTGGCCGACTACCTCGCCGCCAACGGTTACAACGCTGAGATCAGCGTGTACCCCACCGGCGATGTGCAGGCCTACAAGGACGCGGAAGGCGCCTACGCCGCCACGTCCCAGAACGTGAGCGAGGCTTACACCGCCCCCGCGAAGGGCGATGGCTCGACCGTTCTCGATCGCTACGACAACGTGGTGATCACGGTGACCAAGTAGGTCGCCGACCGTCGCGGGGCCATCGTCGACCAGCGGTGGCCCCGACCGCAGCGCGCAAGAGCACGCCGATGGCAACGGCATAGCAGCGCGCCGAACAGGAGGTTTTACGGGCCAGGGGATCCGTGAGCAAGTTGACGAGGCACCATCCGCTATCTATAATCCCCTGACTCAGCAATAATGCGTCATCCCGCCCGGCGAGACGGCCGGACCCGCAGGAGGGGGATTATGGGGTTTCAGGTTCCTCGCGTCACCATCAACATCGACTTCAAAGAGGGCACATCCTTCGGCGAGTTGAGCATCGTCTCGCTCGGCTATGGCCTGCATCAGGCCTGGATCTACAGCTCGATGTTCGACAAGGGCGGCATCTTCGGAACCAGCGGCCTTCAGGCCGGGCCCTTCAACGATCAGCTGTCTCTCGCCTATTTCGTGTCCATTCTCGTGTACGGGCTCTTGCTGCTCGTCGCGAGCGTTCTCGATACCAGGCTCATTCGCCCGCTGCACGCCACGCCCACCCTCGTCATCGCCGCTCTGCTCGGTTCGACGGGGACACTGCTCTTGCTCGCGCCCGACGGATCGCTCCTTAGCTCGGAGGCGCTGCAGCTTGCCTCCGGCGTGCTCACCGGCGCCGGATCGTCGGTGCTGCTGCTGGCCTGGGGCATCGCCTTCTCGCGCCGCGATTCAGCCTCCGTCGTCATCAACGGAGCACTCTCCATCGCCATCGGATTCGGCATCTACGATCTGGTGCTGCATCAGATCCCCTTCCCGTGGGGAGGCGTGGCAAGCGCGCTCATTCCCTTCGCGGAAATCGCCTTGCTGCTCGTGCTTCGTCGCCACGTAAGCCTTGATTTCGATAATCGCCAGCTCATCTTCCAGCCACTGCCCATCAACCACGCGCGCTTCGTGCTGCGCTTCGGGTTGCCGGTGTTCTTCCTCGGCGTGGCCTTAGGCATCATGCGCCAGACCTCCATAGAGACCATCCTGCCCGGCAGCGCTTTCGAAGACCAAGCACTGCTGTTTGTCACCGCCTGCGCCACCACGGTGCTTATCATGGTGACGTTCCTGGCGCTGGGCGGCGACGAGCGCTGGCGCACCTTCTTCCGCCCGCTCATCCCGTTCATCGCCGTGACGGCCGTGTTCATCCCCTTCACCGCCGGTGGCGCGTCGTTCTGGGGAACCTCGGTGGTGCTCGTCGGCTACATGTCCTTCGAGGCGCTCATGTGGATCTTCTTCTCGGAGCTTTCCCAGCGCTTCCGCCTCTCCCCCATCTTCGTGTTCGGCCTCGGCCGCGGCGTTATGGCGCTGGCGGCTCTGGGCGGATCCACCCTCCCCCTGTTCACCGGCGCCCTCGGCGCGCCGACGGGTCTGGGGGAGATGGGCACCGTGCTCATCGTGCTGGTCGCCATGATGCTCGCCTACGCGCTTCTGCCCGACGAGCACGAGATGGCCTCCATCGTGGCCGTAACACCGAGGAAGGTGGCCGTACAGAGCGCCTCGCGGGCCCCGCTCATCGTGGTGAACGAGGGGAAAGCAGATGCGTTGGAACGTGCCCGGGAAGGCGCGGTCCCCTCTGCCCCCGAGCAGGCCGACGTGCGCACCCAGGTCCCTGCAAACTGGGAGCACGCCGTCGTGGCCGCCCTTGCCGAGCTGGGCGAAACCTCCGGCGCGGCATCGGGGCAGATCGCCTCCGCATCTTCTGTCGTTTCCGCCGCAAAAGGCCCGACCGCCGTGGACGCCATGCAGGACGATGCATCGGATGCAAGCGCCGCTTCTGACACCGCAAGCTCTGCCTCCACTGCCCCCTCCCCCGCCCGTCAGGCCATGGACTTCTCGCGCTCCATCTTCGCCGAGGAGACCGCCGCCCCCGCGCCCGCCGACGACACGCCCGCCGCCCGGGGCCGCTTCCGCCAGCGCTGCGAGATCGTCGCCAACACCTACTTGCTGTCGCGGCGCGAAAGCGAGGTCATGTACTACCTGGCCCGCGGCTACAAGTCCTCCCACATCCAGCAGCAGCTCTACATCTCCGAAGGCACGGCGAAGACCCACATCCGCCACATCTACCGCAAGCTGAACATCCACAGCCAGCAAGATCTCATCCACCTCATCGACGAAGTGGAGCTGTAACCCCGTGCGGAGCTGCGGCCGCCGCGCATCTCCTGCCGCAACGGCCGCAGAATCTCCTAGGGACTCACGCCGATGCCCCTTGCTCACGATTTCGCTTCTGTTGCTTTAACCATTGCGGAAGCGAATGGCGGTTCACTTCCGCTAATTTAACATAGCGGAAGT
>OLOG01000363.1_pt1 | contig 42757 bp, 32 predicted proteins | sample 1672351 | NCBI WGS metagenome assembly OLOG01 (sample SAMEA3136674, study PRJEB25190) | human gut metagenome | biome: human gut; feature: human-associated habitat; material: faeces | place: Austria | collected 2013 | reverse complement strand
CGCATTCGGCGAGATGCGTTTGCGAAAGTGGTCAATTTTAGATTAGCGCTAACAGACGTCGTCCTACGGGGCGGGCCTCACCAGGCACCTCGCGTCGCTGGGGATGCCCGTGCGCGAGGCGCTCTCCCCGGCGGGGATGCAGAGGAGGCGCCCGGGGCAGGGGAAGTGCGACGAGGCGGACGCGGAGAGGGCCGCCCGCGCGGCGATGTCCGGCTCAAGGCTCGGGACCCCAAGAGCCAGGACGGGTGGGTCGACGGGGTGCGCTGCATGCTCGCGGCGCGCTCCGGGGCGGTGAAGGCGCGGACCTCGGCGATCAACACCGCGAGGTCGCTGCTCACCACCGCGCCGGAGGGGCTCAGGTCGAGGTTCCGCGGCATGGGAGGGCCGAGGCTGATGGAGGAGCTCCCCTCCGTGCGCGCCGAGGGCGCGCTGGGCGCCGCGCTCGGAGCGCTGGCGGACCTGTGGGCGGCGGCGCGCGACGCGGCGCTCGACATGGAGCACGCGATCGAGGCGTCCCCGGAGGAGAACTGCCCCGCGCTGCTGGCGATGTACGGGTGCGGCCCCGTGAGCGCGGCCAAGCTCGCGGTCGCGGCCGGGGACAACCCGGGCAGGCTGCGCTCCGAGGCGTCGTTCGCGGCGATATGCGGCGCCTGCCCCGTCCCCGCCTCGAGCGGCAAGACCGTGAGGCACAGGCTCAACAGGGGCGGCGACTGGCAGGCGAACAGCGCGCTGCACGAGATCGCGAGGCAGAGGGTCATGCGCGACCCCGAGACCGCCGAGTACGCCGAGAGGGCGAGGGCGCGGGGGAAGAGCGACAGGGAGGTCATGAGGTGCCTCAAGCGCTACGTGGCCAGGGAGGCGTACCGGGCGCTGATGCGCCCGCACGAGGTCAGGAGGCCCGAGGACGCCTCGGAGCTCGTGGCGGCCAGGCGCGCGGCGAAGGTCAGCCAGGTGAGGGCGGCGTCCATACTGGGCACCAGCGAGAAGTACATCTCGATGCTGGAGAGGGGCCAAAGGGAGCTCAAGCCCATAAGGAGGGCCTACGAGGCATGGGTCGAGGCCGGACTTCCGCTCGATTGGGACAGGCAAGCCTTCGAGGCCGAGCGCAAAATGGATTCTAAAAAACACCTTGCCAAATAGGAGCGTCAGACCAGAAGTGCCCCCGTTCGTAGCTCCGAAGGAGCAGAACGGGGGCACTTCATTGGTCGAGGACGTTTTCAAAACCAAGCCCGGCCCCGGCCGGACAGCCCACGAACGCTACAAGTTCTTGACACCCATCGCGCGCATGGCGTTCAGGATGGCGATGATCGCCACGCCTACGTCGCCGAACACGGCAAGCCACATGTTGGCGATGCCCAGCGCTGCCAGTACAAGGATCAGCAACTTAATGCCCAGCGCAAAGATGATGTTCTGCCAAACAATCGACATGGTCTTGCGCGCCACGCGGATCGCGCGGGAGATGTTGGACGGTTTGTCGTCCATGAGCACCACGTCGGCGGCCTCAATCGCGGCGTCGGAACCCATAGCGCCCATGGCAATGCCAACGTCTGCGCGGGTGAGCACGGGCGCATCGTTGATGCCGTCGCCGACAAAGGCGAGCTTGCCCTTGCCCGATTCGGCTGCCAGCAATGCCTCGACGCGCTCGACCTTGTCGCCCGGCAGCAGCTGCGCGTGGAACTCGTCGAGCCCCAGCTGCTTGGCCACCGCAGCAGCCACTTCCTCGTGGTCGCCCGTGAGCATGACGGTGCGCTTGACGCCGGCGGCGTGCAGGTCGCGAATCGTTTGCTCGGCATCGGCCTTGACGGTGTCGGCAATTACAATGTGGCCGGCATAGATGCCATCGACCAGCACGTGGAGGATCGTACCGACGACCTCGCAATTGGGCGCTTCGACGCCGGTCGCTGCGAGCATCTTGGCGTTGCCGACGACGACGTGCCTGCCGTCGATGTTCGCCGTCACGCCATGGCCCGCGTCGTTGGTGGAGTCGCTTACGCGCTTGGGGTCGAGTTCGCCCTGGAAGGCGGCGCGCACCGACTGCGCGATGGGATGGTCGGAGAATGACTCGGCGAGGGCTGCGACTTCAAGCAACGACTGCTCGGTATAGCCGGCCTCGGGGTGTACCGCGACCACCGAGAACGTGCCGTTGGTGAGGGTGCCCGTCTTGTCAAAGACGACGGTGTCCACGTCGGCGAGCGTCTCGAGGTAGTTAGAACCCTTGATGAGAACGCCCAGCTTGGATGCGCCGCCGATGCCGCCAAAGAAACTGAGCGGCACGCTGATCACCAACGCGCACGGGCAGCTGACGACCAAGAAGGTCAGGCCGCGCAGAATCCAGTCGGACCAGGCACCGGTGACCAGGCCACCGCCGAGCGCGAGCACCGCGGCAGCGCCGGTGACGGCGGGCGTGTAGATGCGGGCAAAGCGCGTGATGAAGTTCTCGGTGCGTGCCTTCTTTTCGCTGGCATTCTCCACGAGCTCCAGGACGCGTGCGACGGTGGACTCGCCAAAGGGCTTGGTGGTGCGCACGTGGATGAGCCCCGTCATGTTGATGCAGCCGCTGATGATATCGTCTCCGGTTTTGGCCGGGCGGGGGACCGACTCACCGGTAAGGGCGGCGGTGTCGAGCTGGGTTTCGCCCTCGACGATGACGCCGTCGATAGGCACGCGCTCGCCGGGCTTGACCACGATCACGGTGCCGACCGCGATGTCATCGGGGAAGACCTGTTCGAGTGAGCCGTCGGGTTGCTCGACGTTGGCGTAGTCGGGTGCGATGTCCATCATGGCGCTGATCGATTTACGGCTCTTGCCCACGGCGTATGCCTGGAACAGCTCGCCGACCTGGTAGAACAGCATGACGGCGGCGCCTTCGGCCATGTGCGGGTCGGTATCGGGGAAGAGCACCATGGCAAACGCGCCGATGGTCGCGACGGCCATAAGGAAGCTCTCGTCGAATGCCTTGCCGCGGCGGATGTTGTTGTATGCCTTTTGGAGCACGTCGTAGCCGGCAATCAAAAACGGCACGAGGAACAGTGCGAAGCTGGCGTAGATGTCGCCCGGGGTGCCGAATGCGGCAGTGAGGGTGCCGAGCTCATCGAGGGCGTACACCACGGCAAAAATGCCTAGCGCTACCAGGATACGATTGCGCTTATGCTCAAGGGACTCTTTCTTCTTACGCTTCTTCTTTTTCTTTTTGGGATCGGCGGTGGTCATGACTCGTATCCTCCCATTTGAATGAATGAACACTCGCTCATATAATTTCGCGAGCAAAGGCCGCGGCAAGCGCGGCCTTGCAGGTTGGCGTAAACCCGGGCTAGAGAATGATCTCGCAGTCCGGCTCGGCGTCGGCCGTAAACTCTACAACGCGGTTGAGTACCTCGTCGAACTCGGCGTCATCGGCTTCGAGCGTCAATTTTTGGGTCATAAAGTTGACGGACACGGATTTGACGCCCTCGAGCTTGGCCAGCTCGTCCTGAAGCTCGCGCGCACAGTTGGCGCAGTCGATTTCGTCGAGCTTGAACTGCTTTTTCATGGGGGTTCCTTTCTCTGTATTTGCGGCTTGGGTGCAGGCCGCGCTGGTACCGTGGTTGGTCGCTATTCGCAGATGTGGCTCATGCCTTGGTTGAGCATGGTGTAGACGTGGTCGTCGGCGAGCGAGTAGAGGATATTGCGCCCGTCGCGCCGGAATTTAACCAGGTGCGACTGCTTGAGTGTGCGCAGCTGGTGCGATACTGCCGACTGCGAGGTTTCGGTCGCTTCGGCGATGTCTGCCACGCAGAGCTCGCGGCCCATGAGGGCGTAGAGGATCTTGATACGCGTGGTGTCGCTGAAGACCTTGAACAGGTCGGCGAGGTCGTAGAGAAGCTCCTCGTCGGGAAGGTCCTCGGGCGAGCAGGTGGTCGGGATCGCGGGTTCGGTGGCCTCGATGTCGAGTTTCGTTTCATCAACGCGGATGCTCATTGCAATATCCTTTCATATGAACATGCGCTCATATAATTTACTTTCGATTATATGAGTGCATGTTCATATGTCAATGACGTTCAGGTAATTCGTTGTACAAAATGATGGGGAATAGTGGACGAGATCCCGGACTGAGCGTTTTTTGATAGTCGATGCCAAGGTGGGTACCCTCGTGCCGTGCAAAAAATGGAGCATTCTGCAACTATAGGGGGTCCGCTAATTTATTGCAGGTCATATAATGCAGTTCAAGAGTTATCTTAGGGTGTTAATCCGATGAGTTCTTCCTCAAATGTTGCCTAACGCTCTCACGCAAGAGTGATTTCGCTCCACATTTGGATCCACTCGAGGGTGATAGACACCCGACCCTGCTGAATACTCGCAATTTTGCACATCGCTAGGGTACCCACCTTGTTAGCCGGTCTAGCTTCCGGCCCCGAAGATCCTGCCCTCGGGCGCGAGGCTGCTTGTTTGGGCAAATGATGGGCTGTCGGATTCGACAGTCTGCATGTCATCGATTGCCAGAACTTCATTAATTGTCGGGTCATCCAGCGTGATGCCTTCGAGCGTTGCTTTTTCGAGGTCGATTCGTTGACGCTCTTCGGAATCCTGGCGAAGCTGCTTCTGAATTTGCTTTTTCTCTTCTATAAACCTTCTGAGCACAAACTGTCTCAGGTCCTCTTGCATGATTTGAAAGTCTTTTGGCAGACGCGAGGGGCGTACGCCCTCTTTCCGCTGGATTGCTTCCATGACCCTAACGAAAGAGCTGGCATGCATAAAGGAATAACGGCTGACGGTGATGATTCCGTATCCCATGGACGCAAGCGCATTCTTGCGTTCCTCATCGATGGCGCGGTCTTCTTCCGCGTCATGATAGAAACCGTTGTATTCAATGTCTGTGCGAGATTTCTTTAGATACGCATCCATAAAGAACTTTTTGCGTCTCGTGAGATTCTTTGCGGCGGCGGCGACCTGCACCTCGTAATCGGTCTCAATTCCCTTAATACCAAGCCCTCCTTCGCTTTTGGGCAGCGTTAGCATCATGACAAATGCCGTTTCCATGGGAGACCGGCATCCGTCGCGTACACATTGGATCGCCTTTCGGGCAAGGGCCAAACCGTCGCATCTGGTAATGGAATTAAAGAACTGCTTTAACCTCTCGGTCGAGGTGAGCGCGAAACGCTCGTTATAAGAGGTGGAAGAGCCGGTTCCAAGGGAGTAAGCGCTGCACAATTCAAAGTAGTACTCCACCAGTTCGCGAAAAGGGAGATAGGTGGCGGCTTGAAGTGCGCAAAGCTCAACGCCAACAATGAAGATGCCATCTTCAAGCTCTATAAAGCGTGAGTTCGAGAATCGTTTTGACGAAACGTGGCATTGACAGTTCATTGCATAGCGCGCATTCCTGCGATCAAACACCATCACCTCGAGGGAATCATTTGCGTCGAGGGAAACATCATTTTTGGTGAGCCATTCTGTGGCTGCGTCAAGGAGCGTTCCGGTGGGACATGATCCGTAAATCGCGGCAGGACTACAGGATTCGATGTCTTTCGCAGACACCGAATGCGCGGCCTGGTAGACCGCTTTTGCAGTGGTATGTGACAATACGATACTCATGGTATATATCGTGTCAGCTAATGCCGTGTTGATGGCACTGAGTGGAAAAGCCGTTTTAGAGGTCTAACCAAATGCTGTCCAAAAGCTTGACGCAATTATGAGTTGGTATGCCCTAAATAAAAGTTTTCGCAGCTTAGCTATAGCATATAAATACTCAATTGCTGCACATTTGATATCGATGTATCACCATCCGACAACGAATTGCGTGTTGGGAATTGGTCGAAATCGTTCAAAATGAGGGTTCAGAATTTGTGATGGCAGATCTATCTGTGGAACGTAGGGCGGCCCCGCTGCGGGGTTTCCCGCTGCGAGGCCGCTCGTGATCTACGTCGGAGTTTGTCGTAGACGTTTCTACTTGGCAAACAGGTTCTTGAGGTTGAACTCGGCTTGGACGGTGCGGAGCATGAGGTCGGTGTCGTCGAGGCCCAGGTGCTGCTCGTTGGCGTCGGCGGCGAGGGTGCCGCGGCGGCGGGCCCAGTTCTCGAGCGCGGCGGGCGCGGACTCGCGGGGGAGCGAGCGGACGTCGGCATCCAGGCTGCGGCAGATCTGGCGCGAGTCGATGACGATAATCTTGCCGGCGCGGCGTGCCTCGGCGTAACCGTCCAGATGAATTTTGAACCAGCTGTCCTCGAACGCGGCGTTATGCGCCATGTACGGGTATTTCTTCATAAGCTTGAGCAGCTGCTTCTGCAATTCCTTGTTCTCGCGGAACGGCTTTTTGCCGTCAATGTCGTCCCAGGTGATGTGGTGGATATTCGACAACGGCACATCCTCGCCGCGGTAGATGTCGGGCAGGCCACAGTAGTGTGCCTCGGCGTCATGCGGCACGGCGTCGCTGGTGAGATCCATGATCTCCCAGCCCACGTTGATGATATAGCCGCGCTCGGGTGCACGGCCGGTGGTCTCGATGTCGATACCGAGCACGGTGCCCTGGATGGGCTTGCGGGCGTAGGCCACGCCGAGCGCGTCGCGGTCGCCGCGGATCTCGCGCATGACCGACGCGGCGGTGCGCTTTTGCATCTTACCGATGGCGGCGCAGGTGTCGGCATCGGACAGGCCGCGCGAAAGCGTCGCGGGCGTCACGTTGCGCAGGCGTGCCTCGCCAATCTGGTCGCACAGGTCGCGGTTGCGGTCAGCCAGGTCGCGCACGGTGGCAAAGTCGAAGCTGGGGTCGCCCTCGGCGGTAAAGTACTCGGTTTCGAGCACCTTAAGGGCCTCCTCGCCCTTCTGGCGCTCGGACTCCATGGCGCCGTGATCGCCATAGATAAACATGGGAATAAACGGCTGGCGCTCGTATTCGAGTGCTTGTGAAACGTTCATATAACTGCTCCTTGGACGGGCCGCACCGCGCGGCTCGGGTTCATTGAGATGTGGCGAGATGATAGTTTACCATGGGCAACTATTGGCATCGCGCCTAGGACAACTACAATACCCTAGTTGACCGCTAGGACTTTTACAATGCTGCCGAAAGACATGAAAGGTTCCATCCGTCATGGATTTGCTGATTGATATTCTGCTCGACGCCGGCAAGGACACGCTCTCGCTGGCGCCGTTTTTGTTGGTGACGTATCTTGCTCTCGAGACACTTGAGCACGTTGCGGGCGACCGCGTCAACGGCGCTATCAAGCGCGCCGGCGCTGCGGGTCCCGTGGCTGGCTCGCTGCTGGGCATTGTGCCGCAGTGCGGATTTTCGGCCATGGCAGCAACGCTGTACGCCGGTCGTGTCGTGACCTTGGGCACGTTGGTGGCGGTGTTCCTTTCGACCTCCGATGAGATGCTGCCGCTGTTGCTCGCCGAGCAGGTGCCCGTGCAGACCATGGCGATGCTTTTGGCTTCGAAGGCACTGATCGCGCTGGTCACGGGCTTTATCGTGGACGCGGCTATCCGCGGCCTTCGTCGTAATGCCCGCGCGCATGCGGCGATTCGCCGTACCGTGCTGGGGACCGCTGCCAATCCGGCTCATGTGAACTGCGCGCACGACGACCATACCGGGGGCGACATCATTGATGAAGTGGCCGAGGCGGGCGTGAGCGCCGACCACATCCACGAGTTGTGCGAGCGCGACCATTGCGGTTGCGATGATGATGAAGATGAACACGAGCGCGACCACGGACACAGCCATGACCACGGTCACGCAGGCGAGCATGAGCACCACCACGGCCATGGGCACGACCACGGTCACTCCCACGAAGGTGCGCCCGTCCTGTCGATTATCCGCAGCGCGATCTCGCACACCGTGCAGGTTTCGGTTTTTATTTTCCTGGTGACGCTGATTCTAGTTGCCGTGCTCGAGACCTTCGGAGAGTCCGCGATCGAGCAGTTCCTGCGTGGCAACGAGACGCTCGCCGTCTTGGGCTCGGCACTCGTCGGCCTGATCCCCAACTGCTCGGCCAGCGTGGTCATTACGCAGCTGTACCTGGAGGGCGCGCTACAGCTGGCGCCGATGCTCGCCGGCACGCTCATTTCCGCCGGCGTGGGCTATCTTGTCCTGTTCCGCACCAACCGCAGCGCTCGTGAAAACGCCGTGTTCCTGGTCATGATGTACGTCATCGGCGCCGGCTGGGGCCTTATCCTATCCGCCTTCGGCCTCTAAGTAGGCCTAAAAAATGGGCTTCAAATAGCCATGCTCGGCGCCTGCGCAATGCGGCGACGCATGGCATTTTGAAGCCCGTTTTTTGTTGAGCCATGGATTCCGAGCGCTCACACCGCTCAAAACAAAAAGGTAGATTTCCGGGCATGTCCCGAAAATCTACCTTGGTTAGCGCAGCAGCTCGGTGAGGTTGCGCTTAAAGCGGGCCCGGTCTTCGCTGGTAAATGCCGCCGGACCGCGAGTGCGACCGCCGGCGCGGCGCACCTTCTTTTCCTCGTGGCGAATAAACAGTTGCATGTCGATGGTCGCCTTATCGTAGACGCGCCCGCGCACGCCGATGGCGGCGGCATCGCGCCCGAGCACCATGCTCGCCAAGCCAATGTCCTGCGTCACGACTACGTCGCCCGCCTGCAGGCGTTCGACAATGGCAAAGTCGGCGCTGTCGGCGCCCACGCTCACATCGAGCGTCGTGACCCAAAATCCGCGTCGCGCATGCTCGACGTCGCGCGGATCGTCGCGGCGAATGTGGCGTTCCAGGTTCTGTGTGCTGTTGCCGGCGATAACGACGGCGACGCCCGCCCGCCGCGCGCAGTCAATTGACTCGCGCGTGACCGGGCAGGCGTCTGCATCAATAAAGAGCGTTCGCGGCATCTAGTGCACCAGTTTGCCAAATTGAATAGCGCGAACAATCAGCGTTACGCCAAACACCAGCAGTGCGGCGCCGCTAAAGATGACGAGCATCTTGGCCGACCACAGCGGATAGATAAACACGAACATGCCGGCGATGATGGAGAGCGCGCCGCTCAGGATGGCGAGGGCACGGTTGGACGAAAGCTCGGACTCCAGAATGGACATGACACCTTCGACGATCCAGCCAAAGCCGGCCACGATAACCACCATCGTGGTGAGCGTCGCGGTCGAGAAGGCCTGGTTGCGCAGGATTATGACGCCGCCCAAGATAATGAGTAGGTTGGAGATGATGCTCGTCACGCGCCAGCCGGTGGGCAGCAGTGGCTCGAAAACAGCGGTAAACAGCCTGATCGCGGCCGTGATCACAAAGTAGAAGCCCAAGACGGTCGTTAAGAAGACGAGGGACTTGGCGGGCGCAAACAGCAGTGCGATGCTGGCGACGAGCGCCAAGACGCCCGTGATGGCGTAAATCTAGCGCACGGCCTTGACGGCCTTGCCTGCCATGCTTTTCTCGTCAAATCCAAACTGGCTCGATTTTTGGTCATCATTCTTAAAGATGCCCATAATGTCTCCTTTCCGTGCGGCGTAAGCCTTGATCGTTACGACCAGTATCGCCTAAAGGCGCTGACGTATGGGTCGGGGAGGGTGAAACGTAACCCAAAGGCCCCGAATTGTTTCCGTTGTTCCCCACGTCGCGATTTTCTATTCAACAGGTGTAGAACATTGCAGCCCTGTTCGTTATTGCCTACGTTTTAGGTTAGATTTTCCTAAGAACAATTGCCCGAAATTGGGGGTCCCTATGAACGAAACAGTTCCCGCGGCGCCGTCTAGCGCGGAGTCGATGGCAAAGCAAGGTTGCGAAAAGCTCGGCCTGGACACGTTTGACGCGCTGGTCCGCCGCGCCCGTACGTGCCGTCGCTTTGACGAGTCCATGCGCGTGCCGCGCGAGTTTTTGCTCGAGCTGGCGGAACTGGCGCACCTGGCTCCCTGCGGCGCCAATGCTCAGCGTCTGCGTTTTCATGTGGTAAGCGGTTCCGAGGACTGCGCTCGCGTGTTTGACGAGCTTGCATGGGCCGGCGCGCTTAAGGACTGGTCGGGTCCTGCCGAGGGCGAGCGCCCGACCGGCTACATCGCGATTCTTGCCAAGCGCGCCGTTCCGGGCAAGCCCGCCGCTCCTATTACCGAGGTCGACACGGGCATTGCCGCGCAGACGATGATGCTCGCCGCCCGCAGCGCCACGCCCGAGGTGGCTGCCTGCATGTTCAAGGCCTTTACGCCCCACGCGATCGATGCCATGGGGCTCGATAGCGACAAGTATGAGCTCAAGCTGATCATGGCGTTTGGCGTTCTGGCCGAGACGCAGGTGATTGATGCGATCGATTCCAACCCCGACGGCTCAATTAATTACTGGCGCGACGAGGCGCAGGTGCACCACGTACCCAAGCGCCCGCTTGCCGACGTACTGGTGTAGCTGAGCGTCACCGCGGTGTGATCCGGCGGTAAACCACCACAAAGGTACCTGTCCCCTTTGCGGTGGTGCGAGGGGAGGACGTGTGGCAGATTTGTATTTGGTGCGGCATGGGCAGACTGAGCTCAATGTGCAGAACATTTTGCAGGGTGGGCACGATTCGCCGCTTACGGCGCGCGGGCGCGAGCAGGCGCTGGCGACGCGCGCGGCGTTTGAGGCGCGTGGCGTGACCTTTGACCGTGTGTATTCCTCGCCGTTGGGCCGGGCGCGGCATACGGCTGAGCTAATTGCTGGTGAGGGCCGCTCGATAGAGCTGGTCGATGACCTGCGCGAGTGGCATTTGGGCTCGCTGGAGGGTACATCAAATCGCGAGATGCCGCCGCAGCCCTGGGGCGATTATCCGGTGGCCTTTGGTGGCGAGTCTGAAGGCGAGCTCCAGTCGCGCATGGTCGCGGCGCTGTCCCACATCATGGCCAGGCCGCAGCACGACTGTGTGCTGGCAGTCTCCCACGGCTCTTCCTGCCAGGAGTTTCTTGAGTATGTGACTGGCGGGGGAGAGCTACCCGACAACGGTGCCGTGCTTCATTTTGGCTATTGCGACGGTGCGTTTTCGCTCCTTGATTGGTAACGAACGAAAGGACCCCTATGAATAAAGACCTGTATCTGGTTCGTCATGGGCAGACAATATTCAACCTTAAGCGCATTATTCAGGGTTGGAGTGACTCGCCGCTCACGCAGCTGGGATGCGACCAGGCGGCACGTGCCGGCATGTTCTTACGTGCGCGCGGCATTGAACCCGATCATGCCTACACCTCCACACTTCATCGCACCGAGCAGACTATCGCCAACCTGTGGCCGGGCTTGGCGTACGAGCGCCTGGACGGTCTGCGTGAGTGGTTCTTTGGCGACTTTGAGGCCGAGCGCGTGATGCTTATGCCCGAGCGGCCGTGGCGAGATTTCTATCGTCAGTTTGGCGGCGAGGGCCAGATGCAGGTGCGCGAGCGCATGGCGGCGACGATAACCGATCTTATGCGTCGCCCGGACCACGAGTGCGTGCTCGCGGTGAGCCACGGCTCGGCCATCAAGGAGTTCATGGACCATACCAAGGGCGCGGCGGCAGACGAGCGCGACCGTGTGCCGGGCAACTGCTCGGTGCTGCACTTTGCGTTTGACGACGAATCCGACACGTTTGAGCTGATTGAGATTTTTACGCAGGAGGATTACGCATGCGAGCTGGGCCTTGAACCGCTTGTGGCTACTGCAGGTCCGCAGCGCGGATAACGCGAGCGTGGCGGCTCGGGTCGCCGGCATAACTTCTCGACGCAAAAGGGGCGGAGATGCATGTACCTGCTGCATCTCCGCCCCCTGTTTGTTGAGCTGCCGATTTTTGTGCCGGGCGGTCTGGTCTTGCTAGAACCGCGCGACCTGGTGCGTGAGCAGACCTGTCGGAACCTGCGGCGTGGCGCCGCTGACCTGCGCGGCGGGGAAGAGCACGGCAACGGTAAAGTTGAACGGCTCCTTGCCGGTGTACGTTCCGGCGACACGGGCCTCATCGGCCAGCAGCTGCGACGCCCCGGTCAGAGCGGCGGCGTAGGCGGGGTCGTCGGCCAGTGCCGGCTCCGGTGCTTGGTCGAGCATGGCGCGGATGGCCCCGACGGCGTCCTCGCGCTTGACCTCCCACGCGCGGTGCGTAATGCCCGCGGGGTCGGTGACGGCGTAGAGCGACGCGCCCTCTTTGGCGGCGCCCAGGATGATATCCATGACGGGCGAGGCCTCGTAGGCGAGCGATACGGGGCGCGGCTGCACCTTGAGCTCGGCGATCGCGCGCGCGGCGGCGGCCACGTCGGCGCTGGCATCGCCCTTGCCGCCCGCAAGTACACTCGTCGGGCAGATCGCCACGACACCCGTCACACGTCCCGGCTCGCCCGAGCATTCGTACACGTAATACGCCGCACCCGGGTCCTTGAGCATCAGGCCATCGGCAATGGCTCCGCGCAGAGCATCGTTGCCGCTCAGGATGCTGCCCATTGCAGGCAGCGCCTCGAGCACGCGGTCCTGAGCCGGGCGGATGCAGGGAAACGGAAGTGCTTTCATGGGCGGTCCTAACGCACGAGTCGGTTTGTTCGCGGCTTATTATGCCCCAACTTGGCCGCTCGCGTCCCAGAGCACGTTATCGGCGAGCGCGATTAGCACCTGCTGACAACGAACGATATCGGCGTGGGGCACATATTCGTTGGGCTTGTGCGCGAGCGCGAGCGACCCGGGACCGTAGCTCATGCAATTGCGGTTACCTGTCTTGCCGGCAATGACGGCGGTGTCGGTGTAGCCGGTAAAGAAGCCGACGGTCGTGTCCGCGTCCGTCACGTCATCGGCGGCACGCTTGAGCGCTGCTAGAAGGGGAGAGTTCGGGTCGCGCTCGATGGCGGGGCGGTCGCCCGTTACGGTGTAGCTGCCATGGCAACCGGGAACGGCGGCTTCGGCGACGGCGATGGCCTGCTCTACCATGCGCGTCGCGGCGGCCGTATCGGTCGGCGGGGTCAGGCGCATGTCGACCCAGACTTTGGCGCGGTCGGGTACGACGTAGGGGCGATATCCGCCCTCGATTTGGCCAAACGTGATGGTCGAAGGCCCCAGCTCATCGTGCGCGGGCAGCGCCATAAACGCGCGACGGAGCGAACACACGACCTCGGCCATGGCAGCGACGGCATCCGCGCCCTTCCAGGGCTGGCTCGCATGCGCCGTCACGCCAGTCATTTCAATCTCGAACCACGTACGCCCCTTGTGCGCCACCTGGATCTGTCCGTCGGTGGGCTCGGTGTCCAGCACCCATTCACGCGAGCCGACCCAGCCAGCATCGATCGTGGCCTCTGAGCCGCGCATAAAGTCCTCCTCGTCGACCGAGCAAATGAGTGAGAAGCCACGGCGGGGCAGCTTGCCTTCTGCCGCCACGCGCTCGAGCGTATGGACCAGTGCGGCAATGGCGCAGGCCAGGCCACCCTTCATATCGCAGGCACCGCGGCCATAGAGTTTATCGTTGCGCACGATCGCTCCGAGCGGCGGAATGTCCGCGTCCCAGCCATCGCCCAGTGTAACGGTATCCATATGGCAGATATAGACGAGCCGTGGCTCGTCGCTCAGTCCCGGCACGGTGACCATAAGGTTGCGGCGCCCGGGCAGCACCTCGAGTTCCTCAACCTGCACGGCATCGAGTACCGGATGGCTCAGCTGCGCCAACCGTTCCTCAACCAACGCTTTGATATAGCGTTCAATCTCGCCCTCATAGGCACCTGGGTCGGAACTGTCGATCCGCACGAGCCCTTGCGTAAGCCGCCAGGCAAAATCTGTATCAACCATAGGCACCTCACAGATAGTTAGGTCAACATACAGATTGTATGCCAAGAAGCGGCTCAGTGCATTTAATGGAGTACTCACAAAAACGGGGGCGCCTCTCGTGCGAAAGGCGCCCCCGCGGGCATTCGATGTCAGTGACGGGCAGGCCACATGGGGAACTGCCCGTCAGATCAGCCGACGCTACTTGATCACGCGAACGCGATACATCGACGGAATCTGCTTGAGCGCCTCGATGGTGCTGCCGTCCAGGTGCTCGTCCGTGTCGAACATGGTGTAGGCGTTCTCGCCGGCGGACTCGTTGGTCATACGCTGCACGTTGGCATTGTCCTTGGCCAGGATTGCCGTGATCTGGCCGATCATGTTGGGCACGTTGGCGTGCAGGCAGGCGATGCGGCTTGCGGCGCGCGCCTTGCCCATGCTGCAGGCGGGGTAGTTGACGCTGTGCGCGATGTTGCCGTTCTCCAGGTAATCTTTGAGCTCGCTAATGGCCATATCGGCGCAGTTGGCCTCGGCCTCGCCAGTGCCAGCGCCCGAGTGCGTGGTGATAAACGTATTGGGCATCTTGACGGTCTTGGGCGTGGCAAAGTCGCAGCTAAACCAGCTGAGCTTGCCCGCGCGCAGAGCGGCGTCGACGGCATCCTCGTCAATGATGGTTTCGCGCGCGTAGTTGATGAGCACGGCGTCGGGTGCCAGCAGGTTAATCTGCTCGGTGCTGATCATGCCGATGGTGTCGGCCTTGCTGGGCACGTGCACGGTGAGGTAGTCGCAGCCGCGGCAGAGGTCCTCGAGCGTGCCCACGCGCTGCACCTCGCGGCTCAGCACCCACGCGTGCTCGACGGAAATGAACGGATCGTAGCCGTAGACGTCCATGCCCAGATCGACGCAGGCGTTGGCGACCTTGGAGCCCACGTTGCCCAGACCGATGACGCCGATGCGCTTGCCCTTGAGCTCGCGGCCCACAAAGGCCTTCTTGGCCTTCTCGGCATCGACCTGAATCTCGGGATCGTCAGCGTTGTCGCGCACCCAGTTCATCGACTGCACCACGCCGCGGCTCGACAGCACCAGCATGCCCAAAACGAGCTCCTTGACGGCGTTGCTGTTGGCGCCGGGGGAGTTAAAGACGACGACGCCCTTCTTGGCGTACTCCTCGACGGGGATGTTGTTGACGCCGGCGCCGCAGCGGGCGATGGCGCGGATGCCCTCGGGCAGCTCGTAGCCGTGCAGGTCGGTCGAGCGCATCAGGATCGCGTCGGCCTCCTCGGCGGTGCTTACAAATTCGTAGCCCTCGCCAAACTCGACTTTGCCGTCTTTAGTGATGTCGTCGATGGTCTTAATCTTACGCATGGAAAAACTCCTTAGCAGGTTTTGATCTAAACAGGGTGGTCTGAGATGGCTGGTCGGCCCGCGGGTTGCGGGCTAGTTAGATCGCGGACTCAAACTATGCTGCGCTTCGAAGTCCTTCATGTACGTGGCCAGCGCCTGCACGTCCTCCATGGTGACGGCGTTGTACACGCTGGCGCGCATGCCGCCGACGAGGCGATGGCCCTTGACGTTTTGAATCTGGTGCTCGGCCGCACCTGCGACAAAGGCCGCGTCGAGGTCGGCATCGCCGGTACGGAAGGTGACGTTGGCGATGGAGCGACTGTCTGTCTGCGCGGTGCCGTGGAATAGTTTGCTGTTCTCGAGCAAGTCGTAGAGCAGGTTGGCCTTGGCCCAGTTGCGCTCGGCCATGGCGGCAAGTCCGCCGGTCTGCTCCACCCAACGGAACACCTTGCCGCACACGTAGATGCCAAAGGTGTTGGGCGTGTTGAGCATGGAACCCTTGGCGGCCTGGGTCTTAAGGTCCAGGTACTGCGGCGTCTGCGCAAAGGCGGGGCCATCTGCGATGAGGTCGTCGCGCACGATGGCCACGGTCACGCCCGCGGCGCCGGCGTTTTTCTGCGCTCCGGCGTAAATGAGCCCGTAGCGCTCAACGTCGAGCGGCTGCGACAGGAAGCAGCTCGAGACATCGGCGACCAGCGGCACATCGCCACAACTGGGCAGCTCGTGGTACATGGTGCCAAAGATGGTGTTGTTCTGGCAGATGTAGACGTAGTCGAGCCCGTCACCTGCGGCCTCGGCGGCAATGCGCGCGTTGACGTCGGCCATGGTGGGAATGCGGTCGAAATTGGTGTCCTCGGAGCTCGCGAGCAGCACGGCCTCGCCGTACTTGGCGGCCTCCTTGTATGCCTTGTTGGCAAAGTTGCCGGTGACGACGTAGCCGGCGCGGCCGCGGCGCATGAGGTTCATCGGGATGCCCGCAAACTGTAGTGTGGCGCCGCCCTGCAAAAACAGGACACGGTAGTTGTCGGGGATGCTCAGCAGGCGACGCAGGGTTGCTTCGGCGTCGTCGATGATCTGCTGGTACATGCTAGATCGATGGCTCATCTCGAGCACGGACATGCCGCAACCGCGGTAGTCCATCATCTCGTCGGCGATCTCGGCGAGCACGCTTGTGGGCAGTGCGGCCGGGCCAGCTGAGAAGTTGTGCACACGTGCCATCTTCTAGTTCCCCCTCGTAGTCGTTTGAACGTTCGGGATACTTTAGCACAGTGGAGCGCCAGGCGCGACCGCATCACAGTAAAACTCGAGTGCGCCGCTATGATTTACAGGATGGTTACATGGGGGAGAGGGCTTATCTCGAGGCTCGCATCCGATCCGCCTCGGCCTTCGCTTGTTTCCAGGGGCGCACACGACCGTTGGTGAGGTCGTCGTAACCATGAGCGATGGTACGTTGAATGTGATCTTCGCGTTCCTGAATGGTAGTTAGCGCGCGCGTCTGATCAGAAATAGGCTTTACGACAGGCATATGAAACTCCTTACATAGAATCATATGTATAACTCTATGTTGAGTGTAGCGGAGGGTGGCGTTGGGCGCGTGCGTGCCTGCATTCGTAAGCGCGGTTGTCTGGCAAGTGTGATTTGGGGCGACCTCGTTAAAGTTTCTAAGCTGCGAAAATGACCGTTAACCGGATTAAATTTTGTTGCTCAACATTTGACACTCTGGGCGTGGTAACTTTTTTTCCAACAGGTATGATTATTGTCATGTGCGCCGCGCCTGCCTGCCGGGTTGCGGCGCACTTGTGACAGCCTTTGACACCCTTGGAGCGTGTACTGTGGATGTAACCACAAAAAGCGTTCGGGGGGGGGGTGCTCACCCGCGAGCAATTCCTCCCGCATGAGATGCGCATCGTCGCTGCCCTTCGTATGCAGGGCGCAAGCGACGAGCAGGTCATTGTACGCGTAAAGAGTGAGAACCTCTTTCAATATCCCACGGAGCGCATGGTCGCCAACCGCGCAACCGTGTGCCTTCGCCGCCTTGACGCCATGGTGCCCACGGACGCCGTATGCGCCGCGCACGGCATCGACCCCAAAACCGCCGTCGAGGCTGCGTCATCCCTAACTAGGCTCATGGCATCCGGCACTCCCACGCAGGCGGACCAGGCCATCTTCTACAGCATGATCTGCCGCTACGATATCGTGCGCGAGCTCGTGCTCGTCGAGGTAGGGGAGCGCCTGCAAAACTTCGATTATGCCTTTACGGCGGTTGACCTCAACGCCTTTATGACACGCTTTACCACGGAGTATCCGGACGCGGCCCGCTGGACTGAGGCCACGGTCAAGCGCATTAAGGGCTCGCTCCGCCAGACGCTCCGCCATGCCGGCCTTATCGGCGAGGGCCAGGGCCCGGAGTCCGAGCGCCTGTCACCACTCTTCCTCGATTCCGATGTCGAGCGAGCCTTGGTTCAGCTGGGCGAGCAGTCGCTTATCGCGGCCCTTATCGGCGGGGCGGTGATGTAGCGTGGCTCCCGTCAAAAGCGCCGTCGACCCTGTTATCACTCCGGCGACCGATCTCACCACCAATATCGGCATCCATTCCCGCAAGAGCGTCGTGGCGGCGCATGTCCGCTCCGAGCGCGCCTGTCAGGAATTTGAGCGCCGTGCGCAGCTTCTGCGCGAGTGCCTGTACAGCGAGGACTTTTTGGCCAACAAGGGCATAGGCAATGAGATCGGCTTCCACACCTTTTGCTATGACCCCGCGCTGGAGTTTGAGGCGCGTGCATTATTTGACACCCTTTCACGCGATGCCGAGGCCGACAAGCTTCCGTGCACGCTCAAGGTCGTGAACCTTTACGACGCCGTGCTGGCAATTCTCGAAAAGCGCCGTGTCCTCAAGGCTATCCCGCACCAAGAGGAGCGCCGCGGTACCCAGCGCGTGCTCGAGGACGTGGCCAAGTTCGCCTCGCCCGAGAAAGTCGCCGCGTACATCCTTGAGCAGACCGAGCCGCACGCGCCTGGAGACGTCGTTCTCCTCACCGGCGCGGGCGAGGTTTTCCCGTTCTTTCGCATACACACGCTTCTCCACTGCATGCTTGCGGATTTTGATGAGGTGCCTGTGGTCGCCGCCTATCCGGGCAGTTTCAACGGCTCTTCTTTCCAGCTCTTTAATCGTCTGCCGGCCGACAACTACTACCGCGCCATCGATATCTCGTAAGCGCGGCACCCCGCAGACAAGTCCCTGCCGCCGGTAACAACCCTTTGCCATAACGTTCCCAAACCCAAAGGAGCACCCATGGACAACACGATCATTCGCGACCTCTTTGCTAAAGACATCAACCGCTCCATCAACGGCGTGGTCAAGGTCCAGGATTCAAAAGATGGGTCCATCCGCCAGGAGCTTGACGAGTACGTGGTGACGCGCGAGTTGCAGAGGCACTTTGCCACGTTCTTCAAGGCCTACGGCGATGCCATCGATGTGCGCACCGACAAGATCGGCGTGTGGATCAGTGGTTTCTTCGGTTCCGGTAAATCGCACTTCCTCAAGATGCTTAGCTACCTGCTCGAGAATCGCCAGATCGGCGGCAAGAGCGCCATCCGCTACTTTGACGGCAAGATCGTCGACCCCATGGTCGAGGCTGCCATGGAGCGCGCCTGCTCGGTGTCCACGCAGGCCATCCTCTTTAACATCGATAGCAAGGCGGGCCAGTGGAAGCAGGGCGATACGGCTCCCACGGCGCTGCTTCGCGGCTTTGAGCGCATGTTCTACGAGGCGCGCGGCTTCTACGGCGAGGACCTAAAGCTTGCAAAGCTCGAGGAACACATCGATTCCCTGGGCAAGACCCAGGAGTTCCGCGAGGCCTTTGAGCGCGTCAACGGCGAGTCCTGGCTCCAGACCCGCGACACCTACAGCTACTTTGAGGACGACGTCGTTGAGGTGCTGCAGAGCGTGCTCGGCATGAGCGAAAAGGCCGCATGGAACTGGCTTGAGGGTTCTGAGGACGAGGTTTTGGCCCCCGATGTCTTTGCCAAAAAGGTCAAGGACTACGTAGACGCTCAGGCAGCGGCCCACGGCGGCAACTACCGTTTGCTCTTTATGGTCGACGAGGTGGGTCAGTTTATTACAAACGACCGGGATTCAAGCCTTATGTTGAGTCTTCAGACCATCGTCGAGGAGCTGGGTGCCGCCTGCGGTGGCCGCGTGTGGGTGATGGTCACGAGCCAGGAGGCCATCGACAACCTGAGCCTGCCCGTGGGCAACGACTTTTCAAAGATCCAAGGCCGCTTCAATACCCGCCTTTCGCTCTCCAGCTCCAGCGTGGACGAGGTCATCCAGCGCCGTGTGCTCGAGAAGACCGCGCCGGCGGCCGATATGCTTGCACAGGTCTACGAGCAAGACGCCGCCGTCCTCAAAAACAACTTTACCTTTGAGGGTGGCTCGCGCTCAGACCTTGCCGGCTTCGCCAACTCCAAGGATTTTGTGGCCAGCTACCCATTTGTGGGCTACCAGTTTAAGCTTCTGCCCGACGTGATGACCGAGGTACGCAAGCACGGTGTTAAGGCCAAGCACATGTCCACGGGCGAGCGCTCCATGCTGAGCGCGTTTCAGGAGAGCGCTCAGGCCATCCAGCATGACCAGACTGGTGCACTCGTGCCGTTCTGGCGCTTCTTCGACACAATCTCCAAGGATTTGGAGCACGGCATCATTCAGGTCGTCGTCTGTGCGGAGCGCGCGGCTGAAAACGCAGAGGGTCTTGAGAGCTACGATGTCCGGGTGCTTAAGCTCCTGTACTTGATCCGCTACATCGGCTACGTCAAGGCCACAGTCGAGAACATCTCCATCCTTATGATCGATAGCCTGGACGTGGACAAGCGCGCCCTTAAGGACCGCGTCAAGGAATCTCTCGCCCGCTTGGAGCGCGAGAGCTACGTGGCACGCCAGGGCGATACCTATAGCTTCCTCACCGACGAGGAGCAGGAGATAGCGCAGGAGATCGCACGCACCCCGATCGACAACGCGAAGGTGATTGAGTACATCAAGAAGCGCCTGTTCGAAAGCATCTACACTGCGCGCAAACTCAACCGCGGGGCCAACGACTTTCCGTTTGACCGCTATGTGGACGGCTCAATCCACGGTACCAGCATGGGCGGCATGGAACTTTCCGTGGTGACCATGGCCAGCGATCTGGGCCGTTCGGACGATGCCGAGCTGGCATTGAAATCCGTGGATAAGGCCATCGTGGCCTTGAGCGACGAGGTGGATTATTGGGCCCCACTCGTCAACGCCGCTAAGATTCGCATGTACGCCCAGACGCGCAATCTGCAGGAGCTACCGCCGAGTACCCGCCAGATTGTCGAGGCCAAAATGCGCGAGAAGGACTTTAACGAGAAAGAGGCTGACGCCCTTTTGGCTGAGGCGGTGCTCCATGCACGATGCGCCGTCAACGGGCGCATGATTGAGATCCGTGCTGCCAAACCCGCTCAGGTCTTTGAGCAGGTGTTGGCGCAGCTGTGCGATGTGGTCTTTGAAAAGGCCGACTATATCGGCGCGCCGGTCACGAGCGATTCCGATATTCGCTCTACTCTGGTGGGCAACGTTCAAGTGGGGCTCGCTGGCATGGATGCAGGTAACACGCGTGCGCTCAAAGAGGTCGAGGACTACCTCAAAGTGCAGCACCAGCGCCACCTGGATACCGCTATGGGCGATATCCAGCGCCAGTACCAGCAAAGGCCCTTTGGCTGGCGCGAGGTCGACATCGCAAATGTGGTGGCGCAGCTTGTGGTGGAGCAGCGCGCGCAGGTGCTGTTTGGCGGTCAGACGGTTCAAGCTAACGACAGCCGCATGGTGGCGCTCCTGCGCAAGGATGCCGATAAGGCCCAGGTGCGCTTGCGCATGCGCATGAGCGACCGGTTGCTACGCGCCACGGGCGAACTCATGTGTGACCTGTTTGATCTCAAGACCGTGCCCTCCAACGAGGATAAGCTCGTGGCCGAGCTCAAAGAGCGCCTTGAGGGCTTGCGCGAGGCGTGCCTCGCCATGGCACGCGACTACTACACGGGCATCAAGCCGGCCTACCCGTATCCCGGTGAGGACGAGTGCGAGAAGATGCGCTCGGAGGTGGTCGACGTCCTTAAGGACCAGAACGAGGCCGAGGCGTTCTTGACCACGTTCACCAAGCATGAGGAGCGTTTGCTCGATGCCAAGGAAGACTTTGATAAGGTGGTTGAGTTCTTCGAGTCCAATCAACGAACAGCGTTTGACCACGCCAGGGATTTCTTGAACCGCACCGAGGGTATCGAGTATGCCTCCGATGACATTCCCGGTGCGGTGGAGAACGTGGCAACGGTTCGTGAGATCCTCAAAGATCCCAAGCCCTACGGCCGTATTAAAGACCTGCAGCCGCTTATGGATCCCGTCGAGGATGACATGAAAAAGCTGTTGGGCATCCGCCGCAATGAGTTTTTGTGTCGCATCGAGAGCGATCTGCAAGACCTGCGGGCGCAGGCCGAGAGTCAAAAGGGCTTTGTCAATCAGGCCAAGGATGCCATAGCAGACGCCGGCACTAAATACGAGTCGTTCAAAAACCGTGCCCACAGCGCTCAAAGTCTCAACGAACTGAGCGTTGTTGCAACTAACTGGGGCGACTGGCTCAGTGCGGCGGCCAACGAGATGTACGACGCTGTGGATGAGGCCCGCGTGCGTATGGACAACGAGCGCCGCACCACCGAGGTCATGAGTACGGGCGAGGTGGTCAAGAAGGTCTCCAACAAGGGCGCCGCATCGTCTGCTCCCGTGCCCGCGCCCAAGCCCCAGCGCAAGATCAAGACTGTGCGCCGCGCCGATCTGGCCAAGCCGAGCCGTCTCTTGTCCGCAGAGGACGTGGAGCGCTACGTGGACGACCTGCGCTCCCGCCTTATGCAGGCGCTCGCTGCAAACGACGAGATCCGTATCAACTAACCCGCGGAGCCACCGGTGCCAAAGCGCGCACCGGTGGCTTATGGCGTTTAGAAAGGCTCATCAACCATGAACGATTCTGCTCTTAAGAGCTTCTGCACCTGGGCCCGTACGGAGCTCGTCAAAGGCGTGGAGGCGCAGATGGTGCGCTACGGCATCACCGAACCTGCACCCGCGCCCGTTGGGTCCGAGACCGTCAACGGCCTGCCCCTAAGTCCGGCTGAGATTGAGCAACGCGACGAACTGCTGCGCATGCAGGCAGAGGTGGGTCACGAGGCGCTGCGCGACCGTGCGGCCTACACCTGGTTCAACCGCATCGTGGCCATTCGCTTCATGGATGCACGCGGATGGCTTCCCAGCCGTATGCGCATGCTAAGTCGTGCGGACGGCAGCCATGGCAGCGAGGCCGTGGAGAACGCACTGGACGTGGAAATAACGACGGCCGATACCGATCGCATAGCCGAGCTCAAGATGGCGGGCTTGGATGAACCGTTGTGGCGTTACCTGTTTGTTGCTCAGTGCGAGGAGCTTGCCGATTGCCTGCCGGGCGTCTTTGAACGCGTGGGCGGAGCCATGGAGCTGCTGTTGCCCCAGGGCCTCATGATGGCTGACAGTGTGGTGGGCAAACTCAATGCCGTCCTCGCTGACGAGGACTGGCGCGAGGGCGTGACCGTTCTGGGCTGGATGTATCAGTACTACAATGCCGACGTTAAAGACGAGTTCTTCAAGTCCAAGCGCAAGGCAGCGGCGGCGGACATCGCGCCCGCCACGCAGCTCTTCACCCCCGAGTGGATCGTGCGCTATATGGTCGAGAACTCGCTCGGCCGTCTGTGGATGCTCAACAATCCGGGGAGTTCGCTACGCGAGCGCATGGAGTATTACATCGAGCCCGATGCTGAGCACGAGGACTTCATCCGCATTTCGAGTCCCGAGGAGATGACCCTCTGCGACCCCGCATGCGGCTCGGGCCATATCTTGGTCTATGCGTTTGAGCTGCTCTTCCATATGTACGAGGAGCGCGGCTATCGTGAGCGCGAGATTCCCGAGCTCATTCTTACTAAAAACCTTGCAGGTATGGAAATCGATTCCCGCGCGGCACAGATTGCGGAGCTGGCGCTTGCCATGTGCGCCCGCGAGCACGACCGTCGCTTCTTTAGGCGTGGCGTTCGCACCGACGTTACCGTGCTCTCGAGCATCCCGCTAGGGGAGGACGAGCTGCCGGGTAACAAGAAGCTCGCCGAGGAGTTGAGTCATTTGGGCGAGATCGGTTCGCTGCTCAATCCCTCAGAGGACGAGATCGACGAGCTCAAGGCTGCCGCTGCGAGTTGTTCCGATGACCTTTTTGCCGCTACGGCCAAAACTAAGCTCGAAAGCGCTGCCGCCATCTGCGAGAAGCTATCCCGTCGTTTTACCTGCACCGTTGCGAATCCTCCGTATATGGGCAGCAGCAGCTTTAATCCATTCATGAGCAAGTGGGTCAAGAAGAATTACCCCGACGTGAAGAGCGACCTCTGCACGTGCTTTATCGAGCGCGGTTTTAACCTTGTCGAGGATAAGGGGTACGCCGCCATGGTTACCATGCAGAGCTGGATGTTCCTGGGCAGCTTTGAGAAGATGCGCGCCAAGGTCATCGACAACAAGACAATCGTTTCCATGGCCCATCTGGGCCCCCGCGCGTTCGATGCCATCGGTGGCGAGGTCGTTAACGTAACGGCCGATGTCATTTACAACCAGCATTCCGATGCTGAGGGTGCCTACGTGCGTCTTGTTGACATCAACGGCTCTGAGGCTAAGAGGCTCAAACTGGTCGAGGCCATCCAAAACCCCACCTGCGGCTGGTTCTACCGCCGCGACGCCGACGCCTTCAAGCAGATTCCCAGCACCCCCATAGCCTACTGGGCCAGCGATGCTTTTCTCGCTTTTTCTGCGGGTGGCGAAAGGCTGTCCAATTTGGCAATAGTTCGCGAAGGACTCAAAACTTCAGATAACGACAGGTTTATAAGGGGTTGGCACGAAATATCTTTAGCGAAATCAAACCTCTACTCTCATGACATTTCTGCGTGCTGGGTTAAACATACCAAAGGAGGCCCTTTCCGTCGCTGGTATGGCAACAGATACGATGTACTTTTCTATCGCAACGATGGGGAAGAGCTCAAAAATACCAAAGGTGCTTCCTTAACTGGAGAAGCCACCTATGGTCGTCCATGCATTAGCTGGGGTCGCATTACGTCGGATATTACAAGTTTTCGCTTCTTTGAAAGCGGTTTTATACCCAATATGGCGGGGCTTGCCCTATATCCAATAGATGAGTCTGTGACTGCGCAATTAATCGCTTTTTTGAATTCTCCGGTTGTTGAGGCTTATTTGTCGATGACCAATCCATCTCTCAATGTTCCGCCGGGATGCATTGCGTCGCTGCCATTTGGCGGATCGTTAGAGAATACTTCTGAGATTGATTTTATTTCAGGGCAAAATGTTGCTATTTCCAAAGTTGATTGGGACTCGTTTGAAACCTCCTGGGATTTCAAACGTCATCCTTTGATTTAGCCGTCTTGTTGGGGCTTTCTCGCTGTTAACAAAAGAGTGTCACTAGATAGATTGGATTGAAATTAAATATGTCTGAAAAAAAGAAAGATGACAAGAAAAGAAAAGATGATGGGACGGGGGCAAAGAAGCCGGTCACGATTCCTGGACCCATAACAAGGTTAACGCAATTTACTTATGAAAACCCGGCGGGTTTATCTGATCGAAAAACCAAGTAGTAAAGGTGACTTTCATGGGCAAAAAGAACAAGCGACATGACATCGACAAGAGCGCTCTTGCCAAGGAGGGGCAGATTAGCGATTACTTGAGAGACATTGCTCTTTCCTCACTTGAATTTGAAAAAGAGAGGGGGGATAGCTTAAATCGCTATGTTGATAACCTTATGGTTACCATCACGATTCTGTCCGTTGCGTACCTGGCGCCTCTCGACTATATTTCAAATATTCAAGGTCTTGAGAAAGTTTATGGGATTTCAACGAGACAAATATTGTTTGTCTATTTGATTCTTCTTGGCCTTCTTGGCTGCGCTCTTGTTATAGCTGTCAGTGCAATATTTTTAAGGAGCAATATTGCACTCGCATCCCCTTCTGAACAATTTGATAGGTATTCGACTACTTACAAAGAGGCTTGCGACGAGGGCGGGCAAATTAGGGAACGGGACTTGCTTAAGTCCTACTGCTCTTCCCTAAACATTACCTATCGGGCTTACCTTTTGAAACATAATGAAATGTGGAAGCGATTGAAAATATCAACTGGCTTGACTGTTCTGTCATTAATCATGGCATTCGTTTTTCTGTCCCATCTTTTATTGACTTTATTGTAGTTGTCGTCTCTCACTTATGGGATTTATTGATAGCCAGACTTGTCCTGAAGATATCGGTCGAGCATCGGAAGTCTTCCGAGGTTTTTTCAGCTCACGAGTCTTGGTGCTTATTGATTGATGGAGTGGGCTCGGGTTTTCCAACTTCTACTGTATTGATAAATTGAAAGGTCTGTAGTTATGGCCACTTTACTTCAAGATAAATACGAGGCTCGCAAAGCCGAGGTTAACGCTCGCTTTGAGCAGCTTCGCGCTAACGAGGAGGAGCTCAACCGAATCTTTGCCAAGATCTACAACATGGAGGGCGAGGTGCCCATCGAGGTCGAGGATAAGTACGTGTCGGTGGCGCGCATCTTTGATACCGCCGACGAGATCCCTGAGAGCTACAAGGGCAACAAGTACGTGCGCACCAAGCGCGACGAGATCACCTCGCTCATAAGCTATGCCGTGGGCTGCATGTTCGGTCGCTATTCGCTGGATGTGGACGGTCTGGTTCTGGCCGACCAGGGCGCCACGGTCGACGACTATCTGGCCAAGGTGCCCGATCCCGATCACGTGACCTTTATGCCCGATGCCGACAACGTGCTGCCCATCACCGACGACGAGTACTTTGACGACGACATCGTGCGTTACTTTATCGACTTTGTGCGCACCGCGTACGGCGAGGAGACACTCGAACAGAACCTGGCCTTTATTGCCGAGGCGCTCGGCGGCAAGGGCACCTCGCGCGAGGTGATTCGCACCTACTTTTTGAAGGACTTCTATAAGGACCACTGCCAGACCTATAAGAAACGCCCCATCTACTGGCTGTTCGACAGCGGCAAGAAGAACGGCTTCAAGTGCCTTGTTTACATGCATCGCTACCAGCCTGACCTGTTGGCTCGCATCCGCACCGACTATGTGCATGAGCAGCAGGAGCGCTACCGTGCCCAGATTGGGTATGCCATCGATGCCCTTGTCAGTGCCGAGCGCGGCGAGCGCGTGCGCTTGGATAAGCGCATCAAAAAGCTCAACGACCAGCTCAAAGAGACCATTGCCTACGAGGAGAAACTGCACCACTTGGCAGACCAGATGATTAAGATCGACCTGGATGACGGCGTCAAGGTCAACTACGCCAAGTTTCAGGATGTGCTGGCGAAGATTAAGTAACTGCAGATACGGTAAGGATATTCATGCCCAAGATCGATGTAGAAGAACAGCTCAAGCTGCGATTTTTGCAGCCGTTGTCCTCATGCGCGCCGCGCCGTGTTGTGGTTTGGCACGATGCGGACGGCGAGTTTGCTCCTGAGTTTGAGCGATTGGCTGCCGAGGGTTTCGACGGCGTGGGGGCCGATGCCGGCGTAATGCCTGCTCACGGTGACTTTGAGCGCCCGGTGCGCTTTGTTGAGGCCTGCGAGGGCCGTATGTTTGCCGTCAAGAAGCTCATCAACCGCGATGACCTTGCGAGCGATATCTTGCTGTATCGCCGTTGCCCGCGCGGCAGGCTTGAGGGTGATTGGCTTGCCGATGTTGAGCTGTATGCCGATCAGTTCCAGGCTGACTATCTTTCGCTTTTGGCCGATCAGCTGGGCATCGAGAATATCGACGCCGTGCGCGAGAGCCTGCGAGCACACAAGACGTTCTTTGATGCCAAGACCCGCTGCGCTAAGTTTGTCGCATGCGTTCCACATGCCGCGGGTGCATCCGATATCGAGCTCGGAATCCTTACGGTGATCTTTGGCGGCAAGGAACCGGGCGACGCGCGGCCCGCGTTTGTATTGCGCGGCTGCATGGCCACGCTGCTGCACGAGGGTCCCGAGGCGCTGGCCGCGCTGGTGGATAAGTACTGTGTGCGCGATGTTCTCGCTGCCTTTATGCTGCGCTGTTATGGGTTTGATGGACCGCTGCACGAGCGTGATTCACTGCTTATGCTTGCATCCCATGTGCTTCTTACGGCGGCATCCACCGCACTTCCCGAGGGAGCGCTCAAGGGGCTCGAAAACTATATGGCTCCCGCCTACGGTCCCTATTGCCTTGAGGCGGTGCGCACGTGGGACCAGGCCGCCGATACCCAGGCATCGAGCGAGGACCTATTTGAGATCTGTCGTTTGGTGGAGGATGTCCGCGGGCTCTTTGCGCGGTTCGAGACCCTGCCGATCGATGCGCTGGCTTCGCTTGATGTGTTCCCGTGCGTCAACGAGGCTGTGCTCTCGCAGCTGTTCTGCTCGTTTGCGCAAGGTGCAGACCGTGTTGAGGATGCGCGTGCCTTTGCTGCGCGCCGTTGCGACCTAAGCTGGTACCGTCGTGTCGAGAGCTACTTTGACCTGCTTGTCGCTGTGGCCGATATGTGCGCGTTTAGGCAGACGCACGCGGGTGGGTTCCATCTGGCGCAGTCCCAGCAGGTGTGGGATGCCTATACGTCCGAATGGTATGCCATGGACGCTGCCTATCGCCATGTGTGCACCGCGTATCTGCGGGCACGCTTCGTCGAGTGCGATGCGCTCGAGGAACCTGCCCGCGCCGTTGCGGACTGGGCGGAGAATCTCTACAGCAACTGGTTCTTGGCGGATGCCAATGCCTGCTGGGCGGCTGCTGCGCAAGGGGAGTGGGCCGATTGCGGCTACATCGATGGTCCCGCACGGCAGGATGAGTTTTACTGGCATGTGCTACCCGCCTTTGTGGGTTCTGCCAAAACAACGGTCGTTATCGTGAGCGATGCGCTGCGCTATGAGGTTGCCCGCGACGTTGCGGCGCTGCTCGAGCGCGAGCGCGGCGGCAACGTCAAGGTCTCTAGCATGCAGGCGGTCTTTCCCTCCATTACCGAGGTGGGCATGCCTGCGCTGCTGCCGCACCAGGTGCTTGAGCTTGCAGAGGATGGCGCGTTTGTGTTGGCTGACGACATGCCCACTGCGACGACTCCGCAGCGCGAGGCCGTGCTTGCCCACGTTGAGCCTACAGCCCGCGCTTTGCGCTCGAGCGCATACCTCAACATGGCGGGAACCGAGCGCAAGGCGATGCTCAAGGACTCAAGACTTGTCTACCTCTATCACAACAAGATTGATGCCACGGGCGAGAAGGCCGCTACGCAGGATGACGTCTTCGATGCCTGTACGGACACCGTAGAGGAGCTTGCCACGTTGGCGCGCCGCGTGTGCACCGACGCCCCGGGCGCGCGTGTTGTTATAACGGCGGATCACGGCTTTATCTACACGCGCCGGGAGCTCAGCGAGTGTCAGATGCTCGGCAAGCCAGATCTTCCCTTCCTTGACGCTCCCGTCATGCACGGCAAGCGTCATCTGGTGGTGCCCAACGAGGCCGTGGCCAAGCTTTCGGACGAGGCACGCGGGGTGTTTGTTAATGTTGACATGGGACGTTTGGGTGCCGGCTTTGAGGGGTTTGCCCCGCGCGAGAACGTGCACTTCAAGCGTCCCGGTGGTACTAACAACTACGTCCACGGCGGCATGAGCCTGCAGGAGCTTTGCGTGCCCGTTATTGGATTTTGGCGTGCGCGCTCGGGTTCCAAGGACTTTGTCGACACGCGCGCGGCGACGTTGCGCGTGCTAAGTGAGGGGCGCCGGGTGACCAACTCGCTCTTCTCGCTCAACTTGATCCAGGAAGAACCAGCCCAAGGCAAGGTCTTGCCGTGCGAATACGAGCTGGTGTTTACCGATGCAAGCGGCAACGAGGTGAGCGATACGGTCAAGGCGCATGCTAACAAGACTTCTGTTAATTCGCAGGAGCGCGTAGTGCATGCCAAGTTTGCGCTGCGCGCGGCGGATGGATTCTCGGCAAAGGGTCCGTACTATCTGGTCTGCCGCGAGCGCGAGACGGGCAAGATCGTTTGGCGCGAGACGTACACCATTGCCGTCTCGTTTGCCCCTGTTGCTGACTTTGGTTTTTAGGAGTGTGCCCTATGTTTGATAGCCATGACGATGATCTGTGGGAAGTCCCCTCGATTGATGTGGATGTGCCCGTTGAGGCTGCCACGCCTGTGGAGGCTGGGGCTGCTGCGGAGGCTGAGGCCGCTGCGCTTGCCCCGGAGCCGGCGGTTGCTGCTGCACCCGTTGAGGCTGACGTGCCTGTCGAGGACGAAGCCTCGACCGACGGCTATGACCAGGCTGTGGCCGAGGCTCCCGAGGACGACGGCTACGACATGGATGGGTTGGACGGCAAACTGCTCGAGCACTTTGCTGGCAAGATCGTGCGCAAGGACCTGACGGCCCTTATGAAGCGCGGCGCCAACGTGCCAACCTTTGTGCTGGAGTACCTGCTGGGCATGTACTGCTCAACCGACGACGAGGATGCCGTGGCAGAGGGCCTGGAGCGCATCCGCAGGATCCTCACCGATAACTATGTGCGTCCCGATGAGTCCGAGCGCATTAAGTCCAAGATTCGCGAACTGGGTCGCTTTACCATCATCGATAAGGTAACGGCCAAACTCGACGAGTACAAAGACATCTATGTGGCGTCGTTTGCCAATCTGACCATCGAGCCTTTTGTGATGCCGGCCGAGTACGTGCGCGACTATTCCAAGATTCTGCAGGGTGGTATTTGGTGCATTATGAGCATCGAGTATCGCCATCCCGTGGATGAGGAAGACGAGTTTGGCATGGAGGTCTTTGGCGACGATGCGCCGCGCCGCTCCAAGGCCAAGCGCAAAAAGCGCGGACCCGAGGATTCTCCGTTTAGCGTGGCTTCGCTCACGCCCATCCAGATGCCCAACCTGGACCTGGATGCCATGGTCGAAGAGCGCCAGTATTTCTCGCGCGACGAGTGGCTCAACATGCTGCTGCGCTCCGCTGGCTATGAGCCCAGCGAGCTTTCCGAGAAAGAGCGCCTGCACTTTATCGAGCGTATGGTGCCGCTCACCGAGCGCAACTACAACCTGTGCGAGCTGGGTCCCCGCGGTACCGGTAAGAGCCACATTTACAAAGAGGTCTCGCCCTACGCCATTTTGCTTTCGGGCGGTCAGACCACCACGGCCAACCTGTTCGGCCGTATGAACTCCATGCGCGCCGATCGCGTGGGCCTAGTGGGCCACTGGGATTGCGTGACGTTCGACGAGGTCGCCGGCATGCGGTTTAAGGACACCAACGCCGTGCAGATCATGAAGGACTACATGGCGAGTGGCAGTTACGCACGCGGCCGCGACCAGATTAACGCCGATGCCTCCATGGTCTTTGAGGGCAACATCAACGACACCGTGCAAAATGTCCTTAAGACCACGCACTTGTTTGATCCGTTCCCGCCGGAGTTTAACAACGATTCGGCTTTCTTCGACCGTATCCATTACTACCTGCCGGGCTGGGAGATTCCCAAGATGCGCTCGAGCCTGCTGACCGGGCATTATGGCCTGATCACCGACTGCCTGTCGGAGTTTTGCAAGGAGATGCGCCGCAAGGACTTTACGCACCATATCGACCGGTATTTCCGCTTTAACAGCGACTTTAACAAGCGTGATGAGATCGCCGTGCGCAAGACCTTTAGCGGCCTTGCCAAGCTGCTGTTCCCTGACGAGGCCATGGACAAGGACGACGTGCGCTGGCTGCTGGACTACGCCATCGAGGGCCGTCGTCGCGTCAAGGAGCAGCTCAAGATTATGGCAGGTGTCGAGTTTATCGACGTCAACCTGGGCTATATGGATGCTGACAACCCGCAGGACGTGCATGTGGTGCGCGTGCCCGAGCAGAGCGAGGACACGCTGATTCCCGACGGGCCGCTGCTGTCCGGCCACGTGTTTGGCGTGGGCAGGTCGCAGGGCGGCGAGGTTGCCGTGTACAAGCTGGAGAATAAGGCCGTTGCCGGCGAGTGCAAGTTTAAGCACGAGGGCGTGGCCTTTAACAAGCCGGTGCGCGATACGCTGGAAGCCGCGTTCGACAACTTTGTGAACCTGGCGAACCGCGTGGCGCCGGGCATGCACATTGGCTCCAAGGATTATCTGCTGTTCTACAACGACCTGCAGAGCAAGGGCCTGTCCGAGGAAGTTTCGCTCGCCGAGTTTGTGGGCCTTTGCTCTGCGGCGTGCAACCGCCCGGTGATGCCCGCGCTGGCGATTCCGGGAATCTTGCGCATGTCGGGTTCTATGGACGAGATCCGAGGGCTCGAGGACATTATGCGCGTGGCCAAAAACGCCGGCGCCAAGCGCGTGATTTTGCCGCTGAGCGCCATCGCGGGCCTGCAGAGTGTTTCGTCCGAGATTATTTCGGGACTGAGTCCGGTGTTCTACATGGATGGTGACCCGGTTGATGCCGCGAAGAAGGCGCTGGATCTGTAGAAGTGCGGGCGAGCGGGCTTGCGTGCGCGTGGGTCCGCGGGCGTGTTGGTGCGTAGTGCGTGAGGAGGCCTTGCCATGGCGGGCGAGCGTTCTGTCGGCGAGCTGCTCGACGAGCTGTTTGGCTTTGAATCGGTAGCCAAGCGTCAGACGGCGCTTGAGCAGTACGATCGCGGGGAGCTGGTGCGCAAAGCACGCTCCCGCGAGCTGCTGGGCGTGCTTAGGGGCGTCGAGGCTTCCGAGCACGCTGCGCGCGAGTCTGTCGTGCGGGCTGTTGACGGGTATGTTCGCCGTGTTGAGGGAGCCGCGCTTGCACGCGCTCGCAAGCGGGCGGGCATTGTTGGTCCGCTGCGGATGGAGCGCCGCTATGCTGCCTTTTTGCGCATGGAGGACAAGGCCGAGTTGCTGACGAGATTGGAGCAGACACTTGCGTTTGTCGAGGTAAAGCTGCGGGCCAATACTGCGGCCAGGGTTCGCGCGGCGTACGATGCCGCGGGGGCTTTGGTGTTGCAGGACACGGCGCGTTTGAGTGATGTGCGCATTGCCGAGGCCGTGCCTCTGGATGCCGATCTGCTTTGTACGCAGCTGGAGCAGATGCGTTGTGCCGCCGATGCGACGGACCTTGCGGGCATGATCACGGCGACGTTTGAGTCCGAGCTGAGTGCGACGGGGTCGCAGGGTGCCGGCGGGTCTGAGAGCGATGTTGCTGGCGATGTTGCTGATGACGTGGCGTTGGAGCGTGAGCTTACACCAACGTGCGCGGCGCTGCGCAGCGAGCGCGCTTGGCGGCGCAGGCGTATCGGGCCGAGCGCGCCGCCCGCGTTGCGGGGAGCACGGTGGAGCCGGTATCGTTGCCTGAGTCTGCGTGCATTGCGTGCGAGACGGCGTGCGATGCCGGGCAGCTTTCCGAGTTGCTCGCTCAGGTTAAGAAGTCGTTTGAGACCTACCGTCGAGTTGTTGCCGACGGCGGGTTATTCTGCGCGTTTGGCTCTGGCTCGCCGCATGGGGTTTGTAGGGGCTCGAGCTATTTCGACTATGATTATCGACTTGATGAAGACGTGTTGGTGGGCGAGTACGATGGCGCTACCAGACACGATGTTCGACGTGAGGTTCCGATTCCCGAGCTTGTTGATGAGGCTTTGGCCGAGGGCGGCGACTCGCTCGAGGTTGCCGTGGCGCGCATGCGCGAGTTTAACGGGCGCCGCTACGATGGCGTGCTGGACGAGGACCCCGCGCGCCATGTAAATGCGTTTTGGTATGGACTCAAAAAGCTCAGCCAGTATTGCGAGGCCGCCGTGCGTGTGGACGAGCGTGCTTGGGATTGCTTTATCGATAAGGTGCAGTTTGCCTACGACGAGCCCGTGGGGCGCCTGGCCACGCAGATGGACGACAAGCAAGTGGCAGCTTTTGTTGCTGCCGTGAATGAGCTTGGCACTGACGAGTAAGGGTCTGGTTTGGCGGGAGGCTTCACCATGAAGATCGACGTTGATGTAGACCAGCTACGCGAGAGTCTGCTCGACTGCGCTGGGAGCGCGGCGGGCGTGGACTTTCCGGCCGCCGCGCTCGACGTAGTGGATATCGAGGACGAGTCGCCCCAAGAGCTTCTAGCCCGAGCCGAACGCGAGGGCATCGACCTCCGCGACTTTGCCGTCGACGATGACGCGGACGACGACTACGGCGCGGACGAAGGCTGGTAGCCACAGCCGCCCCTCAACCCCATGCCCTCAATAACTTGCGGTGAAATAGGGACTGTTTAGGCTGCTAGAAGGCCTATTCAGTCCCTATTTCACCGCAACTTATGGGTGGGGATGGCTACGACGCCAGGGTGGCGATGACGGCTTCGTCGCCGGCGTATATGAGGGTGTTGCCGTCGGGGATGATCGTTTGGCCGTCGCGCTTGAGCATCACCACGATAAAGGGGTGCTTGCCTTGTGGCACGTCGCGTAGACGCTGTCCTGCCAAGCGACCGTGGGGCGTTACGGTGACCTCGCGCAGCGTAACCTCGGCACGTTCCTCAAATGTCGGCGCGGCCATAACCAACAGGTCGCCTTCTTCGATGACGGTATCGCCGTTGGGCAGCACCGGGTGTGCACCGTCGCGCAGCACCAAGACCACCAGCATGTCCGTGGCGCTGCCAATATCGGCGAGCGAGCGCCCGGCAAACGGATGCCCCGCGCCCACCTTGAGCTTGACAAACGACATGCCGTCCTCGTCGCGGTAATCGTTAAAGGTGCGGCGCACGTCGCCTTCCGCGTCGATCATGTCGAGCTTCTTTGCCACCGCCGGCAGCAGCGAGCCCTGCACCACAATGCTCGACACGGCAATTACAAAGACCAGGTCAAACAGGTCGTGACCGCCGGGAACACCGGCCACCACGGCAAAGAGACTAAAGACGACCGAAGCCGCGCCACGCAGGCCCGCCCAGCTTACGAGCGCGACCTGGCGAGGGTTCGTCTTAAAGGGCGCCAACAACATGCCGACGGCGATGGGGCGGCTCACAAAGAGCATAAACGCCATGAGTGTCAGGCCTGGTAGCAGCATTTGCGGCAGACGTGCGGGTGTGACAAGCAAGCCCAGCAAGAAGAAGATGGTCATCTCGGCCATCTCGGTAAGGGTGTCAAAAAAGTGTGCCATCTCGACCTTGCCGGTGATGTCGCTCGCACCCAGCACGATGCCCGCCAGGTATACAGCCAGAAAGCCGTTGCCGCCCAGGTAGCTCGGCAGCGCGTAGGCGACGATGGCCACGGCGAACAAGAAGATGGTCTGCGCGCCCTCGGCCGTTGCGTGTGCGCGCTCAATCAGACGGCTGGATGTCCAGCCGATGGCAAGGCCCAACCCCACGCCCAGGATGATCTGCTTGGTCAGCAGCACGGGAATGTCGATATTGCCGCCCGCCGCGAGGGTCGCGAGCACGGCGGTGAGCATGTAGGCGACGGGGTCGTTGGAGCCCGATTCGACCTCGAGCAACGAATCGGTACCACCTCTCAGCGACAGGCTGTGCTCGCGCAGCACGCTAAAGACGCTGGCCGCGTCGGTGGATGCCACGACCGATCCCAGCAGCAGGCCACCGATCCAGTCGAACCCCAGCGCGAAGTGGGCGAACATGCCGGTGATGCCGGCAGTGATGACGACGCCGAGCGTGCTCAGCAGCACCGCCGGCGCAGCGACGGGCTTAGCGCGGTCGATATTGGTGTTAAAGCCGCCGTAGAACATGATGAACAGCAGCGCCGTGCTGCAGACGGTTTCGGTGAGTGCGTAGTCGCTAAAGTCGATATGCGTCGGGCCGTTGACGCCCAACAGCATGCCCAGCGCGATAAAGATGAGCAGGGTGGGGAAGGGGAGTTTTTTGCCGACGGGTTTGATGGTCAGGCACAAAATGATGACGAGGCCGATAAAGAGAAGGATCTGGTTCATGGATAGTGTACGCTCCTGGGTGGTTGGCGTGGCACGGTCAGTTGTCTGCGGTTATTTGTACCCAAAGATGGTGGGTTTATGGGGTTGGATTGCGCGCGTGCGCGATATCGTCATAGACGGCTGCCGTCTTTGCCTCTGCTCGGAAACCCTTTCCAGCTTTATTGCAACGGAGTACAATGGGTAACGTTTAAGTTCAACTTGAAGTTTTAGTTGCGGCACCGGGCTTCGGCCGCAATGCAAGGAGAGGCGTACCATGGCGATCTATGTGACATCTGATGCTCACGGGCACGTGCGTGCGCTTGACGAGGCCCTGTCTAAGATCTCGTTGACGTCCGACGACACGCTGTACGTGCTGGGCGACATGATCGATCGCGGGCCCGATCCGGTCGGCGTTATTAAGCTCGTGCGCTCGCTGCCCAACGCCCACGTGCTCAAGGGTAATCACGAGCAGATCATGCTCGATGCCATCATTGGTCAGGATCCGCTCGATGCCGAGACCTGGGATATCAACGGTGGCTGGACGACGCGCGAGCAGCTCAACGACATGGAATTTGAGGCATACGAGGAGCTCGTGCGATGGATGGCCGCGCTGCCGCTCTACGCGGTGGTCGAGACCGAGGAGCGCCCGTATCTGCTGGTACATGCTGGAATCGAGATGAAGGCGGCGCGCGCGTTTTTGCTTGAGCATGGCGTCGATTGTGCCGATGGCGTTGGAGCGGTGGGTGCCGATCGCGAGCTGCTGCAGCAGATGCTTGCGGTGCAGTCGTCCGATGACCTGCTGTGGATTCGTCATGGCTATTGGGATGCGTCGACCGGGCTGCTTTCTGCCGAGGGCAAGGGCCCGGTCGTGGTGAGCGGTCACACGCCAACGGTGTCGCTCGGGCGTTATTGCGAGGTCGGTGGTCTTGCGGGGCTCGACGAGGAGTCGGGCCGCGGGCAGATCGTGCGCCTGGGCGGCGAGGATGCCGCCGGTGTGCCCGATCGCATCGACATCGACTGCGCTGCCGCCACCGGCTCCGAGTTCGGCCGCGTGGGCATCCTGCGCCTGGACGACGGGGCCGAGTTCTACGCGAACATCAACCCGGGCGAATAACCTTGTTCCGCCGATCTACCGTAGCTAATTTGGGACGGGGCTTTTTTGACTACTTTCGGAGAGTAGCGCCTTCTTGCTCGGTAAGCGCTAGAAATGAGGAGCGTCTGCGTCCTCGACAGCGCGAAAATGCTCGAAAAACCGTCGCAACGGAGTCAAACGACGTCGCGGCGGTTCTTTTTTGGCTGCCCGCTGGCTAAGTGAGTAGACTTTTTTGGAAATGCCGAGCACCCAACATATTTGCCTCAATAAAACCGCAGGTCACAGACTTGTGCTCTGTTGGTGTGGTCGGGGATTCGGTAAAAGTCTACTCACTTAGTTTTGCGTGATGAATATTGTCCGCAACGAGACCCCAGACGGGGTGATTCCATCGCAAATTCCGGTGACCGGGCAGCTAATTAGGCGCCGTATGGGTTGCGGTCGCGTTCGATGCGTTGGCGGATGCGGGCGTACTCGATAATCAGTAGCACCAGGAGTAGGGCCATGATGGCTAGGTAGCTCACCACGGCGCCCATCAGACCCAGCAGCTTAATCAAGATCACCGGCAGCACCACGCTTACGGCGAAGCAGATCAGGTAGATCTTGGTGACGTCTCCAGCGTGGCGCAGCACCGTGATGATGGCGTAGATAAAGTCGATGGCCGCGGTGACGCCGCCGGCGACGACCATCAGCAACGCCAGCGTACGGTAGCGCTCAAAGCTGAGGCCGTACATAAAGCTCATGAGGGGGATGCCGGGGCCTGCCATAAATGCGGCGCACACGCCGGTGATGACCACGATCAGCGCCATAACGGCAACAATAATCAGGTCAAAGCGATGACGCTTGCGAGGATTACCCCAAATGCTCGACAAGCGCAGGAGCTGTGGTTTATAGATAAATCCAATGCTCAGCAAAATAGCCTGCGCCGGAAAGAACAGGGCATTAAAGTACAGCTGATATTTGTATGCCAGCGTGCCTTCCATCACAAACTTGGGCATGCTCTCGATGAGGTTGAACAAGAACAGTGCACCAAAGAGTGGAGCGCACTGGACAAACAGGTGGCCGACCTCGCGAAGGCTCACGCGGCGCGATTTTTCGGTCTCGAGCAGGGCGAGCGGCGCGGTGACCAGCACGAGCGAGGCGATCGCGGCGATGCCCATGGCCATGGCCGCGATGGGCATGCTGCGCGTGAGGAACAGCGCCACGCTGAAGACCGCGATGACGCCGACGGAGCGTAGCGTTTGGCTCATTCCAGCCAAGTAGAGTTTGTCGGCCTGCTGCAGGCGGCCTTCGTACACGTCGGCGACGCCGTCGATCACCTTGTAGAGGTAGACGCCCAGGCCGATCGTCGCCATCTGCGCGTCATAGCCGCGGGCGCTGCTATACATGAGGCCGCAGCCTAGGGCGAGCGCTCCGCAGATCCAACGATTGAGCTGGTAGGAGGCGAAGGACGTCTTTTCGTCGATGTCTGAGACCTGGAAATTGCGCACGCCGTAGTTGCATGCGATCATGATGAGCGTGCCGGTGACGAAGGCGATGGAGAATTTGCCTGCTTCTTCGGCGCCCACGAGCTGTGTGGACACGATGGTGAGCAGCGGAAACGCCAAGCCCCACACGGCGGTGCCGAGAGTGTTCCAAAGGTAATCGCGGCGGGTGGCGTGCTCTTCGTATTCAGCCTCTTGCGTGGAGAACCCGCCGCCGTAGACGGCGCCTAGCAGACGGTTCCACCAAGCGTTGACCATGCGGCGGACGGGGCCGGGCTCCCAATCGCGTTCGCGCCGGCGACGTGTGGCTTGGCAGCTATCGGGTCCGCCGGCGTTGCGCTGACTCAGCTCCTGGATGCGTGCGAGCTCCTCGGCGGTGTGCGAGGCGGGGAACAGGCCGTTCTCGATGCGTCCGCCCTGGGCCCTTGCGGTGCCGCTGCCCGCTACGGCGGGGTCGGCGACGCCATTGCGGTGCGCGATGGCGCGGCGAATGCTATCGAGGGGCGTGATGCTCAAAGCGGGGTCCTTTCTATTGCTGCGCTCTAGTATAGTCGCGGTGGTATCCATTCGTGTTTTTGAACAGGTTGTTCGATAATTTCGGCGGCGCCATTCGGTAGTCGGCACTTAGGGACGTTCCTTATGTGCAGGCACTTTGGGAACGTCCCTAAGTGCCGGCATCCGGGGACACTCCTTGAATGTTGCCTGTTCAAGAGTGTCCCCAATGACTAGTCGTTTAAGAACGTCCCCAATGACTGGGCCGCTTGCCTGCGATTTTTGACCGTTGGGCGGGCTTGCCGCCCTTGCCGCAAAAACGTTTTTGCATATCGGGTACAACGGGCTTTACGTGAGTAAAGTGCGCGCCGCGTCCACGTGCCGCGTTTTTAAAGGAGGCCCCATGCCTGGTGTTACCCCTGCAGAAGTTCTGTCCAATTTTGGTATTACGCTGGTCGAAGATCCCGCCGAGAATCAACCCCGTCTGCTGGTCGATCTGCCCGCCGCGGAGCTCGTCGAGCACGCTATCCGCCGCGAAGAAGGCCGCATGGCATCCAACGGCGCGCTGGTGATCGAGACGGGGGAGCGTACCGGCCGTTCCCCCAATGACCGCTTTATCGTTGACACCCCCGATGTTCACGACAAGATTGCCTGGGGCGCGGTCAACCGCCCGCTGTCCGTCGAGAGCTATGAGGCCATCAAGGCCGGCATCGTCGACTATCTCAACGAGCGCGACGTGTTCGTCACCCGCGGTATGGCAGGTGCCGACCGCAACCACACGCGTCGACTGCTCGTTGCCTGCGAGCGTGCCAGCCAGGCACTTTTTATTAAGCAGATGCTCGCCCGCCCGCTCGCTCGCGAAATCGCGCGCACCGGCGAGCCCGACTTCTGCGTGCTCGCAGCGCCCGGTTACCAGTGCGACCCCGCCATCAAGGGCCTCAACTCCAGCGCCGCGGTGGTCATCAACTTCCAGGAACGCGTGATTCTGGTCGCCGGCACCGGCTACTCCGGCGAGATTAAAAAGTCGATCTTTAGCGTCATGAACTATCTGCTGCCCGTCGAGGACGACGTGCTGCCCATGCACTGCTCGGCCAGCATGGATCCCGTCACGCACGAGACCGCCGTGTTCTTTGGCCTGTCCGGCACCGGCAAGACCACGCTTTCGGCCAATCCCACGCGCCTGCTGATCGGCGACGACGAGCACGGTTGGTCCGACATGGGTATCTTCAACATCGAGGGTGGCTGCTACGCAAAATGCGAGGGCCTGGACGCCTTCCACGAGCCCGAGATCTTCAACGCCGTCCGTTTTGGCGCCATTTGCGAAAACGTGGTGCTCGACGAGAACCGCAAGCCCAACTACGACGACATCTCGATCACGCACAACACGCGCGTGGCCTATCCCGTGGAGCACATTCCTAACGCGTGGACTAAGGGCATGGGCACCACTCCGAGTGTCGTGCTGTTCCTGACTTGCGACGCTTTTGGCGTGCTGCCACCCATCTCACGTCTGACGGCCGATGCCGCCATGTACCACTTTGTGACGGGCTTTACGGCTAAGATTCCCGGCACCGAGGTCGGCGTCACCGAGCCCGCGCCCACGTTCTCCTCGCTGTTTGGCGAGCCGTTTATGCCGCTCGACCCTATGGTCTACGCTAAGATGCTCGGCGAGCGCATCGCCGACGGCCGCACGCGCGTCTACCTGGTCAACACCGGCTGGATTGGCGGCGGCTACGGCGTGGGTCATCGCATCGAGCTTGCCTACACGCGCTCACTGGTCGCTCGCGCCCTCGACGGTACCATCGAGGACAGCGAGTTCGTGCACGACGACATCTTTAATGTCGACATTCCCACCACGTGTCACGGTGTGCCGGACGGCATCCTGGTACCGCGCCAGTACTGGCAGAGCACTGCGCGCTACGACGAGGCCGCGCACAACCTGGCGGTGATGTTCGAGGAGAACTTCGAGAAGAAGTACTCGCACCTGCCCGAGTCTGTCAAGGCCGCCGGCCCGCACGCCCAGGTGCCCGCCGAGGCCCGTCATCGCGGCCGTGGCCTGCTGGGACTCCGCCACTAGCGTCGCCTCAGACCCAAAACCACCACAAAGGGGACAGGCACCTTTGTGGTGGTTTTGCTTGGGCGGATGACTCAGGTTACAATACGCCTGACATATCGCCCCCTTCTCCGGATGGGGGCAGCGTAAGCGCTCTTGTGGCGGCACCGTAGGACTTTGAAGGTGGCCGCTGTGAGGGCGCTTTTTGCTTAGACGCCCCCGCTCGGGCGCACGCTATGAAGGGAGAGCATATGAAGAGTTTCGTTGCCGAGGATTCGTTTTGGGAGTTGTTTCCGCAGGCGGCGGTCGGCGTCGTGGTCGTAAAGGGCATGAAACCCGCGGCTCAGATTCCCCAGGAGGACGTGGATGCGATCGCCGCGCTGCTTGACCGCGCCAACATCGATGCGGAGCGCCACCTGACAAGCGATACCATCAGCGAAAACGCGCCGGTCAAGGCATGGCGCGAGGCGTATCGCCTGTTCAAGACCAAGAAGGGCGCGCGTTGCTCAGTTGAGAACCTGCTCAAGCGCGTGCTCAAAGGCAAGCCGGTCGGCCACATTACGCCGGCGGTGGATATCTACAACACGATTTCGTTGACTTATGCGTTGCCCGTTGGCGGCGAAGATTTGCATGCTATTGAGGGCAATCTGCGCCTGGCGGTGACCGACGGCGGCGACGCGTTCTTGCCACTTGGCGAGGAGGCGGATGATCCGACGCTGCCCGGTGAGCTTGCCTATATCGATGATGCGGGCGCCGTGTGCCGTTGCTGGAACTGGCGCGATGGCGTTCGCACGGCGCTGTCCGACGATTCGGCCGACGCATTTCTGGCGATTGAGTGCGTGGAGCCCGAGCGGATGGGGGATTGCCAGGCCGCGATCGATCGCTTGGCCGAGCTGCTCGAGCGCTATCTGGGAGCGACGGTCGTCGTTAAGACCCTAGTGACCCGCGACAATCCCTGCGTGGAGCTATAGCGGCGCCTAGAACCTATTGATACCCCAAACCACCACAAAGGTGCCTGTCCCCTTTGTGGTGGTTTTTATGTTGATGGGTTAACAAATGGGATATTTGGGTATGCGGGTTCGGACATGCGGCTAAGATGTTTACCCGTTAGCATCATGCAAGCGAAAGGCGGTCGTCTCCCATGCAGCAGAACGACGAGACACGTTTTGAGGATTTTGTCGGACTGATCAGCGGCCTCTACAAGGAGATTCAGCGTATCAAGACGTCCGAAGGTGCAAGGCTCGGCCTTAAGGGCTCCGACGTCATGTGCCTGTACTATCTTGAGCGCAGCAAGGACGGCCTGACTGGCGCCGACCTCGCCCGCATGGCCGGCGTTACCCGTGCCGCCGTTTCGCGCACGCTGGCACATCTGGAGGAGGGTGGCTACGTCGAGGTCGACGACTCGGGCGATGCTGCCGTCAAGTACCGCGCTCCTGTTCGCCTGACTGCCCTGGGCGGCGAGAGCATGAGCGAGGCCGATCGCATCATTCGCGAAGTTCTCGACACCACCGGTAAGGCCATGGGCGTGGAGCAGCGCGAGCAGATGTACGCGTCGCTGCGTACGATCCTCAACACTCTGCGCGAGATCTAAGGCCGCCAAGGCATTTGCTTCCCATTAACAACTGCATAGTCCCGTTTGAGCGCGTATACCGTGCCGGGGCATTGCTGTCAAAATTCCCCGCGCGAGGTCCGCGCAAGAAAGGATTCGCTATGTCCATTCGTATTATTACCGATTCCGCGAGCGATATGAAGCCGGCTGAGCACCCCGCTCTGCGCGTTCTGCCGCTGTCCGTCACCTTTGGCACCGATGTGTATATGGATGGCGTCGACATCGATCACCAGCGCTTTTACGAGATGCTCGTGGAGCGCGACGAGCTGCCCAAGACCGGTCAGGTCAACCCGTACGCGTTTTCGCAGGCGATTGCCGAAGCGCGTGAGGCCGGCGACGAGGCTGTGATTATTACCGTGGGCGCCAAGCTTTCGGGCACCAACCAGAGTGCCCGTACCGCACTTGCCGAGGCACCGGGCGGCGACGTGTATGTGGTGGATAGCAACAACGTCACCCTGGGCGAGCGCGTGCTGGTCGAGTATGCGCTGCGCTTGGTGGACGAGGGCCGTAGTGCGGCCCAGATTGCGGCGGCGGTCGAGGCCGTGCGCGACCGTGTGGTGGTTATCGGCCTGCTCGAGACGTTGGAGTACCTGGTGCGCGGCGGCCGTCTGTCTGCTGCGGCCGGCGCTGTGGGTACGCTGCTCAACGTGAAGCCGGTCGTGGCCGCCGAGGACGGCCTCATCGTGCAGTTGGGCAAGGCGCGCGGTTCCAAAAACGGTCGAAACTTGTTGAACCAGAAGGTCGAGCAGGCGGGCGGCGTCGACTTTTCCATGCCGCTGGCGCTCGGCTATACGGGCCTTTCGGATGCGGTGCTCAAGAAGTATATCGAGGACAGTGCCGCGTTGTGGGCCGGCCATGCCGAGGGTGAGCTGCCCATCCACACTATCGGCGCCACCATCGGTACCCACGTAGGCCCTGGCGCCGTAGCCGTAGCCTTCTTCCAGCCCGCCAACTAACCGACCTGCCATAAACCACCACAAAGGTGCCTGTGAACTGCCTCCCATTTCTTGGACATCGGGAAATGGGAGGTTTGGAGTGGGAAGGATAAACTGGACTTTCTTTTAAGGATCCTCAAGCGTATTGCCG
>OLOG01000360.1_pt1 | contig 42918 bp, 40 predicted proteins | sample 1672351 | NCBI WGS metagenome assembly OLOG01 (sample SAMEA3136674, study PRJEB25190) | human gut metagenome | biome: human gut; feature: human-associated habitat; material: faeces | place: Austria | collected 2013 | reverse complement strand
CAGAAATGTGACCGGGGGATTTTTTAGTATCCATGTCTAAAATTTAAGCGCTTACTATCTAGTTACCCAAAAACTAAGCGCTTACCTCGAATAGAATAAAAAGCAACTATGAGTAAGGGTCAAAAACGCCCGTTTTCAACGGGCGTTCTTGACATGTCTGCTTATTCATACTAAATAGTAAATAAGGCTTAAACAGCAATCATGCCATTCAAGCCTAATTCATTTATTTAATTTAATGTAAATCATTATGATTTTTTCATTAATCTAAGAGATTTACACAAAATATTTTACACTCTCATTCATTTTGAACCCTTGTTCCTCTTTTTGTGTCGGCCATGTTTTTTCACATCCTCTTTTTTCTTATCATTCCCAAATTTAAACACTTCCATAAGACCGGAAATAGATGTGTCAAAAACATTCAAAACAATATATTTTAATATACAAATCAATTCAACAACAACGGCTGTTATATATGTACCAAAAAATGCAAATAGCATCTCAATTAATCCCAATGAAAAATCATTCTCTAATGCATGAAACACAATGATAGAAACAAGCACTGTCATAGCAAAAACAAACACTATTAAAAATTGAACACCCAAAAAAATAGATACATATTTTATCAACTTTTCTTTATGTTCTCGTTTTGTTTCTTCATTTTTTGATACTTCTGGAGCTAATGTATTTAATAAAATTTTTGCATTTGCAGTTTTAACATAAATATCCACTTCATCCCAAGACTCATTGGACGAAATACTTACATCTATTTTATTTATACTAGAATCCGCTAATTCTTCTAATACATTATTAACAGCATTATTCTTTATTTCACTACTACTGTAATTTGTTGTTTCCTCTTCCACCATAATTAGTTCTCAGTTATAATTTCATCCTTTAAATATGATAAATTCAAATAATCTAATCTACCAGCCATTACGTTTGTAGAAACTTTAAATAGTTTTGACAAATCAGAAAGGGATGGAACTATTAAATCATTATATACTTTCAACAATGACTCCTTTGGAATTAGTAATTCTCCTGCAAAAACATTAGCATCATATTCTCTAGGTTCATTTTCACTTTTACAATCTCGTAATTCAATATGTCTATTCTTTAATGTCTCCGTATGTAAACAACAATGTGCTATCTCATGTGCTATCGTAAATCGTTTTCGATTTGTAGTATCTGACGTTCTATAAAAAATCATCAAATCTTCATCCTTAGCATAGGTTATTCCTAATATGCTTCCCAGATCATACTCCATTAATTTTTCTATCTCTGTAAAATCTGCTGACACTTCTCTGATTCCTAAATTATGTAATAATTTAGACATATTGATTGGTGGAACTAACGAGATATTATTTTCTTTCAGCAACTCCGTTGCAGTTTTGTTTTTCATATTCTTTAGTATTTCACACATATTATCATCTTCTTTTGCACAATACAACCAAATAATTTTTCTTCTCATCACAACCCCTATTATAAAATAACACTATCCTATAATAGAGTGAACAATTATTGTTCTAAAAATTATGACATAATTTTACAATAAAATTAAAATATTGTCAATTCTTGTCGATTTCTAATTAAATGCCTCAATTATTTCTCTTTCTGAAAGCAATAGAAAGCATATAAGAGCTTAACCATTCTAACAAAAGTGATTTTCTCCTGTAGTAATTCCAGGTAAGCCTCACAAACTTTTCGGAGCCTCCAGTAATAACTCGCTTTCGTAATATCGTGCAACTGACACCATTCATCTATTGTCATTCCCTGGGGACGGTTTTGACAGTTCCTGATCATCTCAGCCCACTCACTCAAACGGGTTTGCTGTGCAACTAAACTTGTGTGAGAATTCATGACTCGCCTCCTGTAATAAAGTCTAAAAAGTTAAGTACTAAACTTTTTAGACTTTGTAGTGATGAGTCTATTATCTCACATTCAAGGATTTTGAACAGGTACTCGCTATTTTGCGTTTACGTATTTAATATATCAATCCCTCTCTTCATAAAAATTTCATAGTATCGCGTTCCCCTATATATAGTATATATTATCTTACTTTTTTCCATTTTCCCACAATATCTACTTCTATCAGCGCACAAATTTTATGCACTCTTTCTATATACTTACACCAAAAGCCGAAGTATAATGACTACGTAGGAAACATCAGAAAAATTATTGCGGAGGGGAATGCGATGAGTCGGACTATTCAATTATTTAATAATATACATATCTCAGGAGGCTTAATGCCTTCAACAAAGAAGAATTATTATCTTCATTACTAGAATTTATTGAGAAATGTCCTTCTCAAAGTGCCTTGATCCTATTAGGGATTATTAGCCTGTCCCTGATACTTGCAATCATATATGCCCTGATAAAACTTGTTTCCACAATTGTCTTGCCGATCATTCTTACACAGTGTAAAATGAATATAATTTTATTTTGTAAGATATTTAGAATATCAACTGAGGATTGGAATACTCTTAACGTTCCCGGAGATCCTGCTTCGACTTCCTCTGATAAAGATAAACCACCACAGCCCAAGACAAAGACTTTGAAAAATAATATCATCAAATATGTAGGAAAAAGAGATCGCAAATAATCTCTTTTCCTACGTATTTCTGTCAAACTCCATTTCTTCTTATCTTCTCCCTTATATACCACACGTCCCCTTCATAATCCAACCGATACTTCTGATAATGCCGGTCAAACCAGTTATGATAATGCAATATATAACACTTCGTATCCAGCACCGATACAATATTCCCTGCTGCACGATAAAAGAACTCATTGTGATCAATCATACGGATATTATCATCATATCCCACTTCCCGGATCTTGTCCGTACGCGCAATAAAGATATTCGTTGTCTTTCCTACCACAACATGACTCTCATCTATCTTCGTCATATGTGGAATAAGCAGCCGTTTCGGTGCTTCTTTCATCGATTGATTGAAATATGGAATTGCCATCTTCTGAATACTTTTACATTGCGGCAGATTAAATGGTAATACTCCAACCAAATCTATATCCTCATGTGCCAGTAAAAACCGTAACTGCTTATGAAAACACGTATACGGTGTCAGTAATTCATCATCATCCATTCGTATTACAAATGGTGTCGTAACCCGTTCCAAAGCCTGATTCAATCCGGCACTTAATCCACTATTAAACGGCAGATGAATCACTTCCACATACTCGCCGTCTATCTCCAATGGCTTTTCACTGTCGTCAGCAACAATCACCTTCACTCCCGGATAATAAGACTGGATATTCTGGTAAAGTCGTTTCGCCATTTTCTGGCGTTCAAATGACTTATAGATAAATGTCACCTGATCTTTTACGAGCTGAACCGCTTTCTCATCTGGTTTCTTTTTTCCTGTCAAAAACCAGATGATATGTAAAAAGAAAATTTGTGTATGTACGATTATGTAATTTAGTGGTAACAGAATTACTGCCATATTTGTATTTGAAATTTTTCTAATGAACTGTTTTATTTTTTTCTCCATAATTGCAATTCAAACCTATTGTTTATACGCAAAATTATGTATAAACTTCCCCAATTTGTCGTATTTGCCTTGCGCCTCCCTCACGGCATCTTCAACTTTATTGAAAAGTTCTTCTTCTAGTTTTTCATTATTTCCACTAATTAGATAATGTTCATACTGTCTCCTGTACAGCCCTGCCGATTCACCTACTCCAAATAAAAAATTAAACATATCCGACATTTCACCCGTCACCTGTTCCGACCTTATTTTATACTTGTTACATTCGTAAATACTATTAGCTTCATTCAATAAATTATTATATTTTTTGATAACTTCATTCCAAGTACTACTATCCATTGTCTTATCATCCATTCCAGAATAAAGCTCTCTCATCACACCATTAACCTTGGTTAATTCATAAATTTTTTTCATTATGCTCTCAATATTACTATCCATCTCCAACATTAAATCATTACAAGATAAATATTGCGCTTCTTCTTTCTTTTCCGCAGTAATATCAGAAGTACGAATCCAGCCTGGGCGATCATTTCTCTGCACAGCCTTAGATATTGATTGTGAAATCAACACCTCAAGATTATCTTTATTTTTCCATTTTTTTACGTAGCGCCCTGATTTTTCAACCTTTTCTTTAAAATCCATCAATTTCTTTCTTTTTACATCGGACTCAATCTCATTCATAGATACACTTACAGTCTTATCCACTATATAAGCAAGCACTGGTATTCCTTGTTCAACTGCATAATCGAATTCTTTTTCCGTATAACTAATTCCTGTTTTTCTTCAATTGAACCATATCGGTTTCCGATAATCAAAATATAATAATCTGATGAATCAATAGCTTCTTTAATAATTTTCCATTGTTCTTCATTTGCTGCGCTAAACATCTCCATGCCTATCGGGAACTGATTTATTGTAAGAATTGTATGAATTGCAGCATCTCGTTCTTCTTTTAAATCTTCATATGTTGATGAAATAAAAATCTGATATTTTTTCTCCATGCTATTCTTTTCCTTAATCTATATTTTTTGTATTTTTGTTTTGTATTTCACCGTGTTAAAGTAAGTTTTTCAAATAAAACTGGTCTTCTATGACCAGATTTATTTATTTTTTACAATTTTCACCAAATGAATCATACCCAACGCTGCCCCTAACGTATTACATATTACATCTGTTCCCTGCGCCAATCCTGTTCCTGCAATATACTGCCAACTTTCAATTGACAGTGACAACACAAATCCTACTAACACAGACCACGCTCCGGACACTACCGACAGTGTGAGTCCCAGCGGAAAATACAAGAATACATTCATAATCATCTCACGATAAAATTCGCTTGTAACCGATGCTGCAAATGCAAATCTGTGCTGTGATTGTGACATACGTCCCCATACCGTAAACTTAAGAATGATAATTAGAGCAATGCACGCTCCAACTATATTCAGCAATTTCCAAATTTTTTTCGGAATATAACAGGATAATACATTCCATATGATCAGGCTTATTATCATAATTCCGATAACTGTGTGATAGCTCCAGGCGTATACATGCATTGTTCTGTATTCCTTCCTTTGAAGTGTTTTCATTGTAAGCACTTTTCACTCATCATTATCATAGAAGATTCTTATTTACCTTCTGGTAGATTGAAATAGTAAGAAATTTCTCAGTTTAACTTGCACTAGAGAATTAGGTGTCTGACACCAGCGTACTGCTTTTTACCAATGAGAAATATATCTCCCTTGGTCACAAGCTATCACTTCTCCAGAAATACAATTTGAAACATCTGCAAGCAGAAAATTAACAACTTCTGCAACTTCTTCCGGAACAAAAAAACGATTTGATGGTTGCCAATCAGCATACATATTTTCTTTTCGATTCACTCCTGTCATTGCAGATTCTGTAACACCAGGAGCAACACCATTTATCCTAATACCTTCTTTAATAACCTTTGATGCCATGCACTTAATAAAACTATTAGAAGCAGCTTTTGTCAATCCATAAGGAATATCGTCCGACCTGAACCCTCTTTCTGATGTAATAACAACAACATTCGCACTTTTATCTTCCATTTTTTCAAGATATTCAATATAATTCTTAATCAAAAAATAATTTCCCTTTAGATTGATATTCATCTGTGAATCCCAACCTTCTTCCGTAACATTTCGAAAATCACCTTCATGAAGAGATATTCCTGCATTGCTTACTAAACCATGAACTTTTTCACCATTAAATTCATGTTGTGCTTGCTTCCAAAAATCAGACATCTCTTTTACGTTTGAAGAATCAAATACAAGCCATCTACAATCATTCCCTAATTCAACTACTGCTTTTTTTAATTTTTCTTCATTACGTCCTGTAATAAGAACTTTCGCCCCTTCCGCAATACACCTCTTTGCAATATAATATCCTAGGCCACTTCCAGCTCCAGTAATAACAATATTCTTTCCATCAAGCTGATGGCTTGGAACGGATTCCTTCACTTCCACTGTAATATGATACTCCGGAATCCCTTTTATTACATACCGAGCTAATCTTTTTAAATACACTCCTAATCCCATATCAATTTATCCTCTTCCGATTAATGCATTTTAAATAACACCATATGTAGATGCCTATTTTTTTAATATTCCTGCCAATTTATAAGCATTTTTACCAAGTACTTTTTTCACCATTCTTTTTATTTTGGCCTTAGTACTTATCTTCATTCCCGGTATCTCTTCATTATTTTCCCGCCAATATTCTTTTAATGCTTTCGCGTCCTTGTCTGCATCTGTAAAAACTTCTAATAACATAGGTTGCTTAGATGGTTTCATAAATTTTTCTAACTGTTCCTTAAGCTCTTCCATATCAGTTGCCGCCAAATATTCAAATTGACAATTAATACAACAATTTGCAATCTGTACACTGTGACCGGCTGCAATATGCTTATTCAAAGTTGGGATTCTTTCAAGTCCAAAATTCTTATGAAACTCAGCTCCCGCATAGTTATTAATAACAAGAATCCTTACATTGGATGATAATTTCTGTAAAAGTGCATTCATATCATACATTAAACTAAGGTCTCCAATGAGAAGATATACCAATTCTTCCTCATTTGCAGCTTGTCCTAAATATGTTGACAATGCACCGTCAATACCATCAGCTCCTATATTGGCAAAGCATCGAACTGTCGGTTTCAGCCATGCATAATTGGACATACGAATACTATCCAAAACAGTCGTATGTAATAAAGCATTATCTGGCAATACCGCACAGAACTCTCGAATAACGGCTAAATTTGTAAAATCAAGATTTGGGTAATGCATCATATTCAAACGATTCTTCCAACATTCAAAATATTCATTATCATTTTTTTCTTCAGAAAGCTGATTCATACAAGAGAAAAATTTTTCCGGACTTAATTCAAATACTTTCGTAAGACAATGATATCCATCATTAATCATTCCGTCTATAGCAATTTGCCAATGTTCTGTTGTTTTTGCATAACGTGACATAAAATACTTTATCGTTGAATAATAGACTGCGCCAAATGAAATAATCAGATCTGGTGCCAAATATGGTATCTGATCTTGAGTAATTACATCTCCTAAAGCTCTCGGATTCATTATCTTTTCATTATTACTAAAAACATTCGCATATGTATCACAAACCACAACACAATTGTATTTTTGAGTAAATTCATTCAAAGAACTTCGAAGTTTGCCAGTCAAGTCAAATTCAGAACCGCCTACCACTAAAACTCTCTTCTTTTTTTTCACTATTTCTGAAAATGGTACAAAATCATGTACTCTTTCATGCCGATTAATTTTCCTAGTGACAGGAAGCATCTCAACATCATATGTAGAAATCTCATTCAAATTATAAGACATATGATAATTTATCTGAACAGGCCCTTTTCCATGATGATTTAATTCAAGTAAGGCCTCATTTATACAACGATTACAGTACCAATACTCCTCTTCATTCATTACTTTCGGAACATCCACTGCCTTCTTTACATACCCACAAAACATATCCACTTGATTTATACATTGGTCTTCCATATGAAACATCTCATACGGGTTCTGGTCAGCCGTCAGTGCTACTAATTGTATATTTCTTTCATAAGCTTCTTTTATTGCCGGGAAATAATTACAGGTGGCTGTTGCGGCTGTACAAGAAACACAAACTGGAACATCCAATGCCTCTGATAACCCCAACGCAAAATAGGCTGCACTTCTTTCATCTACAATTGAATAGCATTGAAAGAACTCATCATTTTCAATACTTCCAGCCAATGCTGTATTTCGTGTCCCCGGTGAAATAACAACATGTCTAATATTAAATTGTTTTAATAACGATATTAAAATCTGAACACTCTTAATGTGTGTATACATTACATTTCTCCTTCAATAATCAGTACAGCCTGCATTGATTGCTCATTTAACCAATTTGCTGATTCTCCATCAATTTTTTCTACACGTTTACACTTCCAACCATTGCTTGTAATCCATTGATCTATCTGGTTATCTTTTAACTTTCCATCATCTAGAACAACAATTTTCATATTTCCATTCGCATATCGTGTTCTAAAAATGTTTATATCAACCAACATACACTCCGTATCACAAAGGAGATAGCCAACCTTTTTGGCAACTGACGAACCCACATATTTTGACAAAACCCCATATTTATATTCCGTTTTAATATTATCTAGGTCATTCTGATTTTTGCTATTATAGCATATGAACTTCGCATTTTGGTCTTTCTCAGAAATAACATCTATTATCGCGCTATAATCTATCTGTTCCTTTGGCAAATTAACACCCGCTACATTAATTAATACCGGTTCATGTTTATGATAGTACGCTTTTATCTTATCTACCCAATCTTCATATTCATCAATATGAATGGTTATCGTTTTAGCACAACGTTCAGCCCAACTTGTATTTATATCACTCACATTCCTATAAAATGCATATATAATAATCTCTGCTTTCTGAAACCACGCTTCAGTCATTGCTGTATATACATTTGCTAAATACTCTCCAGGAATTAGTAGAATAACTGGCTCTTTTTTCTTGATTGCCATTCCCATAGCAAAAAAAGCAGCACTTCTGGCATCTTGATACATTGCCACACTATTTTCCACTTTAATAGGAGCCACCGTTACTACTCTTTCTTCATTCTGAACAAATCTATCCCAATTATATGACATAGTAGCCCTCCCTCTTACTTTTCTAAAACTTTGACAAATTTAAGCTTATCTCCAGTAATGCGATTCATAATATTTAAACTTCTTTGAAACTCATCACTTTTTCTATATACCAACACAAATATAAAAACTGTTAATATTCCACATATCAATACATTCACCACCATAGCCACAATTCCCTGAAAACCAATAGTATGACATATAATTGTTGAGGCTACCGCAACAATTGCTGAAACTAAAATATACCCTGACATCTTTTTTAAATATTCTTTCATCATTTTCTTTTCAAAAATAGTTGTAAACAAATTAATAAGTAACCATGGCATGCCTACCACTACCATTGAAATAACCGTAGATAATAAAATCCCATATACTCCCCAAAAGCGAACCATTATCAAATTCAATATCAAATTAACCCCTGCAGTAACTAATGGGCGAAAACGATCCTCATGCCAAATTCCCGCTGCATCTTTATAATTATTCAAAAGCGTATTTATTTCAACAATGAAAAAATATACACTAAAACAAATTACAGCCGGATAATCAAATATTAATTCCTTTTTATGTACCCATATTTTCATAAAAGGTTGATATACATTCAATAAACATGACATACAAAAGCATGACACCACTGTTATAATAAACGTAAATGTTTTTAAATCCTTTAAGTTTTTTTGCTTTGTTTCTGTTATAATGCTATTTCCAATTCCTGATGTACATGAATAAATCAAAATATTTACAATGCTCAAAATTGCCGTAACTATAAAATAATAATTTTGATATATAGCAAGAACAGTAAGTCCTAAAAATGCAGAAATCACAAGCGTATCTACAGAATTAACAACTATTCCCCCCAACTTTGCAGTAAAAAGATCTCGAATACGTTGATTTATACTGCTTTTTTCTTTCTCATCAATCTCACCATTTGCCTTATAATCCGGAAACATTCTATCTACAACTATAGCTGTACAAATGTTAATTGCTGCCTGTGAAGCTAAAGCTACTATTAAATAAAGATAATAATTATGAAATAAAAACAGTAAAACAAACTGTAAAATATATCTAAATGTATTCACAACCATTGTTACTTTACTTACAATATCTGCTCTCTGATAAGCCTGTAATAAACTATTTTTGTATGAAAAAAGCCAATATGACAAAACTGTAGCTGCTAAGTTCAACAAAAACAATACATATATATTAAGTCCTTTCGGAAGTCCACCTGAAATCAGTTGTGGTACAAATGGACATATTATCAAACCACCAATCAACACTATGAACCCTATAATACGATAATATATTTTATATAAATTCATCAATGCACAAATAGTTTTATGATCCTCTTCTGCTACAGGCTTATACATACTATATACCATAGCACTTCCCACTCCTAGTTCAGCTAAGTTCAAAACAGAAAGTATAGAAGTAAAAAGACTATCTAACCCCAAATACTCAACACCAAGCCAATAAATCATTGCTGTTCGCATAACAAATGGTACGAGTAACTGATATACCCTTTGAAGCAATCCAAAAATAATATTCCTTGTTGCATTTTTTGTTCTGTTAAATTGCATTTCTTTTTTCTCCTACTACTTTGTATAATTTTCTCAACTCATATTCAACGCTTTTTGAATATACGTCTTTGCTTTTGTTCTTTCTCTATCCAAAATATTTTCCGCTTCATCCCATTTTTGTTCGGATACTCGTGAAGCTATCCCGTCATACACTCTATCCTTTAAATTAAATTTTCCTAATAATGTGTCAATTCTGGAATTCATATTTAATCCGCCTTCATTTCTAGTAAACACGTAAAATTCTTTATGAAAAAGAATTGAAAAAACAGATCCATGGAATGAATCAGTAAGAACATAATCTGCATGCTTAATCGCAAACAACACTTCTGCAGGATCGTATGTATAATATTCTGGTGTTGTTATATCAAAAAGCATTACAACTGGAAGACCTTTTTGTTTTGAAAAATCTTCAATTTTCTTATTATACGATTTATCAATTCTACCCAAAAAGTAACATACAATATAATGATCTGGCATTTTCTTTTCTGGTTCTCTACATAAATCCTCCCAAGTTCCTACTGGTACCATCATTGTTGGATCTAGCAAAACTTCTGCATCTCTACCTGTAAGATCTTTTATAATCTTTTGTCCAGCTTCTTCCCTTATTGACAAAGATTTTATTTTTTTTAGCCATTTACTATACTCTGCTCTTCGATATTCCGGAATTTCAGCTATGCCAAAACTTGGTGATAAACAAATTGTTTTCTCTGACGCAAATGAACAAAATGCCAATTCTGATGTTGTAGCATAAGTTGGATTCCAAATCTGATCACTTCCACAAATATAAAAATCTGTACTTTCTATCCATTCTCTTGTAATATTCTTTCTATTTAAAACAAGATTTGATATATTAAGCTTCTGATCTGCAAAAGCCTTGAAGCGCTCACTCCGTCTTTCTTTTAGTCTAATCAAACTACTGCTATTTTTCTTTGCATATATTAAATTGTGAATGATTCCTTTATCCACTCGATTAATATCATACTTATACATTGGTCGTGAAATAAGAACTTCTCGAATATATGTAGGATTCAACTTTGAAAGTTTTGTACCACTTTTTTCTTTAGGTTTTTCATAAAGATTTTCCAGTCTATAAGTCTCTACTTCGCCATACTCCGAAAAAATCTTTTCAACCGCATAATTTTGATATTTATTTCCATAATTATCACTAACAAGTGTTATAATTCCAAATTTCATTTTATTAATACCCCAAACACACAGCTATGGCATATATTTTAAATTTCTTTGATATATTTGTTGATTTCAAAAAAATCATTATATATTTTCTTGCAATTTTTCTCATATGTACAATATGACTCTTATCTTTATATCCACATTTCTTCGCCTCATATAAACTAAAAATAGCTGCACACATAAGACGTTCTCTTGCCAAACCCAATAATTCTGGGGATTCCCTTTCTACATCTTTATTTATTTTCTCCCACATAGGAATTGCAGAATATTTCTTTTCAGAGAACGAAAGGTGTGAAATACTTGTATCCTCTAATACATGATGATATAGAATTTCATTAGTTACAACCATTTCATGTGATTGTTTAAGAACTTTCCAAAGAAATTCTGCATCTTCTCCATATCCCGTTTTCTCATTAAACTGTATTCCATCTGTGAGATTTCTACGAATTAATTTGTTCCATAACATTCCTGTCATCCGTTTATGTTTCATAAACTCCAGCATTTGCTGTCTTTGATTCCAATACTCTATTTTTACATTTTCTATATTTCCAACCTGTTCTGCTGTTTCTGCATGATCACTTTCACACAAAACTATATCTGCGTTATTAATTAATTTCACCATTGTCTGAATCATATTAGGCTCTATCCAGTCATCTGCATCTACATAAAGAATGTACTCTCCCTTTGCATTCATAAGGCAAGAATTTCTTGTCGTAGAAACTCCTTTGTTAGACTGATTATAAATTATGACTCTACTATCTTTTTCAGCATAATCAGACAAAATAGACAACGTACTATCTGTTGAACCGTCATTTACAATAATTATTTCTATATCTTGATATGTCTGGCATAAAATACTATCCAGGCAACGATTAATCGTTTTCTCAGCATTGTATGCCGGTATTAATACTGATACCATTATAAACTCCTTTTTATAATCTGAGGTACTGTACGTATACCTTTTAAAATTTTCTCATAAATAATCGCACCGACCAAACTCAGAATAACAAGCCATACAAACATAAGTGGTGGCCATGAAACTACTTTTAATATTGGTTGAAACCAATCACAAACATATGTTGAAAAAAATACTGCATGGAAAAACCACATTTGTGTCGAATACTTTCCAAATACACTTAATCCCTTTTTAATCAACACATAATTAACTTTTTCAAACAAATTTGCAATACAACAAATCAAAATTGGCACATAAAAAACATCTAACGAAAAATCAGCAATGGTTTTTATTACAATTCTAATTGCAAACACCATAATAATTCCCACTATACATACAACCGGATTATTCATGTACCATATTCTTTTTGATTTTTCAATTATTTTATTTTCTGCTAACCAATATCCAATTAAGAAAGAGGGAAAATACATGAAACACATGGCTAAATCTTGAACCAATATATTTGTTTTGTAAAAAGGCACTATATGCATTATTACTTCAAAAATATAAGGTACAGTAATTATTAGTATAAAATTAGTATATACTTTATGTCGAAATACTTTACATCTGCATAATATCGGCATGATCAATATACAAAATATGTAAAAATATATGTACCAAGCAAACCAATTCAAATTAGGCGATAATCCAAACATCTGCACAACCAGTTTCCAAGGTGTTATTTTCCACCCCCCCCCCATCACAGCTGTAGGAATAAAAAGTGTAAACAACGAAATCCAATAAATCTGAAGCAATCCCCATATTTTCTTTAAACCATATCTGATAGTCTTTTCTTTTGTAAAAAAATAACCATATCCAGAAAGTACTGCATAAATAGCTACACAAATTTTACAAGCATAGCCAAATAATATAACCAAATATGGTAAATCACTAAAAGGAATTACTATAAAATGATGTGCAATCATAATTAAAATTGCAATTCCCTTTATCATCTGTGTTGTCTTTTTGTCCATCCCTTATCCCCTCTTAATTAAATCGATATGTTTTATAATAATAAGCACCGCTTTTTTCAGCAGCCTCTAATCCAACTTCCGAATCCTCGAAAATAATTGTTTCAGTAGGCTTTGCATCAAAATAATCCATGGCTTTCAAAAAACCTTCTGGATCTGGCTTTGATTTAGAAATATCAGCATGTGTCAAAATCAAATCAAATAAATCAACTAATCCAAATTGATTAAGAATGTCATAACAATTTTCCTTAGAAGCCGTAGTTACAACAGCTGTCTTGTATTCTTTACGCATCAAACGGATTATATCTACTAAGCCAGTATTAAGTACCGCCTTATTCAGATGTTTCTTATATGCACCTTTTTTTACCTTATGCATTGCCTCCAAGACATCTTGGTCACTCGTAGTAATCTGCGGTAAAAAATCCATATAATGGCGTCCATTACAGAATTCACAATAATAATTATAATCTATTTTATACCCATAAGGTGCTATAGCATCTTTATAGGCATGATAGTTTACGTCTTTTGTATCAAATAAAGTACCATCTAAGTCAACAATCACTAATTTCATAATCTTCCTTTACAACTCAATAACTTTTCTCTCTAATTCATCATCTGAAGCAATGATTTCTTTCACCTCTGAATATGGACAACCATATATAATCTTTATAAACTGTAATCCTGCACCCTGTAATACATTTAATGCAGAAATTTTATACTCTTCATCTTTAACTGTATAACCAATAAAAGAAGCTCCTCGTTTTTGCAGAACAGATAATTTCTTTCTATTCTGTTCAGACAATATTCCATTTTTTCCAAGTATATTATCCAAATCAATAAAATACAATGTATAATCTCTCTGCATATCTTTCCATAGTCTCTCATCCCCCCAGTTTTCATATTCTGAAACAGCTATATAATGAAATACACGCCCAGAATATCCGATAAGATACGAAATAACATGGCTGATATATAATTTTGAAATTGGATAACTCGCATCATTTAATTTTTCATATGCTTTAACAAAATCTTCTGCTTTATTAAATCCATATAATCCAAGACATATTACATCCGACCGAACCTTTTTTTCAATAATATCTAATAAATTTTCCTGCTCATTTAAAATCAGAAAGCTCTTATTTCTTAAATTATGTATGTCTCTCTCCCATACATTTAAATCAAGTCCCGCAACAAAATTACCATGCGGAATACTTTCTATCCTAAGATAATTATCTACATCTTTTACTACAACAGCGCCTGTTATTCCAGCCTTTCGGATTACCCGATACACTGTTTCTGCTGGTCCAGAAGTCATATTTTCCAAAATAACAATTTCAATTGGATAGTTTTCTAATTCTGTTTTAATAATTTTATCTGCATGATACTCTTTTACATCTTCTTCTAATAAAGCAATTAAAATTCTATCATATTCCTCTGAAAAAATGCCTTCAATACTATGTTGAATCAACAATTGTCCATTAGGATGTCTATGCAAATACTGCGGAATCCCATTTGTAATTCTTCTTCCCAAACAAGGAACAACCAATGTACTCATTATGCACCCTCCCTGGCTTGTTCTTCTAAAATTTTAATATTATTTAATACAATACTTGTCTTTTCATTTAAAAAATTACAAGTAAATTCGTCTTCAGTATAAGGATAAATTCGAATCAGCTTTTGAAGAAGAGAATAATATATTTCTATTACATAACTAGAATCAATTTTACTAATCTCGTCCAACAACAAATCTCGAAATACAATCAATCTCAAAACTGTATTCATACTCACTTCGTTTTGAAATCTATATGACCACATAACCTGAACATCTTGTAACAATGTTCCTACATCTAAAAACCATGAATCATAAAATGAGTCCAAAAAATCAATAAAATACATTCGGTCATCTTTTATGATAATGTTCTCTAAAGTCATATCACCATGACATTGTGTAGGAGCCAATTTGCTCCAATTATGCTTTTCAAGCAAATCTAATGCATGATTGACAATTTCATTGTCAACAGGCAGTTTTGTACGAAGATCAAACAGCTTTCTTCCAAAAACATCTCTCGCTAATTTCTGTTGTTCTTCCGATATTGAGACTTGCTTTTGGGGAACAAGACTGCTAACCAACGCCTCCACTAACCCCTTCACTTTTCCGATTTCCATAGTCTTTATGTATTCCGCCAAGGTTACTCCTTGAATATATTCCATATCAAAAAAATATAACCCTTCTTCTGTGTATCCTTGATTCAATACTTTAGGTGCCCTAATCGGATCACCTGAAAAAGCTGCTTGTTTTTCACTCTGACTTTTTAATCTATGATTGTACTCTTTATCTTTTGAAATCTTTCGGACATAATTTTTCCCATCATCGTCTTCCATCAAAAAAATCCGACATCCTGAATGCCCGCCTAAATTATATTTATTCACTTGTATTCTTCTCCCTAAAGCATTTCGTTTTGACACTTATACCATTAACTTGAAATACTCTGATTGTTTTGCTATTTCGTATTCTGCAGGTGTTCCAAAAGGAACATGAAAATCAACCGTATAATTTTTTACATTTAATCCCTTTTGACACATAACATTATAAATGCCACTTACAAAAAACTCATTATAATTACAATTTTGTAAATATTCATCTGCCATTTCACGAAACATCTGGGCATTTCGAACCATATAGGCACCACAAATAGCATGATTACTTACTACTTTCTTTTCTACAGTCCCAATCACTTTTCCATTTTCATATTTGATATAACTAAACTGTGGTTGATCTGATTCAAAAGTAAGCAACGCTCCATCATAATCCCATGTTTCTGTATTCATATCCTTTGCAAAAGAATTACATAAAAACATATGATCACAATCATTAAACAAAATAGGCTGATCATCCTGGATATTTTTCAATCCCGCCAAACAAGTCATAACCGGACCTGATTTTACTTCTTCAAAATCAACAGCCTCTATTTTTGCATTCGGATAATAATTCAATATTACTTTATCAATCTGAAACTCTTGAATATGTTGCTTTAACACTACAAATGTAATATCTGCAACATCTACCTCTTTTTCAATAGATCGTGTTGCCCAATATAAAAATGGTTTTCCTTTAATTTCAATTAACGGTTTTGGCATTACAAAACCATTCTTAAAAAAACGAGAGCCTGCGCCCCCCATTGGCATAATTAAATGTAATTTATTTTGTTTCATTATTTTTCTTCCTTCTGTGTAAGCCATGTTTTCTGCTGTTCAATTAAATCATGCATTAATTTTTCTGCCACAACTTCTCCATTAAAATGTGTACGTACATATTCGCATCCTGTATTAGCAATTTTTTCCAATTCTTCTTGATTTTCATCTTTTTGATAATACTCAATTTTAGCTTTCAAGTCTTCTTTTGAGCCGTCATAAGCAATAAAATGTACACCTGGAATTAATCCCCAATCCCTATATGCCGGCGAATCTACACCTAGATATGCACAACCACATGCCATACCTTCTACGAATCCAATACCTGGAATTCCTAATATTTCTTCTCCAACAACACACATCTTGTAACTATTAAAAGCTTCAACCATATCAAATGAATAATATTTTTTTTGTTTTCCTGTGAACAACCTATTATAAATTTTCTTATATATCTTTAATAATGGAAAATCTGTATTCTTGACTGTTTTTCCTGCATTATCCTCCAAATAATCACTACTTGTACAATAAATCGTATCTTTAAAATATTCTGGATTATCTTTTATTTGCTTACGTGATGGTTGATCACAAGAATCACCATAGGTATCCAAAAACTCCTTATGCGTCTTATATGTAATAGTTCCTGTTGCAAATGCCATATTTTTTCGTTTTTTAAATGGAACCTTATTTTTAAATCTTTCCGCATATACAAACGGATGTGTCACCCACGGCTTATCAATATGATAATATCTTCTATATAACTCACAATTCTTCTGTAAGTCCACCTCTCCAAAAAGACAACTTACATTTGCTTTTTTTATGATTTCATCCTCTTCTGCTCGTCCATGAAAATGCAACATACTCAATGCTTTAAATGCATCTACTCCCGACATCCCTCTATAATTATCGGAACATATATTATAGAGAATCACCAAATCATCCGGGCGAATTTCTGATGCACTTTTGAGTATTTTAATATTCTTTGAATCTATACCATTCACATTCATTGTCATTTTATTTTCTAAAAACCGAAAAATATTTAGTGCTTTCATCAACACCTCATTATCATTTCTGAGTGTTGAAAAACCTCTATCGTTGATATAATTACATATCTCATATTCTGGATGTTCTAAAAGATATTTTAATAAATACCCATGTTTTATAGCTGCCGAAAATTTAAAAATATAAACAGAAGCTCCTTTCACCAACATCCAATCTGAATGTAAATTTACAAAAACCACTCTTTTTTTCATTATTACAATTCCTTATATAAATAAACTTTCCATTTGTTTTACCATGTATTCCACTGAATACTTTTGCAGTATTTGGGAATCTGCTTCCAATTTTACCCTACCATCTAATATGTCATTGATTCTACTTACCCACCCTTCCGTTTTCTGATTCAAATCCAAAACCTCACATCCACCACAGTTTACCGCTTTTGGAATCGAAGAAGATATCAAACAAGGTAAGCCTGCAGCTTGTGCCTCTAATATTACAATTCCAAGACCTTCAAATACACTGGGAAAAAAGAATAAATCACTACATTTCAGTAACTCATTAACATCTGAACGAATTCCTAAAAAATGAACCTTTTCTTCTAATTTATTCAATTCTATTATCTGCCGTACCTCTTTCTCCATATTTCCCTTTCCAACCCATAGTAATTCACAATCCTTTCTTTTTTTGCATAATTCTACAAACACATTAGCAATTAATATAGGATTTTTTTGTGGTGATATTCTACCAATCGTTATAATAACATTGTTTTCCTTTATCCCTATTTCTTTTCTTTTTTGTTCTATACTAATTGTCTTTTTAAATTTTGCTATATCAATTCCATTATTTACAACAATTGTTTTAGAATCCTTTTTCCAACGATTTCCAAACAAGAACTCTAAAGCGTCTACAGAACATCCGCATCGACGATTAGAAAATCTCCAACACAGTTGCCTCATAATAAATTGATAAATTAATATTGAAATAGTTTTTCCTTTTCGTAGTTCTTTTTCTTGCATGGAATTATGTGAATGACAAATTCGAATTGGTATGTTGGCTAGCCAAGCAATAAAAAGATTAGGTCCATTAAACAAGTCAATGTTACATTGAAAGATGTCATATTTTCCTTTTTTTAAAATAAAAAACATTTTCTTTAAATGACGAATTTTTCCATTTATGCCCTTATTAACACTGCATGTTTCTAAAACCTTAACCCCCTCATTTAACACTTCTGTTTTTCTATCAGATGCCTCATTTGGATCTATTGATAAAATTAAAGTAACATCATATTTCGTTTTATCTAATCCTTTAACTAAGTTTATAACAAAAGTATCCGTTCCTCCACGAGCTAATCCATTGCTTAATATACAAATTTTTTTTTTCATAATATTCCCTTTCAACTTTATTAAAAAATTTATATTTTAAAGAAAATTGTATGGATATACATTTGCTTCTCCATGTATCAATAATAAAAACATATACACAAAATAAAGAAGTAATATTAATGTTTTCCCCAACATCTTACAATTATCAGTAAATATTTTTTCCAATTTAGGAATATATATTATCATATAAATATCAAGATACATCGCTAATCTCGCAAAAAGCCAATTGTGCGTACTATACATCATAAATATTACATCTAGTATGGCAAAAATCAAAAAAGGATCTATTTTTTCTTTTTCTTTCTCTTGTATAAGCTGATATTTCCAAAAGCCCAAAATTAAGGGAACTAAACATATCAACACCCTTATATATCCAGAACCTGTAAACGTGTTATCCATATATCTATCTGCTAATGTATTATTTCCTACCATTGTCAAAGCATTTATTGCCATATTCCAGACATTTCCAAAAGCTCCTGCTCCAACTAACATAAAAATATTTATTATCCATAATATTTTTGATTTAATACTTAACTTACTCAGAAAATGAACTAAGATCATAAAAATTGCAGTTGAATGAAACCCATATGCTATTATCATACATATTAGATATCTTATATATCTATTTTTTTTGAAATAAATCATATACGCCATAAAAGATATCGAAATTGCAATTGTTTGCCGTATAGCATTAAAACCATAGTAATAATGAAACATAAATATATATAATAAAATAGACATTAAAAAATTTCTTGGGTTTTCACTTCTGAGTGCTATTAACACAGGTAAATATGTAAATATACCCATTATAAAAATAAAAACATACCAATTTCCTTTTGATACTCTATTGACACAATATCTGACTATTTCAAACAGCCAATCCCCACCCTGATTTACATATGCTTTTAATGTAATATCTGATTTTGTTAATAATTGATAAAACCCATAATAACCACTAGTATCTGATCCTACATCTAATCCTCTTCCTGCATATATATATGTCCAAACAAATAATATTGCCAGAATTGCGTATATAGGAATTTTTACATTTTCTTTTGTGGTTACTTGATATACCGTAGCTCGTTTTTCTGTAATCATTATTATCATTATAGTAATGATTATATTAGCAATATAAATCCCCATTTAATAATCCTCATTTATCTAAGTCACTGTAATTTTCTTTTATGTAGGTTCTCATATATTTTTTCTGGCAAAAGTCCCACTATAAGAGGCCTCATCATATATGCATATCCATATATTGGAAGCTTTAGTTTTTTTATTGCTAATTTTCTCACATATGCTTCATTAATTCTATATCTATATTTTCTACGACTAGTTGCATTTCTATCGTCTCGCATCTTATATAGTGGCTCTTGTATATTATATCCCTTATATCCTTTAGAATATAATTTTATCCATAAATGATAATCTTCCATTCTTAATAGTTTTTTTTCTACAGAATACCCATTAACTGATTTTATTGCTGCGGTTCTAATCATGCATGGAGCATGACAAAATGGAGACCCTTTTATAAAATCAATTTCTTTCGGATATTCCGGATGCTTATATATTCCCCACTCTCCACTTTCATCAAATGCAATCATTGAACTGCTCACAATTGCATATTCCTTATGTGTATCCAAAAAATCTAATTCTTTTTGTAGACGAGTCGGCATAGATATATCATCGCCATCCATCCTTGCTATATACTCTGTATCCGCATATTTCAAACAATGATTCAATGTATAATTTAGCCCCATATTATTACTATTTTTGTACAAATAAATGTTTTCATATTTATCTGCATACCTGGCAGCAATTTGATAAGTCTGATCTTGTGAACCATCATCAACCATAATAAGTTTCCATTTTTTATATGATTGTTTTAATAAAGATTCAATCGCTTCCTCTAAAGTTTTTTCACAATTATATATGCCCATAAGTATTGATATTCTTTCCATTTTCTTTACACCTTAAATTCTATATATTGTTTTGTCGCTTCATCTCTTGGAATTATAGTAGCTGGATTTCCCAAAACAATACTATGATCTGGAACATCTTTATTTAAAAAAACATTAGGTGCTATAAGTACATCATTTCCTATAACTATTCCTCCAACTACTGTTGAATTAATACCTATTTGAACATTACTTCCGATTTGAGGGACTCCCTCTTTCTTCCCTTTTGCATAGCCAATCGTAGCACCTTTATATATATTAACATTTTTACCTAAAATAGCATTCTCGTTTATTGTAATATTAAATGGATGAACCATTCTAAAACCACCCCCAATTTGAGTTTGCGGAAGTATTTCTATTCCCGAAAATCGAGAAATAATATATCGCCCCCCCAACAAAAAGGCCAAAAAAATTTTAATTTATTTTCTTGTAATACTCTGAAATAAAGTAAATATCTTAATCTCCTTTCTGTTAAAAGTCGTATAACAGCATACCATTTCCATTTTTGTCCTGTATTTCTATAGTAGTCTTGTATAAATTTTTCTAACATAATTAATCTACTTTCCTGTAAATATCTCGCATAATTTCGTTTGTTTTTTCTATACTATACCTTTGAGCCATTTTTTTGCAATTTTCCTTCATCTGTTCTATTTGCCATTTATCCATTCTTATAATCTGTTCTAATGAATTAATACAGTCCTCTACATTATTCTCAAAAACATAACCTGTCTGCCCATTAACCACATATTCTTTAATGCCACGCGTATCCATTCCACATACAGGTGTTCCACAAGCTAATGCTTCCAATGCTGCCATTCCTAATCCTTCACGTATCGATGGAAAAGCAAACACATCTGCACAATAATTCAACTCCGCTATATCGGTTCTATATCCTAATAAATGCACTTGATTATCTATTTTTAATTTTTTTATTAATTCTTCATACTCGTCTTTATTTTTCCCCACCCCAGCTATATAATAATGCACCGATTCATCTTTCATTTTTGAAATTGCCTGTATAACCAACTTGTGATTTTTATTTTCATTTAATTCTCCTACTGACAAAATCATGAAATTCTTATCTGATAATCCTAATTTTCTTCTATAGGCCTCTCTATCAAATTTTTGTATCTGAAATTTAGACATATCCAGTCCTATCCCAGGTATTTTATATGTTTTTTTAGCTTTAAACTGTTTTCTAGCTAATTCATAATCTTCCTCATTTATCGTTATTAAAACATCTGTAATTACAGAAAAGAATTTTTCAATTGGATAAAATAAAAACCAATTTTTTAGAGCTCCTCCTTTATAAAAATGAAACCCATGAGCTGTATATATATTTTTAACACCATTCCGTTTTGCCACTAACCGACCAACAATTCCACCAATTGGACTATGCGAATGAACTATACAATATTTATATGATTCTATAATTCTAGCTTTATTAATACTATTCGCATTATTATTCATAACATCGTTTGTCTGTTTAATAGCAACTATATCTTTTATTATATTAAAAACATTTCGTGAAAAATCTATTTGAAATGCATTAACATTCTTCTCAGTTAATACTTTTAACAACTCAGCAATTCTTTTTTCCGAACAATTGCTTCCCACTTTAAAATTACATGCCACATCCACATCATATCCATTTTCCAACAGTAATTCAATATTCTGCATATTAAACTGATCAATCATCGATGCAACTGATGCAACGATTAATGCTTTAGGCTTTTTTTTTTCATCTCTTCCTTCTGTTCTTTCAATACTAGTTTTTAAATCTACCACTCTATAGTCTATTCCTCCATAAACCGACATTTCCTGACTATATGCATTATTTCCAAATGCTTTATTAACCAATTCGCCTATTTTTCCTGGAACTTTTCCGCCGATCCAAACAGCTGGTGCAAATATTTTCATATTTCTAATTTTCTTTCCTGATACCTTTGCAATTTCACCAACCATTTCAGATGTTTTTGTCCATTCACCATTCTGCGGCACCAAAACTACTGATGTGTATTTGAACACTTTAATCAGCATAATTTGACACAAAAATTCACACAGATTGTCAATATGAAGCATAGATCTTTGATTAGACACTTCTGGAAATACTGGCATTTTTTTTGCAAGTTTAGCAAGAATCGGATAATTTCCCTTGCTTCCTTTTCCGTAAATCATAGGTGGTCTAAGGACAATTACTTTAAAGTTATTATCTGCCAATTCCCTGACTCCTACATCTGCCTGTAATTTAGAATCGCCATAAAAATTAGCCGGATTCGGGACTGTATTCTTATCTATCAGTTTCATTTTCCCATAAGGTGCCGACTCTCCATATACGATCATAGATGACATAAATACAAATTCTTTAACACCCTCTTCTTTCGCTTTCCTTGCGACCTCAATTGTAAGATCTGTATTAACTGCATAATACTTTTGTTTCACTTCTTCTGATACATTTCCAACATCCGCATGGGCAATTCCTGCCACATGATAAATTATATCATATTTCGAAAAATCTTTTTCTTTCCATGCAGGATCCAACATGTCAAGCGAATCAATTTCAAAATTTCCCTCGTATTTTTCTTCTGCATAGCTTTTAAAAGTTTCACCTATATATGATCCAGCTCCTGTAATCAGTACTTTCTTCTTAGCAGTAAAATCCACTTCAACTGATTCATCAAATCCTATATGGCCAATCAGTTCTTTTCCACTTTTACCATTGGTATATGAACGTCCTGCTTTCTTCATCTCCCCAGTTCCACCTTCCACAACAGAATCATCATGTGCAAATACACCGATGCTGCCAAGGAAGCACTTAATATCCATCAACAGACCAAGCTTTTCTACATACTCTCCGTCCAGTTTTGCTTTTACCGGAATTTCAAGTTCATCACGGCCATTGATCTGTGCCCAGCCAGTAAGTCCCGGTTTCACATCATTTGCTCCGTATTTATCTCTTTCTGCCGTAAGGATATCCTGATTCCAAAGTCCCGGTCTTGGACCGATTACTGACATATTTCCAATAAAGATATCCCAAATCTGCGGAAGTTCATCCAAACTGTGTGCTCTTAAAAATTTTCCTACTCTTGTAATATATTGTTCCGGATTATCCAGCATATGTGTCGGCACATCATGTGGTGTAGACATTTTCATACTTCTGAATTTATGTAATTTGAAATATTTCTTATTTTGCCCCATTCTTTTCTGTGTAAAAAGTACCGGTCCCGGATCATCGATAATGATTGCCAGAGATATTCCCAGATAAACTGGTGAAAGAACAACCAAACCACCAAAAGAGAGCACAACATCTATGGCTCTCTTGATATATTTATCATATATTCCTGGTTTATAGTCTGACATTCCAATGGATTCCAGATGTCCTCTTGCTCCATCCGCATTTTTCGGTTCAGCATCATCTTGCACGAAGATGACCTTATGCCCTTCTAATGGGTTTTTCTGATCTGGTTCATTTCCATATACCGATTTATTTTTTTTCATTTTTGCAACAGCATTCATTCCGCAAAAAGCTGCGCCTGTAGTTGCTGATGCGATTTTTATAATTTTTTTAATCTTTTCTTTATCTAATGCCATAACTTCTTCTCCATCTTATGGTTATCCTACAGATCCGCCTTCTTCGGATGATAAGTAGGCACAATCTCCGCCACAATCGACTTCATGCTCTGTTCTTCCCTGTAAGCCGCCTCATCCAGCTGTTTCAGTTTCGTCTTGAACCACTCATCATTCATCTCGATCGGCTTTCCGATATGAATCAGTTTATTCTCTGTATCCTGAAGTCCTTCCTCATCCATCAGAAGTTCTTCGAACAGCTTTTCACCCGGTCTGAGTCCGGTATATTCTACCATGATGTCCACATCCGGTGTGTATCCGGACAGGCGGATCAGGTTTCTTGCCATATCGTCGATTCTTACCGGCTCACCCATATCCAGCACGAAGATTTCTCCTCCCTTGGCATAGTGAGCTGCCTGAAGTACCAGTGATACTGCTTCCGGGATCGTCATAAAGTAACGGATGATGTCCTTATCTGTTACCGTAACTGGACCGCCCGCTGCGATCTGTTTCTTGAACAGTGGGATTACACTTCCGTTACTTCCCAGTACATTTCCAAAGCGGACTGCTACGAAGTCGGTATCTTTGCACTGGCGGTTCATCATCTGTACGACCATCTCACAGAGACGCTTGGATGCTCCCATGATATTTGTCGGGTTTACTGCTTTATCGGTAGAGATGAGAACGAATTTCTTCACGCCGGCTCTGGATGCTGCCACTGCTGTCTTGTAGGTTCCCATTACGTTATTCTTGATTGCTTCACACGGGCTGTCTTCCATCAGTGGCACGTGTTTGTGCGCTGCGGCATGGAACACAACATCTGGCTTATAATTCTTCATGACCCAGCGGATACGGTTCGTATTACGTACAGAACCGATCAAGACTTCCAGATCCAGGTCATCGCCGTATTTTCTCTTTAATTCCTGCTGGATCTCGTATGCATTGTTTTCATACATATCGAAGATGATCAGCTTCTTCGGACCTGCTGCCGCGATCTGACGGCAGAGCTCGCTTCCGATGGATCCACCGCCACCTGTCACAAGCAGGGTCTTTCCACCGATGGATTCGAATATCTCATCCATATTTACCTTTACCTGCGCACGTCCCAGAAGGTCTGTAATCTCTACGTTACGGAGCTTGCTTACACTCACTTCACCGTTCATCAACTGGTACACACCCGGTACGGTCTGCATACGGCACCCAGTATCTTTGCAGATATTTAAGATATCTTTTCTGTTCTTTCCGGTAGTTGCCGGAATAGAATAGACAATTCTGGTAACATGATATTTCTTTACCATTTCGGGAATGCTGTAACGGTTTCCTACAATCGGGACACCCTCTAACATCCTTCCTTTTTTGTTCGGGTTATCATCGATGATGCACACAACCTGTGTATGCAGTTTCTCAGAGTTGATCATTTCCTTGATCAGTGCCTGTCCTGCCGCTCCGGCTCCGATCACCATAACTCTGTCTATTTTTTCTTCCGATGCTGCCACCTCATTACTGTTCGCATAGAATCGAAGCAGACGGTAAGAGAACCGCACCGCTGTCGTCAGGCAGAAACTGATGATGTATCCCATAAAATAATAAGATCTTGGCATGTGCATATCCATGAATAACATTCCAGCAATGTATGCCACACCCAGAATCATATATGCAGACAGAATCATACGCAGTTCTGCCACACTTGCAAGTCTCCAGATGCTATGATACAGCCTGCATACATAGAACACTACCAGTGTAATCATTACATAGTATGGCATTGTCCACAGATATCCATCAATATACATCACCGGTATCATGCTGAACTTCAGATCAAACCGCAATAACAACGCTGCCAGATAAGATACCAAGATAATCAATACATCCATAAATGCAAGAAGTACAGCTCTGTCAATCCAGATCTTACTATATTTATTTTCTTCTCTTTTCTTCTGTTCTTTCATTTTATATAACTCCCTGCTGCTCTGTTTACTCTATTTTCCAACATGACGGTATCCGACTGCAAGTATTCCGCAAAACATCGCAAATACCATTGCAATCATTGCCCGGGTTGGATTTACTGCCAATTCTACTCCCTGCTTGCTTACAACCGGATTGCTCGCCAGCACCACTACACACATTCCGCACAGGATACATGCAGTTACAACAACAAAAAGGAATTGTTTCATTCTTCTTTTTTTCTTCTGTTCACTCACTTTACTTCTCCATCCTTCCACTAATATCTTTTTCTCAGTTTTTCCAGTATTTTCAGGCACTAGAAAAAATCCTTAGTTTCAATCTCTAAACCAAGGATTTTTACCCAATTATTATTCTTGCACATATGTATCTTTAAATAAAGTCATAACTCTCTGTACGCCATAAATTGTGCAACTGACTGCCATGCCACATAACCTTATATTGCTCCGGTTATCTCATTTCTTGCAGTTTAGGCCCTGTAGTTTTGCGCCGTCAGTTTTCACTGAGTTTGCCCTTAGCTATGGAATATTATACAGTATCTTACTATTTTCGACAATAGGCAGTTTATAAATTTTTAATTTTTAATCTTCGTTCTTACTTTTATTCTCATTAAGACTTTTCCTTCTCTTCCGTTTCATATAAATACCAACCGTATCTGCCACCATTTTCACCACCAATCCCCCATAATACACCATCTTCAATACCAAGATCGCATTCTCTATCATCGTCGTATTCATCATGAATGCTCCTTTCTTATTATCCTTTTCGACCGGTCTATAAGAAAGGTACACCTGCCTGAGATGCTTAAGGATGAGAACCGTTCGTTTCTGAGTGCACGGTATTCTTCCTTTGTTCCTCCCGAATCAAACTCTCTTAATCAGTATACACGTAAAAGAAAACGGATGCAAAGCTGATTCTGGCTTTGTATCCGTTTTTAAATTCTGATTTTTTATTATCACCTACAAACAATAGAAATTCATCCAGATATACAGACGCACTATCTATCTTGGCAAATTCCTTCACTTCAATCTTTGTTCTCAACCATTCCCTTCTCAAGCAGAGAGTGCCGTTGATATTTCGTAATTATTCGTCGAATACTCTTGTTCCGTCTGAGCAGCAGTCTTTACATTTCCATTCTTTTTTCCCGCTTCACCGCACACCGTTTCTTATAAAATGCCACGCCGTAACATATCACTTCCTCATACTCATCCCGAAGGCTTTCTGCATATTTCCGGTCCCGTATCTGTTCCAGCGCTTTCTCGCAATCTTCTTCCATATCATTCAGAGTTTTCGAATTCTTCACCTCGAATACCGCAGCCCGGCCTTCGCCGGCATCATACACTACAATGTCACTGCGTCCTTCACCGTGTTCTTTATTCGACTCCACCGTATATCCGGCTCCGGCAAATATACCGGCCAGAAATGTATGATAAAAGTCCTCTTTGTAATCATGATAACTGATCGTTACACGAAGTAATTTGCTCATTTCTTTTGTAAGTTTATCACTTTCGCCGCTCCAGACGGCTGCAAACAGGGCATGTCGCTCTGTTTCCTTTGCATAATCTTCGAACCATTTCTTTACGGTCGATTCAAAGATCTCCCGGATCTTTTTATTCGGAATTTTAAGAGCAGTTTCACCTTCTTCCAGAGGTTCCGGCAATTCGTCTTTTCTTACTGTTGTCAGATATAGCACGCTCCACAGATTCTCTTCCGATGAATGCAGATAATCATATGTGAGATTTTCTTCGATGTATTCTTTCACATAACCTCCGGATAAGAGTAATTCCAGTTTTCTCGATATACTCCCTCCGGCATAATCAATAAATGACCGGATAATTGCATTATCACTTGTATTTTTCCAGTAACTTGCCGGTTTTCTGTCCGGATCCGTCTGCAGATCCCGCATATAGTTCATGACATCCCATGGGCAATATACATCCGTCTCGCCAAAATGATATCCGTCATACCATTCTTTCACTTCTGCTGCATACGCATCAATATCTGCATCCTGTAACATCTTGTCTATATCATCCTGTGTAAATCCAAAATACTCATCCAGGCCTGTCGCTGCAATTGTATCTGAGACAAAATTATTCGTTCCTGTGAAGATACTTTCTTTGGCAATTTTCAGGCAGCCCGTGACAACTGCAAATTCCAGTGACGGATTATCTTTCAACGATGTACTCATGACAGTTTTCATAACTTCCATCATCTCTGCATCAATCCTGTGTTATTCTATAAATGCTTCTATCGTCTGTTGGTTTGCCACCCTACTCTTCCATCTCTTCTTCATAATACTTGATCAGTGCCTGTGTTCCGAGATCGCCGTATCCTTCTGCCTGCAGCATCTCATAATTAGCCAGTACCTGGCTTAATACATCCAGACTTATGTTGCTCATATTTGCTTCAGTCAGCGCAAGCTTCATATCTTTGATGAAATGCTTCATGAAGAATCCCGGTGCATAATCTCCTGCCAGGATCTTTGGTCCGAATGTGTCCAGCTGTTTACTTCCTGCTGCCCCGGTCGATACGGAGTTAAGTACCGTCTGCAGATCCAGCCCTTTCGCCTTGGCATAGGTCAGAGCTTCGCATACACCGGATAACGTTCCGGCGATCATGATCTGGTTCGCAAGCTTGGCATGCTGACCGCTTCCTGCTGCCCCCTGATAGTTAATATTCGTTCCCATTGCTTTGAATAACGGCATACATGCGTCGTAGTCTTCTCTGGAACCACCAACAAGAATGGATAAGGTTCCCGCTTTTGCCCCGGTATCTCCGCCTGTTACTGGTGCATCCAGTACATGGAAGCCTCTCTTGGTTCCCTCTTCTGCGATCTTCTGATCCAGCATCGGACTTGTGGTCGTCATATCAATCAGGTATGTACCTTCTTTTGCACTGTCCAGGATATTTCCTTTGTCGAAGTATACTTCTTCTACGTCAACAGGGAATCCTACGATCGTGATAACCGCATCGCAGTCTTTCACACAGTCTGCGATCGTCTCGTGGAAAATTGCTCCTTCACTGATCACATCTTCTACTTTGGATCTGGTTCTTGCATAAATGTGTAATTCAAATCCTGCTTTCATGAGGTTGCGGACCATGGATTTTCCCATGATGCCGACGCCGATGAATCCTATTTTTTTCATATGACTGTTCCTCCGTGTGTTTGTTAATGTTTCATTACCTTGCACCGTTTTTTACTCTTCTACCTTCTCCACAACTTCGCCCTGCTTCTTATAGATGCTGTTGCCCGGTACGAATCCTCTGACGCTTGACAGTGGATAGATATTGCTGTGGCTTCCGATTACGGTTCCCGGATTCAGGACGCTTCCGCATCCAACCTCCACTTCGTCTCCAAGCATAGCACCGAATTTCTTCAGTCCCGTCTCAATCTTTTCATCTCCGGCTTTTACTACGACCAGTTTCTTGTCGGATTTTACATTGGATGTGATAGATCCGGCTCCCATGTGGGATTTGTAGCCGAGGATAGAATCTCCGACGTAGTTATAATGCGGAACCTGTACTTTATTGAACAGGATAACATTCTTTAATTCTGTAGAGTTCCCTACCACTGCACCTTCGCCTACGATCGCGTTTCCACGGATGAATGCACACTGACGTACTTCCGCATTCTTTCCGATGATCGCCGGTCCATGAATGTATGCTGTCTGGAAGACTGTTGCGGATTTGGCGATCCACACATCTTCACCTACCTGATCGTATTCGTCTGCCGGAAGTGTCTTTCCGAGTTCTTTGATGAAGTCACTGATCTTTGGAAGGACTTCCCATGGGTAAGTGACACCTTCGAAGATATCCTTTGCGATGGTTTCGTCCATGTGGTTGTAGAGGTTTTTGATTGTTAATTGTTCTAACATGTTGGTTCTCCTTTTTTATTTTTTAGTTTTTCCGTTCTTTCCTGCCGGCTTCTTATAAAACTGCGCTGCCTTATCATAACACGCCCGCATCTGATACTGATTATTCAGTCCCTTCACCGCCAGTGTCCTTCTTGATACGAAGTCGTCTAACTTCTTCATATATTCATCGGAAGTGATATCCCCTTCCGCTACATAAGTCAGCCCTTTTTCCCAGCTTGCCGTAAGCTCCGGGTTCAGAAGCGGCCGGATGGAATGGTCTACGACATCGTAGATCATCTCGCCCAGCATGGTCGGTGTTACGATCTGTGTCTTCTTATTCAGTGCCAGATATTTATTATTAAATAATTTTTTCAGGATTTCGCCTCTGGTCGCACTGGTTCCGATTCCGCTTCCTTTAATCTGGGCACGGAGTTCTTCGTCTTCAATCAGCTGTCCTGCATTTTCCATCGCAAGGATCAGCGAACCGGAATTGTAACGCTTCGGTGGTGAGGTCTTGCCTTCTTTGATGTCCAAAGACTGCACCGGAAGTGTCATGCCTTTTTTCAGACTCTGGATCTTGGCAAAAAAGGCTGCGTCTGTATCCTCTTCGTCGCTTTTCTTTCCCGGTACACCGGCTACTTTCAGATATCCTTCTTCTGCCAGCACTTTAAAGTTCGAGAAAAATGACTCTTCTTTCATCTTCGTCACGATTGCCACTTTCTGATACACAGCCGGCGGATAAAAGATGCTTAAGAAACGTCTCACAATCACATCATACACCTTCTGTGACAGATTCGGAAGTCCTTTTAATCCTCCTGTCCCTTGTCCGGTCGGAATGATCGCATAGTGATCTGTGATCTGTTTGTCATTGACGTATCTGGTCTTCTCCAGTCCTTTGTGGCTTCCGAATCCTACGATATCCTGAAGGTACGGTTTCGCCGGTTCGTACTGCATCAGACCATTCAGATTCTTGTGGATCTCTTTTGCCACTGCCGTTGACAGAACTCTGGCATCGGTTCTCGGATAGGTTACAAGTTTCTTTTCATATAATTCCTGAATGATGCGGAGTGTCTCATCCGGACTGATCTTGAAACGTTTGGAACATTCATTCTGAATCTCCGCCAGGTTGAATAACAGCGGTGGGTTCTTCTTTTCTTTTTTCTTTTCGATGGATACGATCTGGCAGGTCAGCGGGGAATTTCCAACCGGCTGGTCTGTGCTTAAATACCGGATCAGTTCTTCTGCCTTTTCTTTTTCCTTAAATCCATTTTCCTTATAGAGATCAAAAGATTCGAACCACTTTGAACCTTTGACCGCTCTCCATTCTCCCTCGAACGTCGAACCTTTCTCTCCAATTGTACTTAACACTCTGTAGAACGGCGTCTCTACGAACTCGCGAATCTCCCGTTCTCTTCGCACGACCATGCCAAGGACACAGGTCATCACACGTCCGACCGATACGACAGAATATTTCGTATTCAGATAATTGGATATACTGTTGCCGTATTTTAAAGTCAGAAGTCTGGAAAAATTGATTCCCATCAGATAGTCTTCTTTCGCTCTTAAGTATGCGGATGCTGCCAGATTGTCGTATTCTTTTAAATCTTTTGCTTCTTTGATTCCACGCAGGATCTCTTCTTCTGTCTGCGAATCGATCCACACACGTCTCCGGTTCTTTCCCTTCACACCTGCCTGCTGTTCTACCAGACGGTAAATGTATTCTCCCTCGCGCCCCGAGTCGGTGCAGACATAAATGGTATCTACATCTTCACGGTTTAAAAGTCCCGACACGATCCTAAACTGCTTCGCCACCGCAGGAATGACTTCGTATTTGAACTCCTGTGGGATAAAAGGCAGAGTCTCGAGACTCCACCTTTTTAATGCCGGATCATATTCTTCGGGATAACTCATCGTGACCAGATGTCCGACACACCAGGTTACGATCATCTCCTCCGATTCCAGATATCCGTCTTTTCGTTTTGTATTGATATGCAATGCCTTGGCAAACTCCTGCGCAACGCTGGGTTTTTCGGCAATGTATAATGATTTCCCCATGAAATTATGTTACTCCTTTGTCTGTGTATACGAGTGACAGCTTTTCTACTTAGTTATCCGGACACTTCCCACTGTCTGTCTCTGGTATATTTACTTATGCAGCATATGCAAAATTTTCCTGACCAGATTCGTTGCAAATCCACCTGATTTCTTTTGAGCCTTCGCCTGCTCTTTCTTCTGCACCTCTTCCGCTGCCTTTAACGCTTCTTCCATAAAGACTGCCTGCGAATCAATCATTTTCCCGGAAGACTCATCTTTTATCTTACGTTTTGTATAAGTGCCATCCTTCTGCATCACCCTGGCTTTGACGTTATCGCTTAACATGACTTTCAGATCATGATTGATCTGCCGTCTGATCTGTTCGTCTAATACCGGGCACGCAACTTCCACTCGTTTTTCTGTATTTCTTGTCATCATGTCAGCGGAACCGATATAGATCTTCTGTTCTTTTCCGGTTCCGAAACTGAAGATACGCGGGTGCTCCAGATAGCGGCCAACCACGCTCATCACTCTGACATTTTCTGTATATTCCGGTACTCCCGGTAGTATACAGCAGATTCCGCGAACAATCAAGTCTACCCGGACTCCTGCACATGACGCTTCGGATACCTTCCGTATGAAATCTACATCCGTTACAGAATTCATTTTCATCACAATGCGTCCGTCTTTCCCCTTCTGAATCTCTTCGTCCATCATCTGCAGGATACTGCTCTTTAAGCTGACCGGTGACACGATCAGATATTGATAACTGCCCTGAAGATTTCCGATGGACATATTTTTGAAAAATTCTGCCGCATCCTGTCCAATCCGCGGATCGGCTGTCATCAGGGACAGATCGGTGTACATGGCAGCTGTCTTTTCGTTATAATTACCGGTTCCCACCTGGGTAATGTACTGGATCTCATTCCGGTTCCTGTACGTGATCAGGCAGATCTTGGAATGTACCTTATATCCGTCGAATCCATAGATAACGCGGCAGCCCGCCTCTTCCAGTCGTTCCGACCAGTCGATGTTATTCTGTTCATCGAATCTGGCACGCAGCTCGATCAGCACCGTGACTTCTTTGCCATTTTCCGCGGCCGCACAGAGATATTCCACCAGCCTCGCCTTCTTCGCCAGACGGTAGATTGTGATCTTGATCGTCATGACATTCGGATCGGCAGATGCATCTTTGATCAGCTTCAGGAACGAATCCATGCTTTCGTATGGATAGAATAACAGGATATCCTGTTTCTTCACCTGCTTTAACATACTTCCTTCCTGTACGTGTGCAGATTTCTGCGGGGAAAATGGTTCATAGACCAGTGACCGTTTCATGGATTCCGGAAGATTTCCTGCGATAGAGAACATGTAATCCAGTTTCATCGGCATTTTTGTCCTGAAGATCTGTGCCGGTGTGATCTTGAATTTTTCACAGAAATATTCCTGCATCTTTGCTGATAATTTCTCTGCTGTCTCTAATCTTACGACTGCCATCCGGCGGCGTTTATGTAACGTGTTCTGCATGAGTTTGCGGAAATCATCGGTCACTTCCAGTGCCTCATCATCCGGAGACACATCTGCATTTCTTGTCACACAAATATAGTTCGGATCGGATACTTCGTACTGTTCGAATACCAGATGCAGGTATTCCATGATTACCTTTTCCATGCGGATATAGCGGATGTCGTGTCCCGGGAGCATCAGGATGTCGGATACATACGTCGGCACCGGAACGATGCCGAGCATTTGTTCTTTTTTGTCCAGACTTGCTGTTACATAAATATCTTTGTTCAGCAGATGCGGAAATGGATGACTGCTGTCAACAATCTGCGGCGACAGTACCGGAAGGATCTGCTCTTTGAAATATTTCTTCACATACTTTTTCTCATCCGCTTCCAGTTCTTTAAAATCCAGTCCGCAGACTCCGTATGGAGACAATTCTTTCTTGATCTCTGTATAGGTCTTATCCCGTTCTTTGTATAGCGGCGCAACCGCTTCATAGATTGCATCCAGCTGCTCCTGCGGTGTCATTCCCGAACGGCTGTCCCTGTGTTTTTCATCCGTCTGCACCATATCATAGAGGCTTCCGACACGGATCATAAAGAATTCATCCAGATTACTCGTGAAAATGGCTACAAATTTCATGCGTTCCAGTAATGGCACACTCTTATCTCTTGCTTCTTCCAATACCCGCTGGTCAAATCTCAGCCAGGAAAGTTCTCTGTTTTGTGTGTAGTTTAATAATTCTCTGTCCATAAGGTCTGCCTCCGTTTCATATCAATCTGGTATAAAAGCATAGATTTCCGAAATGCTGTAAGACGTAAGATAGTGATATCACCGTAGACTTTTTTTGAAAATATGCTTTGGATTATTTTAACATGGAAGTATATATGAATGCAATTGAAAAGTCCGGTTGCGTGCATATGGAATCAGCACGCAACCGGACTTTCTTACTTTTCTTCCGGCCGGATATCAGCCGCTTCATGGATTAAATAGCAATTACATTTATTTCGCCTGGATATATCCCTTAGCAGTAAGTGCTTCAGCACAAAGCACAGCTCCGCCTGCTGCACCACGGACAGTATTGTGTGACAGTCCGATGAATTTGTAGTCATACATGCTGTCTTCTCTCAGACGTCCGATAGATACACCCATTCCGTTTTCGTAGTTAACATCTGCTTTTACCTGTGGTCTGTCGTCTTCTGACAGGTACTGGATGAACTGCTTTGGAGCGCTTGGAAGTTCTGCTTCCTGTGGGAATCCCTTGAAGCTTTCCAGTTTCTCGATCAGCTGTTCTTTGGTTGGCTTCTTCTCGAAGTTGATGAATACAGCTGCTGTATGTCCATTCAGTACAGGTACTCTTAAGCACTGGCATGTGATCTTTGGCTCTTCTGCAAGTTTAATTTCACCATTTTCCAGTGTTCCGAGTACACGCAGAGGTTCTTTCTCACTCTTTTCTTCTTCTCCGCCGATGTATGGAATGATGTTCTCGATCATTTCCGGCCAGTCTTTGAATGTCTTACCTGCTCCGGAGATTGCCTGATATGTTGTAACAACAACTTCTTTTGGTCCGAATTCTTTCCATGCTGCAAGTGCAGGTGTGTAGCTCTGGATTGAACAGTTTGGTTTTACTGCGATGAATCCGCGTGTTGTTCCGAGACGCTCTTTCTGAGTCTTGATCAGGTCGAAGTGCGCTGCGTTGATCTCAGGTACTACCATCGGTACATCTTTTGTCCAGCGGTGTGCGCTGTTGTTTGATACAACCGGTGTCTCTGTCTTTGCATATGCTTCTTCGATTGCTTTGATCTCGTCTTTTGTCATATCTACGGCACTGAATACGAAATCTACGGTAGAAGCTACTTCTTCTACTTCATTTACATTCTTTACGATCAGTTTCTTAACGCCTTCCGGCATTGGTGTATCCATTTTCCAACGTCCGCCGACTGCCTCTTCGTATGTCTTTCCTGCTGAACGCGGGCTTGCTGCTACTGTTACTACCTCGAACCAAGGGTGATTTTCAAGCAATGAGATAAAACGCTGTCCAACCATTCCTGTTGCTCCTAAAATACCTACTCTTAATTTCTTCTCCATCTTCTTTTCTCTCCCTTTCTTTTGTTCTTATTCAGCCATGTATTTCTTATAAACTGCGATCGACTTCTCCATCGCATCCTTTCCCGGTGCTCCGATCGTGATACGCTTATTCACACATGTCTTAAGATCAATTGCTTCATATATGTCTTCTTCAAATACCGGTGAGATCTTCTTGTACTCTTCCAGCGGAAGTGCATCTAACGGGATCTTCTTCTCGATACAGGTCAGCACCAATTTCCCTACGATGCCGTGTGCATCTCTGAATGGTACACCGTGATTTACCAGATAGTCTGCTGCATCTGTTGCATTGGTGAATCCGTGTTTTGCACTTTCTTCCATGCGGTCTTTGTTGAACTGCATGGTCTTTAACATACCGGCAAATAATGTGATGCATCCTTTTGCGGTATCCATGGCATCGAATGCCCATTCTTTATCTTCCTGCATGTCTTTATTGTATGCAAGAGGAATACCTTTCATCGTTGTAAGCAGTGCATTTAATGCACCATATACGCGTCCTGTCTTACCTCTTACGAGTTCTGCGATATCCGGGTTCTTCTTCTGCGGCATGATACTGCTTCCGGTGCTGTATGCGTCATCGATCTCCACGAACTGGTATTCATTCGAATTCCAGATGATGACTTCCTCACAGAATCTGCTCAGGTGCATCATGATGATGCTGAGTGCAGATAACAGTTCTAATAAGTAATCTCTGTCAGATACCCCGTCCATGCTGTTCAGTGTCGGTCCGTCGAATCCAAGTAATTCGGCTGTGTACTCACGGTCCAGCGGATAGGTTGTCCCCGCAAGTGCTCCGGAACCGAGCGGACAGGTATTCATACGCTTTGCGATGTCCTGCAGTCTCTCGTGGTCTCTGCGGAACATTTCAAAATATGCTCCCATGTGGTGGGCCAGTGTGATCGGCTGCGCTTTTTGAAGGTGTGTAAATCCAGGCATGTATGTCTCGACATTTTCCTCCATCACGTGAAGGATCACTTCCAGAAGTTCCTTTACCTGGGCATCGATCTCATGGATCTCGTCTCTGGTGAAAAGCTTCATATCTAATGCAACCTGGTCATTTCTGCTTCGTCCGGTGTGAAGCTTCTTTCCCGGATCGCCGATGCGGTCGATCAGTGTTGCTTCCACAAAGCTGTGGATGTCTTCATATTTATCTGATATCTCTAATTTCCCGGATTCTACATCTTCCAGGATGCCATTCAGTCCGTCTGTGATCTGTTCTTTTTCTTCTTCCGTTAAGATTCCCTGCTTTGCAAGCATTGCTACATGTGCAAGACTGCCTTTGATATCCTGCTTATAGAATCTTTTGTCAAATGTAATGGAAGCGTTGAAATTATATACTAACTGGTCTGTTTCTTTTGTGAAACGGCCTCCCCATAACTGTGCCATATGGATTTCTTCCTTTCATTTTTAAGTTTACTGTTTCCGATTTTAACACATTTCCGCGTAAAAGCAAATATTATTACAGAAATTTACATATTTATTCACTCTAAAACGTGATTTTTTTCTTAATCCATGCAATTTTCTAATTCCATTTATGCATTTTCACTGTTCTTTTCGTGCCTGCTGTTCTTCCAGACGCTGACGCATGGAGAACTCACAGCCACAGTAGTCCTGCCGGTAAAGTCCGTACTGTGCGGATAATTCTACGGACCGCTTATATCCGTTCTTCTTTTTGAAATCCGATGTCAGATATGCCACGCCATACTCTTCTGCAAGTTTTAATCCTATCTCATTCAATTTTGCTGCATTCTTAAGCGGGCTGATGCTGAGCGTCGTCGTGAAGTACTCATATCCTCCGGCTTTTGCAATCTCTGCGGCCTCTCTTAAGCGGAGTTCATAGCATTTGAAGCAACGCACGCCGCCTTCTTTTACTTCTTCCAGTCCTTTTGCCATCGCATAGAATTTCTCTTTCTCATAGCTGCCCGCAATGAACTGCACCGGATATTTCGTATGCATCGCCCCGATCAGTGTCTGCTGTTCGATGATGCGCTTGCTGTATTCACTCTCCGGGTAAATGTTCGGGTTGTAATAAAGTACCGTGATCCTGAAGTAATTGCTTAAGTATTCCAGCACATAACTGCTGCACGGGGCGCAGCAGCTGTGAAGCAGAAGCGTCGGGACTTTTTCTTCTTTTTGCAGATCCGTGATTAATCTATCCAGTTCTTTTTGATAATTTATTTTTTGTAACATATAATGACCTCTCCTGGTGTGTTAATGTCTTTCTGACATTTCCATATCAGCATTTTACCACACACACCACATTTATTCACCTGTTTTCTGTCTGCGGCATATCTTACTTATATAGGTTATTTTTTGCTTGTAGGAGGTCTTCTATGGAACCGGTTCGGGAACAGATTTTAAATCTACAGCACATTTCTTACACGTATCATACTCTGCAAGGGGAGACCCTGGCTCTGTCTGATATCTCATTTTCATTGAAAAAAGGCGAATTTGCCGCCATTGTGGGTCCTTCCGGGTGTGGCAAATCTACACTGCTTTCGCTGATCTGCGGACTGCTGCCTTGTACAGAGGGGCAGATTAAGATCAACGGAAAGCCTTTGAAAGAGAGCACGACAAATGTCGGCTATATGTTACAGCACGATGAACTCTTTGAATGGCGCACGATTTATAATAACGTAATCCTTGGGCTGGAAGTCCAGCACGCACTGACAGCGCGTACGAAGCAACGGGCACATGAGCTTCTTGACATCTATGGACTCGGTGACTTTAAGAATGCAAGGCCTTCGGAGTTGTCCGGCGGGATGCGGCAGCGTGCTGCCCTGATCCGCACACTCGTCCTGGAGCCGGAGCTTCTTCTTCTGGATGAACCTTTTTCCGCCCTGGACTATCAGACCAGACTTCAGGTTGGCGATGACATCGGGCAGATCATCCGGAATGAAGGAAAATCTGCACTTTTGGTCACGCACGACCTGTCGGAAGCGATCTCACTTGCCGACCGTGTCATTGTCCTTTCTAACCGTCCGGCAACAATCAAACAAACGATTCCTCTGCTGTTCCATCTGGAGCACGATACTCCGTTGAACCGCAGAAGTGCGCCGGAATTCAAGAATTATTTTAATCTGATATGGAAGGAGTTAAATGAAGATGAACCGAATGTCAAAGACTGAGATTCCTGCTGCCTCTGGCACAAATATCACTTCCAATGCAAGTGCCATCTCTACCGCCGCCTCATCTTCTACAGCGCAAAGAACCTTTTTATCAAAGTACCGGCTGCACAAAAAGTTCGTAGCTGCTGCCCGGGTTCTCCTTCTGGTTGCCTTCCTGTCTGTCTGGGAACTGACCGCCTCACATCAAATCATCGATTCATTTATCTTTAGCAGTCCTTCTAAGATTGCCCGGTGTTTTCTCGACATGGTCGCAGACCGCAGCATCTTCCTGCACCTTGGCGTCACCTTATATGAGACGATCGTAAGTTTCCTTCTGGTTATCGTCTTCAGTATCCTGACGGCGGTGCTTCTGTGGTTCAGTAAGAAGCTTTCAGAAATCCTGGAGCCGTATCTGGTTGTTCTAAACAGTCTGCCAAAATCCGCCCTGGCCCCGCTTCTCATCGTATGGCTCGGTGCCACACGTACCACCATCATTGTTGCCGGTATGTCGGTGGCTATCTTCGGAAGCATCCTGAATCTGTATACCAGTTTTATGTCCGCGGATCCGGGAAAGATGACGCTGATCTATACACTTGGCGGGAAACGGCATCAGGTACTGACTAAAGTTGTGCTTCCAAGTTCGATCCCGGCGATCATCAGCAATATGAAGGTAAATATCGGATTGTGTCTGGTCGGGGTGATCATTGGGGAATTTCTTGCTGCGAAAGAAGGGCTGGGGTATCTGATTATTTATTCCAGTCAGGTGTTCAAAATGGATTGGCTCCTCATGAGCATCTGTCTTCTCTGCCTGTTTGCCATGTGTTTGTATGCACTCATCAATCAGCTTGAATCCTGCTACCTAAAAAGAAATAAGAGATGAGCCTCTCCGTTCATCTCTTATTTCTCCTCATTCCCTTCATCTCATCGTAAAGCTGAAAGAATGGTTTTCTTAACCTTTTCTGCATCAACAGGCTTTGCAATATGTCCGTTCATTCCTTTTTCAAATGCCTTTTTTCTATCTTCCTCAAATGCATTGGCTGTCATAGCTATGATCGGAATACCGGCTTTTTTCTTATCTTCCAGCCTTCTGATTGCCTGAGTTGCCTTATAGCCATCCATGTTCGGCATCTGGATATCCATAAGGATCAGATCGTAGGTCCCTACCGGTTTCTGTTCCATCCTTGCCACACATTGAACTCCATCCTCTACACGGTCAACCATAAGTCCCATATCCTCCAGGATAAACTCTGCGATTTCCGCATTCAGGTCATTATCCTCAGCCAGCAGAACATGTTTTCCGCTGATCCTGTCTGTTTCCTCTGTATCCGGGGACGGATCCGTATCCTGCTCGTAGTAACCCTTATCAGCAATCCTGTATTCCATGATAACTGTAAATTCGCTTCCTTCTCCCAGCTTACTTTCTGCTTTAATGGTTCCGCCCATCATATCAACATATTTCTTTATGATCGGCATTCCCAGACCTGTTCCTGCAACCTTTGCGGCTGTTGTATTGCGTTCCCGGGCAAAAGCCTCAAACAGGGATGGCAGGAATTCTTCACTCATTCCAATACCGGTATCAATTACCTGAGTCTGTATCCTCACATAGTCTTTCCTGTCACAGTCAAGCTCTGTAATCCTTATGGTAACTGCTCCCCCTGAAGCTGTATATTTTACCGCATTGCTGATCAGATTGAGGAAAATTTCCCTGTTCTTTGTCTCATCACAGATTACATGTTCATGCTGCACCTCATATTCCATCTCAAGGTGAATACCCTTTTTCTCCGCTTCTGCCTGAAAAATTTTGTAAACTCCCTGATAAATATCTCTGATCTTCACATAATTCTCATCCAGTTCCATCTTACCGCTTTCAATTTTGGCCATGTCCAGCACATTATTGATAATAGACAGCAGCAGATTTCCGGACTGTTCCATCTTCTCCTGATAATCCAGAAGCTTCGGATCTGTCAGTTCCCTTTTCATCAGCTCGCTGTATCCCAGCAGGGCATTCATCGGTGTACGGATATCATGTGACATATTGAAAAGAAAATCCGATTTGGCAGCATTAGCCTTTTCTGCCTGAATCTGGGCTTTTCTTGCTTTCATCATTAGGTAAACTATAATCAGTATAATAACCAGGGTCACACTTACAAAACTTATGGAAACTACCCACAAATTATCCTTTATGTATTCTGCCAGAGTAACCCTTCCCGGTGCGTTTTCATATACAGAAAACAGACCTGAAAGTCTGGAAACAGGCAGAGTCTGGATGGTTTTATTCAGGATATTCATTAATGTTATATTTTCCCTGGTGACTGCAAAGCAGGAATCGCCGGGTTTCGTAAGAAAAACGCTGTGCATTTTGCTGTTTGCCAGCGTCTTTAATGACTGTCCTGCCTTCACAACAAAGCAGTCTGCCTCACCACTGCGAACTGCTTTCTCAACCTCAGCAGATGAATCATATTCCTTTATTTTCCAGAAAGGATAATTGAAAGAAATATACCACTTTCCCAGCAGGTTATTTCTGCTCACCGCCACTGTGTTTTTCTCGTTTTCATCAAACTTTTCAACGCCGGTGAACACTGCAACATTGACTTCAAAAACAGTATTTGACAATATAATGCCGTTCTGCTCAGCTTCATATGGATTCTGGTTCATATGAAAAATCATATCAATCCTGTTATCCTTTAATGCCTGCAGTTCTTCCTCCTGGGAATCAAAGCCTGTCGTCTGAAATTCTATGCTTTTTTCTCCCATACAATCGGAAGCCAGACTGATATAATCGTTAATAATTCCTGTCGGTTCCCCTGACTCTGCATCCGCAAGACTGACACCCACATCCTTTTTCAGATATCCAATCCTGACCGCCCCATGCTGTTCCAGCCAGTTCTGCTCCTCATCCGTAAGAGTTTCAATAGAATTTGCGGAGAGATATCTCTTATAAAGATCTTCTTCATAAAAAGGATTCTCTTTTTCTATCTTCTGCATTGCCTGATCCAGCTCCTCTTTCAGATCCGGGCGTTTTTTGCTGATTGCAAAATAATTATAGGAGCTGCCGATCAGAAGCACAGGAGAAATGTTGTCTCTTTCCCACTGTGGAGACTCATTTAAAACAAATCCGTCAATTTTCTGATTTTGTAGTTTCTGACGGGCATCATCTGTACTGGTAATATCAATCTGCTGCGTGTTTACTCCATGACTTTTCTCCCACTCACAGAACCGACTGGAAGAAAGTGTATCCGGCACCACCCCGATCCTCTTCCCATTCAATGTAGTCAGATCTGAAGCCAAAATATCTGTATCAGAAGGATTTATATAAAGGTAATACTTATCCTCGCCCATGGGCAGTTCTGAAAAGAGCATGGAAGCAGAACGTTCCTCTGCATAGGACATATCTCCCATCAGATCGATTTCTCCATTTTTCAGCATACTCATCAGTTCTGCCCAGTTTCCCTCCACATATTCATATTTCCATCCTGTATGCGCAGCCACTGCCTGCTGATATTCGTAACTGTAGCCTCTCTTCTCACCGTTTGGTTCTGTGGTATTATAGGTTCCTTCATACCAGCCTACTCTGACTGTCCGGTTTTTTGCTTCCTCTGCTGATACAGGAAAGGGAAACACAGTAATATATAAAACAAGGCATAATAAAATACAGATATATCTCTGTACATTTATCTTAAATTTTTTCATATAATTCTCTCCAAATTAAGTACTGCTTTTTCAGCGCACTGTGGACATTAATTACAGCCAGTTTTCCAGAACATCATTCAGCTTATTCATATCAAGTGGTTTTGCGATATGTTCATTCATTCCTGTATTTTTGGCCAGCTGTACATCTTCTGCAAAAGCATTGGCAGTCATGGCAA
>OLOG01000350.1_pt1 | contig 43738 bp, 39 predicted proteins | sample 1672351 | NCBI WGS metagenome assembly OLOG01 (sample SAMEA3136674, study PRJEB25190) | human gut metagenome | biome: human gut; feature: human-associated habitat; material: faeces | place: Austria | collected 2013 | reverse complement strand
TTTATCGATGCAAATGGAAAGATTACAGCAGAGCTGAAAGACGAAGCAATGGACAGACGTTACAGAGGTGAAAAGTTACCTGCACCGAAAAATGGAAGTGCGAAATTGAAGAAGATTGTACTGAAAGCTTGTGAATACCATCCAGAGAACCGGTATGCGTCTGCGCAGGAGATGTATGATGCACTGGATGCGTTGGAAAATGGGAAGATTTTGTTAGATCCGGTGCCTGTGGAGGATCCGGAAAGTACCGGTGGAACAGATGAGATTTCGATGGATCCAGTGACTGTAGAGGATTTGGAAAGTACTGATGGCCAGACAGGAGGAAATTCATGGTCTGATAATGGAGGAACAATAGGTTCACCTGGCAGCACAAAAAAGCCGGATCAACCGACTGGCGGAGAGCAGGAGGAACCGAAGACTGTAGGACCGTGGTCAGGAGGCAAGAAAGATCCAAAACAGCCGAAAGGACCAAAACAACCGGGAAAAGCTGGGGAAACCGGAGAAGTCATTGCGGAAGTAAATAAGCCGAAGTATAAGAGAACGGCATTTGGATATGTATGGAATATTTTGATTATCGGGCTTGCTGTATGGATGGCGTTTAAAGTTATGACAGAGACAACAGCATCAGATGACAACATAATGATTTTGGTGATGGTTGGATTTATGGGAATATCAGAGCTGATAGATTTAATCAGAGGATATGATCATTACCCTGCGGTAATTGCAGCTTGCAGATGGATTACGGATGGAGAAATGGCTTTTGGATGTTCGTTGATTCCGTGGTTTTTGCTTTATAAAGCTACTGGTTTAGACATTACAAAATTACTGGATTCAGAGTCACAAGGAACATTTGGGGGAATCTTGATATGGCTTTTAGCTGTGGTATGGCTTTTAGGATTCTTTGTCTGTGGAGCAGTATTTGTTTCTAGTATGCGTTATAAAGAAGAAAAATGACAGTTAGATTCAAAAAGAAGTTTTATAAACCGCAAAAGAAGATTAATTTGTTTGAGTATATGAATTGCTTGAATCCTGATGTAGTAGAACAAATCAGAGATTCAAGAAAGTAATTTGAGTAAGGAAAATGGGGGAGTGTACATATGGGAAATTTTGAAAATATCCGTTTGCCGTGGCCGGATTGGAAGATTGTAAAGTATCTCGGCGGCGGAGCGTATGGAAAGGTTTATGAAATTGAGAGAACAATTTCCGGAACACAAGAGAAGGAAAAAGCAGCGCTGAAAATTGTATCACGTCCAAAAGATGAGGATGAAATTGAAGAATATGAGGTAAGTGGATACGATAAAGAAAGCATTATTGAATCTTACAAAAGCGAGATTCAGAATTATGTGCAGGAATATAAGCTAATGAAGGCACTGCAGGGGCAGACAAATATTGTCAGTTGTGATGATTTTACTGTGGTTTGGAATGAAAATGGAATTGGCGGGAATGTATTTATCCGAATGGAATTACTGACTCCGCTGAATCAGGTGCTGAAGGAGAGAGCACTTTCTACAGAAGAAATTATTAAACTCGGAAAAGATATTGCAAGTGCACTGATTTTGTGCGAAAAAAAGAATATTATTCACCGTGACATCAAGCCTGCAAATATTATGGTTTCTCAGTTTGGCAATTATAAGCTGGGAGATTTTGGCGTATCAAAGATAATGGATCATGCAACTTATGCTACGGCAATGGGAACGCCGGAATATCAGGCTCCGGAAGTTGTACATATGGAAAAATACGGGCAGACAGCGGATATCTACTCTCTTGGAATAACACTTTACTGGCTTCTGAACAATCGGAGAATGCCATTTATCGGAGCGGATGAACAGCCAACTGTGGAACGGAAAGATGAGACAATGAAAAGGCGCTACAGAGGCGAAAAATTGCCTGCACCGAAAAATGGAAGTGCAAAGCTGAAAAAGATCGTGTTGAAAGCCTGTGAATATAACCCGGAGGATCGGTATGCATCAGCGCAGGAGATGTATGATGATCTGGATACATTGAAATCTGGGGAGGTAACAGGCGGAACGGCCAAAACGGTCAAACCGGAAGATGTGTCATTTGATGATGGCAAGACGGGAGGAAATTCCTGGAGAGACGATCCTATAACAATCGGAAAAACGCCAGGGAGAACACCAAAGAAGAATACACCGAGTTTTCAGGATGAACCAGAGGAGAAAACGAAAGGTGTAAAAGATGCGTATCAGCGACAGAAAGAAAAAGGGAAAAAGAAAGAGAAAACGACGGTAGTGGCGGATGTGCCGGTACAGGCGAAACAGAAATCCGGCGGATGGAAGAATATTCTGGTGATTCTGATCGTGATAGGGATTGCTGTGGGTGGATATAAGGTTTTCATTGCAGATGGAGGAAAAATCTTTAAGAGCAGTTCAAGTACATATGCGGGATATGAAACAAAAACAGAATATTATGATTATGCAAAAACAAAGATAAAAACAGAAACAAAATATAGAGAAGATGGAACGATGTTCACTCAGGATATTTACAATAAAGACGGGACAAAACAAAAAGTAGTTTATTATGATAAAAATGGGAAAATAGATTATGAATATCAATATAATGCGGAAGGACAAAGCTACAAACATATTTCCTATGATGAAAATGGAGAAATTACTTCTTATTCAGAAAGTGAATATAACGAAAACGGAGATGAGATAAAATCTACGCAATATGAGGCAGATGGAAGTGTTCTGGCAATTACTGAATATCAGTTATCAGAAGATGGAATGCGGGTAGGAGAGACAACTACAAATTATGATGAAGATGGAAACATAGGATCTAAAAGAATTACGGAATATGATGAAAATGAAAATCCTACAAAAGAGACCCTTTATAATGCGGATGGTACAGTACGTGACTCTCGGATATATGAATATGATTCATCAGGTGAGGCAGTTGGTGGAACAGTATACAATGCGGATGGAAGTATAAATTATTATTGGAGATATGAAGAAGGAAATGGTAAATTGATACGATATGATGCAGATGGAAATAAGATTGATTAAAAAAGCAAGCTTCTTTTAATGAAGGCTGTCATAGCATTCGGAAATAAATCCTAAGATATCGTATTTTTAAATAATTCGGAGCAGTCTGCAGCAGACATATTCCATTTTTACTCAGTATTACCAGAAAATATCGAAAGGTAACTTCGTGAGAAGTAATTATAAGATTTACAATGAAACAGGAGAAACTTAAATGATGAACAATTACGAAAACCAGATTCCATGGAAAGACTGGAAGATTGTGCGCAGGTTAGGCGGAGGCGGTTTTGGAACCGTCTATGAGATTGAACGGGATTTCTATGGAGAAGAAGAACTTGCCGCAATGAAGGTCATCCGGATTCCGAAGGAGGAATCAGATCTGGAAGATGATTACAACAGCGGAATGACAGAGGAAGAGGTTCAGGAAAAATATACTTATATTCAGAGCTATTTTTCGAAGGAATATCAGCTGATGCTGGAATTTAAGGGGCATAGCAATATTGTAAATTGTCACGATTTTTCAGTTGTACAAAATCCGGACGGACCGGGATGTACGCTTTATATCCGGATGGAACTTTTGAAACCACTAAAAGAAGTTCTGAAAACGGAAACATTTTCAGAGGAAAGAATTGTACAACTCGGAATGGACATCTGCCGTGCGCTGGAAGTCTGTGAGAGGAGAGATGTCATCCACCGTGATATCAAGCCGGACAACATTATGATGTCAGAGTTTGGAAACTTCAAGCTGGGCGATTTTGGAATCGCACGGACGATGGAAAAGACTATGAGTGCGACCATGACCGGAACCGACTGGTATATGGCGCCGGAAGTGGCAAAGAAGATGAAGTATGGTAAAAGTGTGGATACCTATTCACTCGGTCTGGTGCTTTACTGGCTGTTGAATGACAGGCGTCTGCCATTTGTTCCGGAAAAAGACCGGATCTCGGTAAAGGATATGCAGGAGGCATACAGGCTCAGAATGCGGGGCGAGGAGATCCCGGAGCCGAAGAGCGGAAGCAGGCGGCTCAAAGAAGTTGTATTAAAGGCACTTTCTTTTGACCGGGAGAAGCGCTATCGTTCCGGAAAAGAAATGTTAGAAGCAATTACAGCCTGTAAGCTTTCAAAAGAAAAGGAAATTGAACAAACAGAAGTCTATGAGGATGAGTGCTGGGATGATTATGATGGAGAGACGATTGGAAGTTAAGGATTGATAAAATGAAATTCTGTGGTATAGTAAAACCTGAGTAAAATAGAAGTAGAGGGACAGATTATGAATGACATTTTATACCGCGCAGCAGCGTATCTGCTTATTATTGCACTTGGAGTTTTTCTGAAGAAAGTCGGATTTTTTCATGAACAGGATTTCCGTACACTTGCAAAAATTTTGTTAAATATCACGTTGCCATGTGCAATTATCTATTCATTTTCAAAAGTAGATTTTCAGATTTCGCTTTTAACAGTGACAGTACTAAGTCTTTTTGTTGGAATTCTTATGATGTTTATTGCGTTTTTTACATCGAGAATGACAGGAAAAAAAGAGAATATTCCGTTTGATATTTTGAATTTGTCAGGATACAATATCGGAAATTTCTGCCTGCCGTTTGCACAGAGCTTTTTAGAGCCGCTCAGTCTTCTTGGCATCACGCTATTTGATATGGGAAATGCTTTTTATTGTAACGGTGGGGCAAAGGCAGTTGCGGAAGTATTCAAAAACTCCATACATAGGGTGCCGGGAACAGAGACAGCTACCAAAACGCAGTTAAAAAATTCGCTGAAGACTATGGGGCGGGCATTGAGTAGATCCACTCCGTTTCTTGTTTATTTTGGGATGTTGATTGTTCTGATTCTAGGGATTCCGATTCCCAGACTTGTATTGTCGGTTACACAGATTGGCTCCAATGCCAATGCATTTACGGCGATGCTGATGATTGGGGTCGGATTCAAACTGAATATTAAAAAAGATGGAATCAGTCATGTGATCCGGATTTTGTTCACGCGTTATGCAGTGACCATATCATTTGCTGCGATTGCTTTTTTCTGTCTGCCATTCCCACTGCAGATCAGACAAGCGCTTGTTCTTGCATTTTTAAGCCCGATTGCCAGCGCCTGCCCGGCTTATACAGATGCTCTTGGAGAAGATTATGAGCTTTCCAGTACAATTAATTCCATTTCGATGCTGATCAGTATCGGACTGATCACAGCTGCATTGATTGTCATGTTGTAAAGATACGTGTTGATTTTTCCGGTGATGTTTAGTAGAATATTACCAGTAGAGACAGGAGGAAATATCATGTCAGAAATTACAACAGTAGTACTGGATGCTATGGGTGGAGATAATGCTCCGGCTGCAATGATTGACGGCGCAATTGATGCCATTTCCAAGGAAAAGAATGTAAAAGTCATTCTAGTCGGTATTGAAGAAGTCATAAGAAAAGGTCTGGAAGGCAAGACCTACAATTCAGAGCAGATCGAGATCGTGAATGCGACAGAAGTGATCGAGACAGCAGAGCCGCCGGTACATGCTATACGCAGGAAGAAAGATTCTTCCATCGTAGTCGGGATGAAGCTTGTAAAAGAGGGAAAAGCAGATGCTTTTGTATCTGCAGGAAGTTCAGGCGCGATTCTTGTGGGCGGACAGGTGATCGTTGGCAGAATCAAAGGTGTTGACCGTGCGCCATTAGCCCCGCTTATTCCAACGGAAAAAGGAGTTTCTCTTCTCATTGACTGCGGAGCGAATGTAGATGCCAGACCGGCACATCTTCTTCAGTTTGCCAAGATGGGGTCCATCTATATGGAGAATGTTCTTGGTATAAAGGATCCGAAGGTAGGTATCGTGAATATCGGTGCGGAAGAAGAGAAGGGCAATGCACTAGTCAAAGATACATTTCCACAGTTAAAAGAACTTCCGGGAATTAATTTTATCGGAAGTGTGGAGGCGAGAGAGATTCCACATGGCCAGGCAGATGTAATTGTCTGTGAAGCATTCGTGGGAAATGTGATCTTAAAGCTTTATGAAGGACTGGGGGCTGTTCTTGTCGATAAGATCAAAGGCGGTATGATGTCCACTCTTCGAAGCAAGATTGGCGCGCTTCTTGTAAAACCGGCGCTTAAGACGACTTTGAAGACATTCGATGCTACAGAGTACGGTGGAGCTCCGCTTCTGGGACTGAACGGTCTTGTAGTTAAGACCCATGGAAGTGCGAAAGCAAAAGAAGTGACGAATACGATCATTCAGTGTGTCACATTTAAACAACAGAATATCAGTGAGAAAATCAAAGCAAGTATTCAGGCGGAAGAAGCTGCCGCTGAATAATAGAATGAACAAACAAGCAAAAGGAGACGGAATTATGGAGTTTGAAAAACTGAAAAAAATTATTGCAGAGGTCTGTGATGTTGACGAGGACAAAATTACAATGGATTCTACATTCAAGGATGATCTGGACGCAGATTCCTTGGATGTATTCCAGATTGTTACAGCTATAGAGGATGAGTTTGAACTTGAAATCAGTGATGAAGATGCTGAGAAGATCGTGACGGTAGGAGATGCTGTTGAGCAGATCCAGAATGCAACTGGAAACAACTAAGATATTATAAGTGAGAAAGTCCGAAAAAAAGGGCTTTCTCTCTTTCTGACTATAGGAGAATGAGCATGAAGAGAAATTTAAAAGAACTAGAACATAGAATCGGATATACATTTCAGGATTTTGCGCTTCTTAAGAAGGCGATGAGTCACAGCTCCTATGTGAATGAAGAGCATCTTCCGAAGTATGAATGTAATGAGCGCCTGGAATTCCTGGGTGATGCAGTACTGGAACTTGTGTCCAGTGAATTTTTATTTTTTGAACATCCGACAACTCCGGAAGGAGAATTAACAAAGACCCGCGCCAGCATGGTCTGCGAACCGGCACTCGCATTTTGTGCACGGGAGATTGAACTTGGAGAATATCTGCTTCTTGGAAAAGGAGAGGATGCAACAGGAGGAAGGAAGAGAGAATCTGTTACTTCTGATGCTATGGAGGCACTGATTGGTGCAATCTATGTAGACGGTGGTTTTGCTAATGCAAAAGAGTTTATCAACCGATTCATTTTAAAAGACCTGGAGAATAAAAAGCTCTTTTATGATAGCAAGACTATCCTGCAGGAAATTGTGCAGGCACATTTTAAAGAAGAACTTTCTTACCATCTGGTTGGGGAAGAGGGACCAGATCACGATAAAACTTTCCAGGTCGAACTTCAGATCGGAGAACAGGTCTATGGAATCGGAAAAGGACGTACAAAAAAGAGCGCAGAACAGGAAGCTGCCTACAAGACCATTCTGATGCTCCGCAAAAAGAATATAAAGTAGGTGTTGTATGTATTTAAAAAGCATAGAAGTGCAGGGGTTTAAGTCCTTTGCAAATAAGATAAAATTCGATTTTCACAACGGTATTACAGGAATTGTCGGACCAAATGGAAGTGGTAAGAGTAATGTAGCCGATGCGGTGCGGTGGGTACTTGGTGAACAGCGTGTCAAGCAGCTTCGAGGCGGCACAATGCAAGATGTTATCTTTTCCGGTACAGAGAACCGTAAACCGTTAAGCTATGCGTCTGTAGCAATCACATTGGATAATTCAGATCATAAACTTGCGATTGATTTCGAAGAAGTTACGGTAACAAGAAAGTTATACCGTTCTGGTGAAAGTGAATATCTGATCAATGGCAGTGCATGCAGGCTGAAAGATATTAATGAATTATTTTATGATACAGGTATCGGTAAAGAAGGATACTCCATTATCGGACAGGGACAGATTGACAAGATCTTAAGTGGTAAACCGGAAGAGCGGCGAGAGTTGTTTGATGAGGCTGCCGGTATTGTAAAATTCAAAAGACGTAAGAGTATGTCTGTGAAGAAGCTGGAAGAGGAACAGCAGAATCTGATCCGTGTCAATGATATTCTTTCGGAGCTTGAGAAGCAGGTCGGCCCATTGGAACGGCAGTCTGAGAAAGCAAGAGAATATCTGAAGAAAAAAGAAGAACTGAAGACTTATGATATCAATATGTTTCTGTTAGAAGCAGACCGCCTGAAAGAGCAGATCCGGGATGTGGAAGCAAAAGATAATCTGACAAAGGCTCAGATGGGAGAAGCAAACCGCTTGTATGAAGATACAAAGCAGGAATATGAAAGTATTGAAGAACAAGTCGATACGATGGACGCGTCTATTGAGACTTATAATCGCAAGCTTACTGAGACAAGCATGTTAAAACAACAGTTGGAGAATCAGATTGCTCTTTTGAAGGAGCAGATCCACAGTGCCAGAATGAATGATGAGCATTACGCGAATCGTGCCCAGTCCATTGAACGGGAACTTTCTGAGCGTGAGGAACAGCTTGGTACTCTGATTTCGGATCAGACAAGACTCCAGGCAGAATTAGATTCCGGCCGAAAAGCAGAAACACTTGAAAAAGAGAATCTGAACAAGCTTCAGATCCGTATTGCAAGTCTTAGTTCTGATATTGAAAAGAACCAGAATGATATTCGGGAAATTCTCGGAAACCGTGCATCCACAAAAGCTCAGATCCAGAAGTTCGATACTATGATGGAACAGATTCAGGTGCGGAAATCCGGACTGAACCAGAGATATTTTGGTGCGCAAAGTGAAGCCGGTCTTCAGAAAGAACAATATGAGACATTTTATGCGGAATTAAAAGAAGTATCAGATCAGATTATTTCCTTTGCAGAAGAGAAGAAGAACTATGAATCACAGATTCAGGAACTTCAAAAGTCTTTAAATGAAAAAAATGAGCAGATTCGTGCAAGTCAGAGCGCTTACCACAGAGAGCATTCACGCTTGGAGTCTCTTAGAAATATGACTGAACGCTATGACGGATACGGTAACAGTATTAAGCGTGTTATGGATAACCGCAGTCATGAAAAAGGGCTGTTAGGTGTTGTTGCAGATATTATTAAAGTAGAGAAAAAATATGAGACAGCCATTGAGACGGCTCTTGGCGGCAGTATCCAGAATATTGTTACAGATAACGAACAGACAGCAAAACGTATGATTGAATTTTTGAAAAAGAATAAATTCGGTCGTGCAACATTTCTCCCACTGACGCAGATCCGTTCCCATGGAGGAATCGCTCAGCCACAGGCATTGAATGAAGAAGGAGTTATCGGTCTTGCAGACACTCTTGTTATGGTGGAAGACAAGTACCTGGAACTGGCAGGCTCTCTGCTTGGCAGAACACTGGTTGTCGATCATATTGATCACGGACTTGCCATTGCAAGAAAATACAGGCAGTCTATTCGAATTGTAACGCTGGAAGGTGATCTGATCAATCCGGGCGGTTCTATGACTGGTGGAGCATTCAAGAATTCCAGCAACCTTTTAAGCAGACGCCGTGAGATAGAAGAGCTGGAGCAGGCTGTCCAAAAACTCCGTGCTGATGTAGCAAAGACAGAGCAGGAGATCGCGGAGCTGAAAAACAATCGTTCCGGTTACTATGATAAAATCGAACAGATCAAAGATCTACTACAGAAAGCATATGTCCGCCAAAATACAGCGAAGATGAATGCCGATCAGGCAAAGAGCAAGATCGAAGCAGCGAATCAGACTGCGCTGGAAATTCAGAAAGAGACACAGCAACTGGATCAGGAGATCAGTGACATCATGGATAATCAGCAGTCCATCAATGTGGAGCTGGATACGTCTGAACAGTTAGAACGTGACCTGAATAAACAGATTGAAGAAGGGCAGACAAAGTTAGATGATCTGAAACATCAGGAAATATTACAGCAGCAGGCTTCGGAAAATGCACATTTATCCTGTGCTGCTACAGAACAAAAGGTTCTGTTCGTAATGGAAAATGCAGAACGTATTCAGGAAGAGATGCAAAAATTCCGCGAAGAGTTGAAGGGGCTGGAAGCAAGTAAAGGCGGTACGAGCAAAGAAATCGAGGAAAAAGAATCTCAGATTCAGGAACTGCGCCAGACGATTGAGAATTCCGGAGAATTATTTGTGGAAATTCAGGATGAGATTGAAAAGGCGAAGAAGACACGTGAAGATCTGAACCAGCGCCATAAAGATTTCTTACAGAAGCGTGAAGACCTCTCCAGGCAGATTTCTGATCTGGATAAAGAAATCTTCCGTCTGGAGAGTCAGAAAAACAGTTATGAAGAAGCTGCCGAGAAGCAGATCAATTATATGTGGGAAGAGTATGAACTCACTTATAATCGTGCGATGGAGCTTAGAAATGAAAATTTAACGGATGTTGCGAAGATGAAAAAGCGTATTCAGGAATTAAAAGGAGAAATACGCGCTTTGGGAAATGTTAATGTCAATGCCATTGAGGACTATAAAAATGTATCGGAGCGATATGAGTTCTTAAAGACGCAGCATGATGATCTCGTGGAAGCAGAAGCAACACTGGAAAAAATTATCGCAGAATTGGACGAAGCGATGCGAAAGCAGTTCACAGAACAGTTCGCACACATTTGTCAGGAATTCGACCACGTATTTAAGCAATTGTTCGGAGGTGGAAAAGGTACATTGGAACTGATGGACGATGAAGATGTTCTGGAAGCAGGAATTCGTATTATTGCTCAGCCACCTGGAAAGAAACTGCAGAATATGATGCAGTTATCTGGTGGAGAGAAGGCTCTGACAGCAATCTCATTATTATTTGCAATTCAGAATCTCAAGCCGTCCCCGTTCTGTCTGCTTGACGAGATTGAGGCAGCACTGGACGATAGCAATGTTGACCGTTTTGCACAGTATCTGCATAAGCTTACAAAGAATACACAGTTCATTGTCATTACGCACAGACGAGGTACAATGACTGCGGCAGATCGTCTGTACGGAATCACCATGCAGGAAAAAGGAATTTCGACACTTGTGTCCGTCAGTCTTCTGGAAGATGAACTGGACGATTAGAGAAAGTGCAGGTAAGATAGAACGTAGAAGTATGTCATGCAATTGCATGACGCTCACCTCGTAGCAAGAATGCTGAGGCATTCTTGAATGGCAGGGAGCCGGCCTTGAAAGGAGTAAAAGTATGGCAGAAGAAAAGAAAGGTTTTTTCAGACGACTTGTCGATGGTCTCACAAAGACAAGAGATAATATTGTGTCCGGCATGGACAGTATTTTTAACGGATTTACACATATTGATGAGGACTTTTATGAAGAACTGGAGGAAGTCCTCATCATGGGCGATCTCGGAGTTCAGGCAACTTATGATATTTTGGACAAATTAAGAGAAAAGGTAAAAACCCAGCACATCAAAGAACCTGTTGAATGCAGACAAATCCTGATTGACAGCATCAAAGAGCAGATGGACGTCGGAGAAGCTGCTTATGAATTTGAAGAGAGAACTTCGGTGGTCATGGTCATTGGAGTGAATGGTGTCGGAAAGACAACTACGATTGGTAAATTAGCTGGAAAACTTCGCAGTCAGAATAAAAAAGTTGTGCTGGCTGCCGCAGATACATTTCGTGCTGCAGCGGGAGAGCAGTTGAAAGAGTGGGCGAACCGTGCACAAGCAGAATTGATCGGAGGCCAGGAAGGTTCTGATCCTGCAGCCGTAGTCTATGACGCAGTTGCAGCTGCCAAGGCAAGACATGCCGATGTACTTTTGATTGATACTGCCGGACGGCTTCACAATAAGAAGAACCTGATGGAAGAGCTTCGTAAAATGAATAAAATCATTGACCGTGAATTTCCGGACGCATATCGTGAGACACTGGTAGTGCTAGATGCCACAACAGGTCAGAATGCACTTGCTCAGGCAAAGGAATTTAATGAAGTTGCTGATATTACCGGTGTTATCCTGACAAAAATGGATGGAACTGCAAAAGGTGGTATTGCAGTTGCAATCCAGGCGGAACTTGGTATTCCGGTAAAATATATCGGTGTCGGCGAGACGATTGACGATCTGCAGAAATTTAATTCTGATACATTTGTAAATGCATTGTTTGATGTAAAAGGAGAGCATGAAGTATGTTAACATTAGAAAAATTTGAAGAGGCAAGCGAAATTGTAAAAAACGTAACTCTTCCGACGAAACTGGTATACAGTGAAAACTTAAGCCAGCAGACGGGCGGTAAGGTTTATCTGAAGCCGGAAAATATGCAGTATACAGGAGCTTATAAAGTGCGTGGCGCATATTATAAGATCAGCACAATGTCTGAAGAGGCAAGAGCAAAAGGACTGGTGGCTGCATCAGCCGGAAACCATGCACAGGGTGTTGCATACGCAGCACAGAAATTCGGATGCAAGGCTACAATCGTTATGCCAACAGTAACACCATTGATCAAAGTAAATCGTACAAAAAGCTACGGCGCAGAGGTGATTCTTTACGGAGATGTCTATGATGATTCCTGTGCGTATGCCGAAAAACTGGCCCAGGAGCGCGGAAGTACATTTGTGCATCCGTTTGATGATCTGGACATCGTAGCAGGTCAGGGAAGTATTGCAATGGAAATTGTGCAGGAGCTTCCGACCGTCGATTATATTCTTGCGCCAGTTGGCGGCGGCGGATTGATTACAGGTGTATCTACACTTGCAAAAATGTTGAATCCGAAGATTAAAGTGATTGGTGTTGAGCCTGCTGCTGCGCCAAGTATGACAATGGCGCTTGCTTCTGGCGAGCCGGTTACATTGGACAGTGCAAATACCATAGCAGACGGTACTGCAGTAAAACGTGTCGGAGACCGCATTTTCGAGTATGCAAAGAAGAACATCGACCAGATGCTGACTGTAGAAGATGATGAGCTTGTCGGAGCTTTCCTCGATATGGTCGAAAATCATAAAATGATTGTTGAGAATTCCGGACTGCTGACAGTTGCAGCACTCAAGCAGTTAGATTTGAAAGGAAAGAAGGCGGTTGCAATTTTAAGTGGAGGCAACATGGATGTTATCACAATGTCTTCCATTGTACAGCATGGACTGATTCAGAGAGACCGTATTTTTTCGGCATCTGTATTACTTCCGGATAAACCGGGACAGCTTGCGCTTGTTGCTCAGACGATTGCTGATGCCCAGGGAAATGTTATAAAACTGGAACATAACCAGTTCGTTAGCACCAACCGTAATGCTGCCGTGGAGCTTCGTATTACAATGGAAGCTTACGGTACAGAGCATAAGAACCAGATTATGAAAGCTCTGGAAGAAAAAGGATTCCGGCCAAGAGAAATCGGTGCAAAATTATATTAGCTGGGAGTCAATCCCCCAGCTGATATAGCCTCCGGCAGGATTGCAGAGGTGCGCAGTAGAAGTATGTCATGCAATTGCATGACGCGCACCTTGCAGCAAGAATGCCTCGGCATTCTTGAATAAAAATATCATAGAAGAGAAAACCAGAAAGAGCAAGATTCAAAAAAAGTTTCGGGTTTTCTCTTTTTGCTATGGGATTTTTGAAGGATTTTTGTTTTGTCTCTTGACATATGAGATTGGATTGTATACAATTATACACGAAGTGCATTATATAAAAAGAAAGGTGACTTTTTAGTGTCAGAAAGATTCCAGGAGGTCACGAAGAAGGTTGAAATTATGGAAGAGTATCAGGACCGTTCTCTTAGAGGAAGGGTATTTGAAAAATTGAGGGAGGATATTTTATCCGGTGTCTATAAGGATTGTGATGAACTTAGGGAGATTACAATCGGTGAGGAGATGGGAGTCAGCAGGACTCCGGTCCGTGAGGCACTTAGGCAACTGGAATTGGAAGGACTTGTAAAGATTATTCCTAATAAAGGAGCCTATGTAACAGGTATTACGCCGAAAGACGTTCAGGATATTTACATGATTCGTTCTATATTGGAAGGTATGTGCGCCAGATGGGCGACAGAGCATATCACTCCAGAACAGATTGAGCAGCTGGAAGAAATTGTTCTTTTATCTGAGTTTCATTTGAAAAAGGATAAGGACAAAGTTGTTCAGGTGTCAGATCTTGACGGTAAATTCCATCATGTTCTATATGAAGCATCCAACAGCCGGATTATGGAACATACGTTATCGGACTTTCACAAATATGTAAAGATGGCACGTATGTTGTCTGTAGGCGCAAAAAACCGGGCTGAGAAGTCCATCGAGGAGCACAAGGCAATTTTGGAAGCAATCAAAAAAGGGGATGCTGATGAAGCGGAAAGACTTGCAAATCTGCACATCATGCATGTAATGGAAAATCTTCATATCGAAATTGAAGATTAATGTTTCAAATTGTAAGAATCATATAAGTAAAGTTTATATAGTGGCAGGAGGACAAAGACATGGCGAAAATTAAAATGACAACACCAATTGTAGAGATGGACGGAGATGAGATGACAAGAATTCTCTGGAAGATGATCAAAGAACATCTTCTGAATCCATTTATTGAGTTAAATACAGATTATTATGATCTTGGACTTGAACATCGTAATGAGACGAATGATCAGGTTACATTTGATTCCGCAGAAGCAACAAAGAAGTACAAAGTAGCAGTAAAATGTGCAACAATTACACCGAATGCTGCGCGTATGCCAGAGTATAATCTGAAGGAAATGTGGAAAAGCCCGAATGGTACCATCCGTGCAATTTTAGATGGAACTGTATTCCGTGCACCGATCGTTGTAAAAGGAATCGAGCCATGCGTTAAAAATTGGAAAAAGCCAATTACCATTGCAAGACATGCTTATGGTGATGTATATAAAAATACAGAAATCAAAGTTCCTGGACCTGGAAAGGTAGAGCTTGTGTATACAGGAGATGATGGAACACAGATCAAAGAACTTGTCCACAAATATGACGGACCAGGGGTTGCTCAGGGAATCCATAACCTCTGTGGTTCTATCGAGAGCTTTGCCAGAAGCTGCTTCAATTACGCATTAGACACAAAGCAGGATCTCTGGTTCGCAACAAAAGATACAATTTCTAAGAAATATGACCACACATTCAAAGACATTTTCCAGGAAATCTTTGATGCAGAATATAAAGATAAATTCGATGAAGCTGGTATCGAATATTTCTACACATTGATCGATGATGCTGTAGCGCGTGTTATGAAATCTGAAGGAGGCTACATCTGGGCATGCAAGAACTATGATGGAGATGTTATGAGCGATATGATTTCTTCTGCATTTGGTTCTCTTGCCATGATGACATCCGTGCTTGTATCACCGGAAGGATATTACGAGTATGAAGCTGCTCACGGTACAGTACAGCGTCATTATTACAAGCATTTGAAAGGCGAAGAAACTTCTACTAACTCTGTTGCAACAATCTTTGCATGGAGCGGAGCTCTTCGTAAACGTGGTGAACTGGATCAAAATCAGGAGCTGGTGGATTTTGCAGATAAATTAGAGAAGGCAACGATTGATACAATTGAGGAAGGAAAGATGACAAAAGACCTGGCTCTTATCACAACACTTCCGAATCCAACAGTGTTAAACAGTGAAGACTTTATTAAAGCGATTGCTGAAAAGTTAGTATAGAAAGAGTTGAAATGCATGGAATACTGGGATATTTATGATAAAAACAAACAGCTGACCGGGCGAAAAATGAAGCGCAATGACTGGTGCCTGAAAGAGGATGAGTATCACTTGACAGTATTAGGTGTGATCCGCCGTCCAGATGGGAAATATCTGATTACCCGCCGCGTTCTGACAAAGGCATGGGCACCAGGCTGGTGGGAAGTTTCCGGAGGCGCTGCACAGGCAGGTGAAAGCTCCGAGGAAGCGGTACGTCGTGAGGTACTGGAAGAAACAGGATTGGATGTAAATGGCTGTGTGGGCGGTTATATGTTTACCTATCACAGAGAAAATCCTGGAGAAGGCGACAATTATTTTGTAGATGTCTATCGTTTTGAAAAGGATTTTAAAGAAGGAGACCTGCATCTTCAGACAGAAGAGACTGCAGGATATAAGATTGCAACAGCTGATGAGATCAAGGCTCTGGCTGACGAAGGAATCTTCCTGCATTATGATAGTATCAAACGTGTTTTTGAAGAGTAGAAAAATGAGCTGGCTTATTCGGCCAGCTCTTCCCATTTTTCATATAAAGTTTCAAGTTCAGCGTCAATTTCTGCACGTTCTTTTGCAAGTTCCTGACATTTTACTGAATTCGTATAAACTTCCTCCTGCGCCATTAGAGTATCAATTTCAGCATTTCTATCTTCCAGAACACCAATCCGTTCTTCTGTCTTTTTGAATTCATTAGCGCGTTTCCGTTCTTTTGCCTGAGCTTCTTTTTGTTCCTGCCAGCTTAACTTTGAATCAGAGGCCAAGTCAGCAGCTGCAGAAGAGGAATTATTTTCTAAGCGAGACGTATTGGAATATGCGGCTGTCAGTTCTTCTTTTTTCTCAAGATAATAATCATAATTTCCAATATAATTTACAAACGTATGATTAACAAGATCCATGATACGTGTTGCAGTCTGATTGATAAAGTAACGGTCGTGTGAAACATAAAGAACCGTTCCTGTGTAATTATTCAGTGCATGTTCCAGAATCTCTTTTGATGTAATATCCAGATGGTTGGTCGGCTCATCGAGAATCAGGAAGTTCGCTTCAGAAAGCATCAGCTTTGCAAGGGACACGCGTCCACGTTCGCCACCGCTTAAGTCACCAATAAGTTTAAATACATCATCTCCGGTAAATAAAAATGCTGCCAGCACTTTACGGATCTGCGTGTTATTAAGATTAGGATAGTCATCGGAAATCTCCTGGAAAATAGTTTTTTCCATATGCAGAACGTGATGTTCCTGATCGTAATAACCAATCTTTACATTAGAACCGAGACGGAAACTTCCAGAATCAGCTTTAAGTACCTGATTTAAAATCTTAAGGATTGTTGTTTTTCCGGTTCCATTGTCTCCAATGATCGCGACATGTTCCCCTCGCTTGATTTCGAAGCTGATATTTTCGAATAAAATCTGTGGTGGAAATGCTTTGCTTAAATGCTCGACAATTAAGACATCATTACCGCTGACACAGGAAGGTTCCAGTGTTAAGTGCATATCTGTATGCAGTTCCATCGGTTTTTCAACCGGGGTCATCTTATCCAGCATCTTTTCACGGCTTTCTGCACGCTTAATGGATTTTTCACGGTTGAAGGAGCGAAGCTTTTCAATGACCGCTTCCTGATGCTTAATTTCCTGCTGCTGATTCAGATACTCTTTCATTCTGGCTTCACGGAGCATTTCCTTTTTCTTGGCGTAGTCTGTATAATTGCCCATAAAAGTGGTAAGCTTGCCCAGTTCGATCTCGACGACTTTTGTTACAACCCGGTTCAGAAAATACCGGTCATGAGAGACAATCAGTACTGCACCGGGATAATTCAGAAGATAAGTTTCCAGCCATGAGATGGAATTTAAATCCAAATGGTTGGTTGGCTCGTCCAAAAGCAGAATATCCGGCTTTGTGAGGAGCAGTTTTCCGAGAGAGACACGGGTTTTCTGACCTCCGGATAAAGTCGCGACCGGTTTTGCGAATTCTTCTTCTGTAAATCCAAGTCCTTTTAAAACACCAGTGATCTCACTTTCGCAGGCGTATCCATTTTCACGTTCGAATGCTGCTGTGAGCCGCTGGTATGTATTCATACGTTCTTCCAGACGTTCTCCGCTTAAATGCTTCATTTCCTGTTCAATCTCACGAATCTGCCGCTCCATGTCGAGAATATCGGCTTTTGCGGTGCGCACCTCTTGATAGATCGTATGGTCATTATTCATATCCTGATGCTGTGCCAGATATCCCATCGTCTTGCCGCGTGTCAGAACAACATTGCCGCCGTCCGCCTGTATCTCACCAACAATCATCTTAAGAAGTGTTGTCTTTCCGGCACCGTTCGGTCCTACGAGAGCTGCTTTTTCGTGGTCTTCTATATGAAAGGAGCCGCCGGAGACAATTACTTCTTCTCCAAAGGCTTTTTCGATATTGTGACATGCAAGTATCATCCTATCCTCCTTGATAAAAATCCTGTGATTTTGAGAAATAAAGATGCCGTAGGGCTGCGTCCGGCGCTGCGACCGCATAATTCTGGCATCATCTTATACTATTATAACGAAAATACTACAAAAAACAACTAAAAAGTTTGACATTATACTAACGATTGCCTATAATAATGAGTAGAAATTTTTGAAGGAAGGAGGTACGGATCATGCAAAACAGGGGAATTTCACAGGCAGTAATCCGTAGATTACCCAGATATTATAGATACCTTGGGGAGCTGATCGAGCAGGGAGTAGAACGAATTTCTTCCAATGAGCTTAGTAAAAGAATGAAAGTAACAGCTTCCCAGATTCGTCAGGATCTTAATAATTTTGGCGGATTCGGGCAACAGGGATATGGCTATAATGTAAAATATCTGTACTCAGAAATCGGAAAAATTCTTGGATTGGAACAGGATCATAATATTATTATTATTGGTGCTGGTAATTTGGGGCGTGCACTTGCGAACTATGCATCATTTGAAAAGCGGGGATTTATCTTAAAAGGATTGTTTGATATCAATCCGGAGCTTGACGGGCAGGAAGTTCGTGGTGTTCCAATTCAGATGATGGACGAGCTTCCGAAATTTGTAGATGAGAACAGTATCGATATTGCAGCATTGACGATTCCAAAGGATGAGTCAATCAAAGTTGCAAAATTTCTGGCAGATCACAATGTTCACGGAATATGGAATTTTGCACATACAGATCTGAATCTCCCGGAAAGTGTGATTGTTGAGAATGTACATTTATCCGAGAGTCTGATGAGGCTGTCATATAATATATGCCGCTACAAGGAAGAACATAATTAAGGAGATAACGTGTAAAGACAGGTTTGTTCAGATTGCATCCTGGCTTTGCACGTTTCTTTCTATCAGGAGGAATCAAAACTATGAGATATTTGCCAGATGCTAAACAGATGAAAACGGCAGATTCATTTACGATAAATGAACTTAAAATCCCGTCCCTGGAACTTATGGAACGGGCTGCCAGAGCATGTGTAGATCACATTAAAGACTGGAAAATTAATTTAAATAAAATATGTGTCCTCTGTGGTTCTGGAAATAATGGCGGGGACGGCTTTGCGATTGCCAGAATGTTTGCATGGGAAGGGTGTGACGTAACAGCAGTTCTGGTCGGAAACAGAGATCACTGCACACCAGAGACTGCCCATCAGATAGAACAGTTGAAAAATACAGGAGCACAGTTTAAGGAGCAGTTTGAGCAAGAAGCATTTGAAAGTGAACCGTATACTTTAATTATCGATGCAATTTTTGGAGTTGGACTTTGCCGGGAGGTTGGAGGCAGATATGCACAGATTATAGAGTGTGTGAATCAGTCTGATGCAGTCCGTATGTCCGTGGATATTCCTTCCGGAATTTGCGCAACTACAGGAAATGTATTAGGAACTGCAGTGCGTGCAGACTATACTGTGACAATTCAGGAGACGAAAGTTGGTCTTGTACTTGATCCGGGAAGAAGTTATGCAGGAATCTGTGTATCCGAGGATATCGGAATTGTATCACTTCCACTGGAAAGAGATGAGGAAACAGTTTGTACACTCGAGGGAAGTGATTATGCAGCACTTCTTCCGAAACGAAATGCGGACTCCAATAAAGGAACTTACGGAAAGCTTCTTATGATCACCGGAAGCAAAGGTATGTCAGGTGCTGCATATCTTGGCGCACTTGCAGCTTACAGGACAGGTACCGGGCTGGTGCAGATCTATACTGCTAAAGAGAATCTCGTGATCTTACAGAGCCAGATTCCGGAAGCGATCATTACAACTTATGAAAAATATGATGTCAATGAACTGCATCGCTTGATCGACTGGGCAGATGTCGTAGCTATAGGTTCCGGACTTGGAACAAAGAAGACTGCAAGGAAGATTTTAAAAGAAACCATTGCATATACAAAGAAACCTTGTGTCATAGATGCAGACGGACTTAATATTTTGTCTGAACATATGGATTATCTGTGTGGTGCAGATTGTGAACATTTTATCTTTACACCGCACATGAAAGAATTTGAACGGATCAGCGGTTTGAAGATTGCTGAAGTAAAAAAAGATCGTATTGCAGCACTTCGTACATTTGTTAAAGAATATGACGTTACCTGTGTACTGAAGGATTCCAGAACAACCATTGCAAAGCCGAGAGAGCGGGTAGCGGTAAATCTATCCGGCTGTGCGGCTATGGCAAAAGCCGGATCCGGGGATGTGCTGGCAGGCATTATTGCATCGTATCTCGCACAGGGACTTTCTGAATGGGAAGCAGCGCTTCTCGGTGTTTATATTCACGGAAGAGCTGGTGAGATTATAGAGAAGGAACAAGGCGCATACAGTCTTCTCGCAAGGGAACTTGCACAAAAGGCAGGAACAGCCATGACGATACAGGAGGAAAACTAGATTATGAAACAATACAGCAGAGTATGTGAACGAGTGGATCTGGATGCAATTTTTTATAATTTCCAGATGATGAAAGCAAATATCAAAGATGGGGTAAAGATGATCGCAGTTATCAAAACAGATGGCTACGGACATGGTGCAGTCCAGATTGCCCGGTTACTGGAACCGGTAGACTATATCTGGGGCTACGCGGTTGCAACACTGGACGAAGCTGTCGTCTTGAGAAAAAATGAAATAAAAAAACCAATTCTTGTGCTTGGATGCATTTTCCCGGATCAGTGGGAAGCAATGATTGAAAATGAAGTCCGGATGACCACTTACACAGTAGAAATGGCGAAAGGAGTTTCGAATCTTGCGGTCAAAATGGGAAAAGATGCATATATTCATATTAAGCTGGATACCGGAATGTCAAGACTTGGTTTCCAGATTCATGAAGACAGTGTAGATGCAATTGAAGAAATTTCAAAAATGCCGGGACTTAAATTAGAAGGAATGTTCACACATTTTGCAAAAGCAGATGAAACAGACAAGGCATATACAGATGTTCAGATTGGAAAATACAACTATATGCGTGATGAACTTAAAAAGCGAGGTGTCTCATTTCCGATTTACCATTGCTCAAATAGTGCCGGTATCATTGATATTAAGAAAGCGAACATGGATCTGGTACGTGCCGGAATATCCATTTATGGATTGTATCCTTCCGAGGAGGTAGAAAAAAAGAATGTTCCGTTAAGACCGGCCATGGAACTGATCAGTCATGTCTCTTATGTAAAGACAGTTCCGGAAGGAACTCCGGTCAGCTATGGCGGAACCTATGTGACAGAAAAAGAGACTTCTCTTGCGACCATTCCGGTCGGTTACGGAGATGGATATCCCAGAAGTCTTTCTAACAAAGGTTATGTACTGATCCATGGCAAAAAAGCACCAATCCGCGGAAGAGTTTGTATGGACCAATTTATGGTCGATGTGACAGATATTCCAGATGTAAAATTTGGTGATAAAGTAACACTGGTCGGTAAAGATGGTGATGAATTTCTTCCGGTGGAGACTTTAAGTGATCTGTCTGGAAGATTTAACTATGAATTTGTCTGTGATCTCGGAAAGAGAATTCCAAGAGAATACATTCAGAATGGGCAGGTCATAGAACAGGTCGATTATTTTGATGTGTAATAGTAAGAAAGGGTAAAAGCCCAGACTGGGATGCCTGTGAATGGATTTTGCTTTATTCTTGCATGAAAATATAAGAATACTTCCGAAAAAGCTGGAAATACTTGTAGTATCATAGTAAAATCGGAGTGTGGACATTGTGCAGGTAAGACGTGGTGATATCTATTATGCAGATTTGAGTCCGGTGGTCGGCTCAGAACAGGGAGGGATTCGTCCGGTGCTGATCATTCAGAATGACGTAGGAAACCGTCACAGCCCGACTGTCATATGTGCGGCGATTACTTCCCGTATGAATAAGGCGAAGCTGCCGACTCATGTAGAGATAGATGCAAGAAAATATCAGATTGTAAAGAATTCTGTGGTATTATTAGAACAAATCCGAACCATAGACAAACAGCGCTTAAAGGACATGGTTTGTCACCTGGATAAAGAAATGATGTACAAAGTAGATGAAGCAATCAAAGTCAGTTTTGAGCTTCATACATAATCAAAGGAGTGAAAGAAAGTAGAATTATGGACGAGGCCAGACAGGGGACCGCGGATAAGCTGATCCGTAATGTGTTCCGATACATGGATAAGAACGCCCGGGATATCATGACTCACAGGAAGAATATTGTGGCAATAGATGAGGAGGAATCTCTGGAAGATGCACTGCATTTTATGCTGGAGACGAATTATTCAAGATTTCCGATTTACAGAGAAAGTATTGATGAGATCATCGGTTTTATGCATTTGCGTGAGGCCATGACATGCTATTTGAAAAACAATTACAGAAATGTTCCGGTCAAAGAATTACATTCTTACATAAGACCTGTAGATTTTATACCGGAGTCTAAGAATATTGACCGCCTTTTTAAGGAGATGCAGGCAAAGAAAAACCACATCGTAATTGTTATGGATGAATATGGACAGACTTCCGGTCTTGTGACACTGGAAGATATACTGGAAGAAATTGTCGGAAATATTATGGACGAGCATGACGTGGAAGAAGAATTGATCATTGTACTTTCTGCCAGTTCCTATATCGCGAGCGGTATGCTGGAGCTGGAAAAACTGGGAGACCTTTTGCATGTTACATTTGACACGGAAGAGTATGGAACACTCAATGGCTTTATGATCGACAAGCTGGAACGTATCCCGAATGAAGGCGAAGAGTGCATTGTAGTATATAAGAACTACCGATTTACCGTTCTGGAAGTGAATGATAACACAATTCAAAGAGTAAAGATTGAAAAACTTCCGATGGCGTGATAGAATAAAGAACGTGTGAAAACAGATAGAAAAGAGGAATAGAAATGTCAGGACATTCAAAATTTGCCAATATTAAACATAAGAAAGAGAAAAATGATGCAGCAAAGGGTAAGATCTTTACGAAAATCGGAAAAGAACTTGCAGTTGCCGTAAAAGAAGGTGGAAGCGCTGATCCGGCTAACAACAGCCGTCTGCGTGATGTTATTGCAAAAGCAAAAGCTAACAATATGCCGAATGATACCATCGACAGAAATATCAAAAAAGCCGAAGGGGATGCCAATGCAGCAAACTACGAGCACATTACATATGAAGGATATGGTCCGAACGGAACTGCTATCATCGTAGAGGCTCTGACAGATAACAGAAACCGTACAGCTACGAATGTAAAGAATGCATTTACAAAAGGTAAGGGAAATGTAGGAACACCTGGATGTGTATCCTTTATGTTTGATAAAAAAGGTCAGATCATTGTAGATAAGGAAGAGTTCGACGGGGATTCTGATGAACTCATGATGACCGCACTTGATGCCGGAGCAGAGGACTTCTCAGAGGAAGAAGACAGCTTTGAGATCTTTACAACACCGGAAGATTTCAGTGCTGTACGTCAGGCTCTTGAAGAAGCTGGAATTCCAATGGCAGGTGCAGAGGTTACAATGATTCCTCAGACATATGTCGAACTGACAGATGAGAAGGACATTGCAAATATTCAGAAGACTCTGGATATGCTTGATGATGATGATGATGTTCAGGATGTTTATCATAACTGGGACGAGTAAAACATAAAAAGGGGATAAGGTTATGAGTAATTACAAGATTGAAACAAAATGTATCCAGTCCGGTTATGAGCCGGGCAATGGAGAGCCGCGTGTACTTCCGATTTATCAGAGTACAACATTTAAATACAATAGCAGCGATCAGATGGGTCGTCTGTTCGCATTGGAGGAATCCGGATATTTTTATACAAGACTGCAGAATCCAACCAATGATGCAGTGGCAGCAAAAATCTGCGATTTGGAAGGCGGAGTTGCAGCAATGCTGACATCTTCTGGTCAGGCAGCGAACTTCTATGCCATTATGAATATTTGTGAAGAAGGAGATCATATTGTATGTGCTTCTGCATTATATGGCGGTACCTATAACTTGTATGCCCATACAATCAAAAAGATGGGCATTGATGCAACATTTGTTGATCCGGAATGTACGACAGAAGAGTTAAATGCCGCATTCAAAGAGAATACAAAAGCTGTATTTGGTGAAACCATTGCCAATCCGGCTCTTGTAGTATTAGATCTTGAGAAATTTGCAGCGGCTGCTCATGCACATGGTGTACCGTTTATTGTGGATAATACATTTGCAACACCGGTCAACTGCCGTCCGTTCGAGTGGGGTGCAGATATCGTAACACATTCTACTACAAAATACATGGATGGACATGCCACATGTGTCGGAGGAGCTATCGTTGACAGTGGTAACTTTGACTGGGCTGCCCATGCAGATAAATTTCCGGGACTTACAACTCCGGATGAGACATATCACGGAATCGTATACACAGAGAAATTTGGAAAAGCTGCGTATATTACAAAGGCGACTTCTCAGTTAATGAGAGATTTAGGTTCCATTCCATCACCTCAGAATTCATTTATTCTGAATCTTGGACTTGAAACGCTTCCATTACGTGTGGAGCGTCATTGTGAAAATGCTCTGGCAGCTGCAAAATATCTGCAGGCACATGAAAAAGTAGCGTGGGTAAGTTGTCCGATGCTAGAAGGTGATAAACATTATGCACTTGCTAAGAAATATATGCCAAACGGAACTTGTGGAGTCATTACTTTTGGTCTGAAGGGTGGAAGAGAGGAAGCAGTCCGCATGATGGACAGCCTGAAGATGATTGCAATCGTGACTCATGTTGCAGATGCAAGAAGCTGTGTTCTCCATCCGGCAAGTCACACACACCGTCAGATGAATGATCAGGAGTTAAAAGAAGCTGGAGTACAGCCGGATCTGATCCGTTTCAGTGTTGGAATTGAAAATATTGATGATATTATTGCTGATTTAAGTCAGGCACTTGAACAGGTATAAAAGTATTTAAATACCTCCATACTAAGAAAAAAGTATGGAGGTATTTTTTATGGAAAAAGAAACAACTGAGGAAAAAAGAGATGAAATGAAAGAAACCGGCAGCATGAAACTTGACTCTAATAACCGGAAACATAATGTACGTCTTCTGACAATTATTGGAGAGATTGAAGGTCATGAAGCGGTATCCGGGAATACAAAAGCGACAAAATACGAACATCTTTTGCCGATGCTGGCTGAAGTAGAAGACAGCGAAGAGATTGATGGACTTCTGATCCTTTTAAATACAATGGGCGGGGATGTGGAAGCAGGACTATCTATTGCAGAGATGATTGCTTCTATTAGTAAACCGACAGTTTCTCTAGTCCTTGGAGGCAGCCATTCTATCGGAGGACCGCTGGCAGTGGCGGCAGATTACTCATTTATCGTCCCGAGCGGAACTATGATCATACATCCGGTCAGATCAAATGGCATGTTTATTGGAGTACAGCAAAGTCTCCAAAATATGATCCGGACTCAAAAACGCATTACAGGGTTTCTTGCAGCTCATTCCCATATGAACGAAGAACGTATCGAAGAACTGATGCTTAATCCGACGGAACTTGTCAAAGATGTCGGCACACTTCTGGAAGGAGAAGATGCGGTCAGGGAAGGTCTGATTGATGAAGTTGGAGGAATGAGCCATGCATTAAGGAAACTTCACCAGATGATTGACGAAAAATAATCATTCATGTATACTATAGTGTGATATGTTTTGCGCATAAGGGGGAGTAAAAAATATGGCTGCAAAGTCAAAAAAGAAAACTGGCAGAAAGCAGACAAAGAAAAAAAAGACCGAACAAAGTTTTTTAGGGGAGGAAATCTTTGTCTGGGTTACTCTGGCAGTCAGTATTTTGCTATTGATCAGTAATTTCGGATTTGGCGGAAACATTGGCTATCATGTATCCGGGGCTCTAAAGCACGGCTTTGGGATTGTTGCCTATCTTGTCCCATTTTTACTGTTTGGAATCGTATCATTTTTAATATCAAATAAAGAAAATAGAATCGCATATATAAAATCTGCGCTTGCGCTGGTTTTTATGATTCTTACCTGTACACTTTTAGACCTGATCCATGAGATGGGCGGAAGACTTGGTAGCTTTATTGCAAACCTTCTTATACCCGCAGTCGGAGTGGCAGGTACATATGTAATTGTAATAATCTGTATGATTATCTGTGGAGTGATCATTACTGGTAAATCTGCTTTAAAGGGAGTAAAAGCAAAAGGTGATCAGGCCTATGGCCGCGCAAGAGAAGATGCCAAAAGAAGACGTAAAATTTCAGAAGAACGTAAAGCCAAGCGTGCTAAGATGCGTGAGCAGGAACAAAAAGCTGCCAAAAACACAAACTCTAACGAAAAACGATCGGATCACCGCGTAACGGGAGTTTCTCTGGCAACCAGACTTTCTGATAAGTTCCAGTCACCGGAGATGAAGGAAATAAAGAGTAATCCGGAAATGATACCGGAAGAAGATAAAACAAAAAAACAGCCGGATTTTGTGATCAACAGGGCTCCTGATATTCCAATAGAAGATATTCCGGAAGAATCAGATGTGACGGAGGAAGCCTTTGATTTTACACAGGCAGACAAGAATCCGACAGACTCTTCTTCGGGAAGTTCTGTGCGTAAAAGTAAGATGGGGGCAGCTCCGGTTGCCGATGAAGTTGCGCGTGTTGCAGCAGAAGCTGCGAAGACAACAGCGGCTGTAAGAACAAAAGCATATAAAATGCCACCGGTATCACTTCTGAATCGTGGTAGTGAAGGACGTCAGGAATCGGATGCAAAGCTTCGGGAAACTGCTATGAAGCTTCAGGAGATTCTGGCGAATTTTGGAGTAAATGTAACAGTTACAAATGTAAGCTGTGGTCCTGCTGTCACGCGTTATGAGCTTCAGCCGGAAATGGGTGTGAAAGTAAGTAAGATTGTCGGACTGGCAGACGATATCAAGCTGAACCTGGCCGCCGCAGATATTCGAATCGAGGCACCGATTCCGGGAAAAGCAGCTGTAGGAATTGAAGTTCCAAATAAGGAAAATTCTACAGTCATGCTTGGGAATCTTCTAGCGTCCAAAGAATTTAAAGACAGTACCTCTAAAATATCGTTTGCAGTTGGAAAAGATATCGGAGGTAAGGTTGTCGTTACAGATATAGCAAAGATGCCACATGTGCTGATTGCAGGTGCTACAGGTTCCGGTAAGTCTGTCTGTATTAATACATTGATCATGAGCATCCTTTATAAAGCAACTCCGGATGAAGTCAAATTAATTATGATCGATCCTAAAGTTGTAGAATTAAGTGTTTACAAAGGCATTCCACATCTGATGATCGACGTGGTGACAGACCCGAAAAAGGCAGCTGGTGCTCTGAACTGGGCAGTAGCTGAGATGACAAGGCGTTATCAGGCATTTGCGTCATTGAATGTACGTGATATCAAAGGATATAATGCGAAGATTGAATCTATGCCGGATCATGCAGATGAAGCAAAAGGACATAAGATGTCGCAGATTGTCATTATTGTAGACGAGCTTGCAGATCTTATGATGGTTGCTCCTGGCGAAGTTGAAGAAGCAATTTGCCGGTTGGCACAGCTTGCAAGAGCAGCAGGAATTCATTTGGTCATTGCAACGCAGCGTCCGTCTGTCAATGTTATCACAGGATTGATTAAAGCAAACATGCCGTCAAGAATCGCGTTTTCTGTAACTTCGGGAGTGGATTCCAGAACCATCATTGATATGAATGGCGCTGAAAAATTACTTGGAAAAGGAGATATGCTCTTTTATCCATCCGGTTATCAGAAACCGGTACGAGTCCAGGGAGCTTTTGTATCGGATAAAGAGGTGCAGAAAGTTGTTGATTATTTAATTGACAAAAATGGCAATGCCAATTACGATGAAGAAGTTGTCAATCATGTAAATACATCCAATATTGGCATGGTATCTTCAAACGGACCAGGTGCCGATGAAAGTAATGGGCGAGATGCCTATTTTATAGACGCAGGTCGTCTTATCATTGATAAGGACAAGGCTTCCATAGGGATGCTGCAGAGAGCGTTCAAGATTGGCTTTAACCGTGCAGCACGTATTATGGATCAATTGTGTGAAGCGGGGATTGTCGGTGGCGAAGAGGGAACAAAACCGCGCAAAATCCTCATGACACCAGAAGAATTTGAACAATACATACAAAATATAAATACTACTGAATAATCAGAGGAGGTCAGTATAGACAATGAAATGCAGGTATTGTAAGGCAGAAATACCAGAAGGGGAATTATATTGTAAAAAATGTGGGCGAGAGGTACAGATTGTACCAGATTACAATCCACTTGAAGAAATGTTAACGGCTCAGATCCAATTAGATGGCAATGAGCAGGAATCGGAGCTCGATCAATATATAAATCAAAAACGCAGAAATAATAACAGGACAGGACAATCTGCTGGCAGAAATACAGGAAGAAGTGCATCACGAACAACAGCGGCTATGACTGGAAGAAGAATGACCGGGAATACTACGGGGCAGATGCTAACTGAAAAGGAAAGAAGAAAACGGCAGAGCGCAAAAGCAGCAAGAAAGAAAGCTTTGCGCAGAAAAAGACGAATCGTCCTGCTTATTATGGCTGCAATCGTAGTATTAGCAGGTGCCGGATTCTATGTTGTATATCAGAATTCCTATAACGGGATTATGAAAAAAGCACAAAAAGCCGCGCAGTCAAAAGATTATACCACTGCAGAAGCTTATTATAAACAGGCAATTTCCAAAAATACTAAAAAAGCAGATGCTTATACAGGTCTTGCAAATGTTTATCAGTCACAGGATAAGACAGATGAAGGTACAACATTATTTGAAGAAGCAGTTAGCAAGCAATCTGGTAATGTTGAACTTTATAAAGCATGTATGGATTTTTATTTGAAATCAGATCAGAACATGGAAATTCCAGAACTTTTGGATTCTGTCAGTGACTCCATGTTGGAGAAATTAAGCGATTATGTTGTAGATGAACCAAAGTTCAGTCTGGAGGATTCTACGACTTATGATGATGTCCAAAAATTACTTCTGACTGCAGATAAAGATACAATCTACTATACAACGGATGGTACAGATCCTGATCTGACAAGTACGAAGTACACTAGTGAAGGCATACAGATCAGCGAGGGTGAGACAACCATAAAAGCAATTGCTGTCAACAAAAAAGGGGTGCCGAGTGCAATCGGTAAGAAGACTTACACGGTAGAATTCCCTGTAGAAGATGCACCGGCGGTCTCCCCGTCAACAGGCCAGTACGATGAAGCAGTTCCGATTGAAGTAAAAGTACCGGAGGGATATACTGCATATTACACGACAGACGGTACAGACCCGACAACAGCATCTACAAAATATACCGGGCCAATCGACATGCCAAAGGGCGAAACTCTTTTTAAAGTCGTACTTGTCAATGGAAAGGGGCGTATGAGTGGTATTACCACTAGAAATTATATGTATGATAACCAATAATTGTTATCTTATTATGTAAAAAAAGAAAAAATTACCAGAAAAATATTGCGTTAAATTATTATCAATGCTATAATGCAACTGTGATAATTTTTTAACGCAATTATTTTATGGAGGAGAAAAATCATGGCAAGATTTACATTACCAAGAGACATTTATCATGGAGAAGGAGCTTTAGAAGAGCTGAAGAACTTAAAAGGTAAAAAGGCAATCGTTGTTGTCGGTGGCGGCGCAATGAAACGCCAGGGATTCCTTGCAAAAGTTGAAGACTACTTGAAAGAAGCTGGAATGGAAGTTGCTCTTTTCGAAGGTGTAGAACCAGACCCGTCTGTTGAAACTGTAATGAAAGGTGCAAAGGCTATGCAGGAATTCGAGCCTGACTGGATCGTAGCTATGGGTGGTGGATCACCGATTGATGCAGCAAAAGCTATGTGGGCTTTCTATGAATATCCGGAAATAACATTTGAAGATCTGATTACACCATTCAGCTTCCCGGAATTAAGACAGAAGGCAAAATTTGCAGCAATCCCTTCAACCTCCGGAACTGCAACTGAAGTAACAGCATTTTCTGTTATCACAGATTATGCAAAAGGAATCAAGTACCCACTGGCAGATTTTAACATCACACCAGATGTTGCAATTGTTGACCCGGCTCTTGTAGCTGAACTTCCTGTAAAACAGGTTGCTTACACAGGTATGGATGCCTTGACACATGCGATTGAAGCATATGTATCTACATTGAACTGTCCATATACAGATCCGCTTGCACTCAAAGCAATCGAGATGGTATTTGATTATCTTCCGGCATCCTACAGATGCAATATGGAAGCAAGAGCAAAAATGCACGATGCACAGTGTCTGGCTGGAATGGCATTCTCTAATGCATTACTTGGAATCGTACATTCTATGGCTCATAAAACAGGAGCTGCATTCTCTACAGGACATATTACACATGGTCTTGCAAATGCAATGTATCTTCCATATGTAATCAAATATAATGCAAAAGATCCTGTAGCAGCTAAGAGATATGCTGAAATTGCAAGATTTGTAGGACTTGGTGGAGCATCTGAAAAAGCACTCATCAACAGTCTTTGTGAGAAAATCAATGAATTCAATGTTATCTTAAATATTCCGGCTACATTAAAGGATTTCGGAATCAAAGAAGATGAATTTAAAGAAAAAATTGCTACAATCTCTGAAAATGCTGTTGGAGATGCCTGTACAGGTTCTAATCCAAGAACAATTGATCCAGCTACAATGGAAAGACTGTTTACATGCATTTATTATGGAACAGAAGTTGATTTTTAATTAACAACAATGTTAAAAAAATAATTTTAATAAAATAATGATGAAACGGCAGGTATTATAATAATATTTGCCGTTTTTGGTGCGGTTTTCAGAATTTATTTAGAAATTAAATTCACAGCAAGTTACTTGATATTTTCATAACAATGTTGTATCATTATATAGATGAATATTATTATTCCCGGTATTTCAATGGGGGTTAGAATTAGGAGGAAGCAAGATGTATAAGATATTAAAAGCTGAAAAATTAGCTGACAAGATTTATCTTATGGATGTTGAGGCACCACGTGTTGCAAGACACTGTCAGCCTGGACAGTTCGTTATCGTTAAGATGGACGATAAGGGAGAACGTATCCCACTTACAATCTGTGACTATGACAGAGAAGCAGGTACTATTACAATCGTATTCCAGGAAGTCGGAGCATCTACTGTAAAGATGGCTGACTTAAAGGCCGGGGATTCATTCCGTGATTTCACTGGACCTCTTGGTTGTGCTTCAGAGCTCGTTGAAGAAGACATAGAAGACTTGAAAAAGAAAAAAATCTTATTCGTAGCAGGTGGAGTTGGAGCTGCTCCTGTATATCCACAGGTAAAATGGTTACATGAACACGGCGTAGCAGCAGATGTTATTGTCGGAGCAAAGACAAAAGATATGCTGATCCTTGAAGATGCTATGGAAGCTGTATCTGGTAACTATTACCCATGTACAGATGATGGTTCCTACGGACATGCCGGAATGGTTACAACAATGGTCGAAGAACTTGTAAATAATGGAAACAAATATGATGTATGTATTGCAATCGGTCCAATGATCATGATGAAATTTGTCTGTCTCCTTACAAAGAAACTGGAGATCCCGACAGTTGTCAGCATGAACCCGATCATGGTTGATGGTACAGGAATGTGCGGTGCCTGCCGTCTGATCGTTGGAGACGAAGTGAAATTCGCATGTGTAGACGGACCAGAGTTTGACGGACATCTCGTTGATTTTGATAACGCTATGAAGAGACAGCAGCTTTACAAGACAGAAGAAGGTCGTGCAATGCTGAAATTACAGGAAGGTGACACTCATCATGGTGGATGCGGAAACTGCGGAGGTGACAAATAATGGCAAATGTATTAGAGAGAGTTCCTGTAAGAGAACAGGATCCAAAAGTAAGAGCAACAAACTTCGAAGAAGTATGTTATGGATATAACAAAGAAGAAGCAATGGAAGAGGCACAGCGCTGTATCAACTGTAAGAATGCAAGATGTATCCAGGGCTGTCCTGTATCTATCAATATTCCAGGATTTATTAGTCATGTAAAAGAAGGTAATATTGAGGAAGCTTATAAAGTAATCGGAGAGTCCTCAGCACTTCCTGCTATCTGTGGCCGTGTATGTCCACAGGAGTCCCAGTGCGAGAGCAAATGTATCCGTGGAATCAAAGGTGACCCGATTTCAATCGGTAAACTTGAAAGATTCGTTGCTGATTACGCTCTTGAGCATGACATTAAACCTGCAAAACCTGAGAAGACAAATGGACATAAAGTTGCAGTTATCGGTTCTGGTCCGTCCGGACTTACATGCGCCGGAGACCTTGCAAAGCTTGGTTATGAAGTAACAGTATTTGAGGCACTTCATGAGCTTGGCGGAGTACTTGTATATGGTATTCCAGAGTTCCGTCTTCCAAAAGAGAAAGTCGTAAAGAAAGAAATCGAAAAAGTAAAAGAATTAGGTGTACATTTTGAGCCAAACGTAGTAATCGGTAAATCAACAACAATCGATCAGTTGATGGAAGAGGAAAACTTTGAAGCTGTATTCATCGGTTCCGGAGCAGGTCTTCCGATGTTCATGGGAATTCCGGGAGAGGCATCAAACGGAGTATTCTCTGCAAACGAGTATCTGACAAGAAGCAACCTTATGAAAGCTTTCGATGATTCTTATGATACACCGATTGCAGCAGGTAAGAAAGTTGCAGTTGTCGGTGGCGGTAACGTAGCAATGGATGCTGCCAGAACAGCACTTCGTCTTGGAGCAGAAGTACATGTAATCTACCGTCGTGGCGAGGAAGAACTTCCAGCCAGAGTTGAAGAAGTACATCATGCAAAAGAAGAGGGCGTTATCTTTGATCTTCTTACAAATCCAAAAGAAATTCTTGCAGATGAGAATGACTGGGTAAAAGGAATGAAGGTTGTTAAGATGCAGCTTGGAGAGCCTGATGCATCAGGAAGACGACGTCCGGAAGAAATTCCAGGATCAGAGTACGAGATTGAACTTGATACAGTTATCATGTCTCTTGGAACATCTCCAAACCCATTGATCGCTTCTACAACAAAAGGTCTTGAGACAAACAAGAGAAAATGTATCGTTGCAGAAGAAGAAAATGGACAGACATCAAAAGCATGCGTATTCGCTGGCGGAGATGCTGTAACAGGAGCAGCAACAGTAATCCTTGCTATGGGTGCCGGAAAAGCCGGAGCAAAGGGAATTCATGAATTATTAAGCAACAAATAGTTCATATTGGGGACGTAGTAAAACTTTAAAATACTACGTCCCCATCATTGATTAAGGGTGTCCCTTTTTTCATAAAAGGGGTGCCCTTAATTTATGAAGTTGACTTTTTTATTGACACTTCTAAGTCTTTTGTATAAAATAATATCAGAATTAGTTCAGACTAACCTCCGTAGATTAATTTAATACTGTTATTCTAGGATATCGAGATTCTGAATATAATACTAATAGATAATAAAAAGGAGTGTTTGATACATGACAATTTTCTGGGGACTAATGATACCGTTCATCGGAACAACTCTTGGGGCATTATGCGTATTATTTATAAAAAATGAATTAAAACCTGTGATTCAAAAGTCTTTACTTGGTTTTGCAGCGGGAGTTATGGTTGCGGCCTCTGTATGGTCACTTTTAATTCCAGCTATGGAAATGTCTGATCATCTGGGAAAACTGGCATTTTTACCGGCTGCTGTTGGCTTTCTTGTCGGCATTGTATTTCTTCTTGCACTGGACCGCATCATTCCACATCTGCATCTTGGGAGTGAAGAATCAGAAGGTCCTAAAGCTTCCTTAAAGAAATCGACGATGCTGATCTTGGCAGTTACAATTCACAATATTCCGGAAGGAATATCTGGTGGCGCAGTATTTGCAGGACTTCTTATGAATAATTCAAAAGTGACACTTGCCGGAGCATTTGCACTGTCTATCGGCATAGCAATTCAAAATGTACCAGAGGGCTTTATTGTTTCACTGCCTGTCAGAAGTGAAAAAGGGCGGATAAAAGCTTTTTTATATGGTATGTTTTCTGGGATTGTGGAACCAATTGCTGGTGGTATAACAATTTTGCTTGCATCTAAAATTACACCTGTATTGCCATATCTACTTGCATTTGCAGCAGGTGCTATGATTTATGTTGTAGTGGAAGAGTTAATTCCGGAATCATCTGAAGGAACCCATAGCAATGTCGGCACAATGGGTTTTTCGCTTGGGTTTATATTAATGATGATATTAGATGTAGCGTTGGGCTAGAAAGCATAAAGATGAATAAAAGGAGAACATGTTCGATAAAGTAACATGTTCTCCTATATTCTTTTAATTTATAAACTTACACTAGTTATGACGATTGATAACGGAATGTAAAAAATCTCATTTACTTGTGATAGGGTTCATGATTTATAATTCGATAACTGCGATATATCTGTTCCAATAAGATCACACGCATTAATTGGTGAGGAAACGTCATTTTTGAAAAGCTGAGTGCATAGTCTGAGCGTTTTAAAACTTCTTTGCCAAGACCAATAGAGCCGCCTATAATAAAAATAATATGACTGATGCCTTGAACGCCAAGCGTGTCGACTTTTTCGGAAAGTTCTTCAGAGGTCAGCATTTTGCCGCGAATTTCCAATGTAATTACATATGAATCTTCTTTGACATATTTCAAAATGCGTTCGCCTTCTTTATCCCGGATTGCATTTTCAACAGTCTCGCTTGCGTGATCCGGCGTCTTTTCGTCAGCAACTTCGACAATCTCAAGCTTACAATAACGGCCGAGCCTCTTACTGTATTCTGCAATAGCATCTTTTAAATACTTTTCTTTTATTTTTCCAACGGTAATTAAAGTAATTTTCATAAATGTCTCCAGTTAAAAAATATCTTCCGTAAAAAATAGCTGGATATTATTCGTCCCAGCCCTCGTAAAACCGAATATTTACAGAAATATTACGAATAAATTCCCCTTCTTTTAAGTCAATATCTTCCTCGTCAGATACATACGGGATGAATGGATCTTCTTCTGTAAGTTCCAGACTCAGCCAGTTTCTGGCGGCCTCATTGGCATCATCTATGGCATCATCTATCGTGTCACCTTCTCCGTAACAACATTCTAAATCAGGGAAATAGCCCTTGTATTTTCCATCTTTTTCTTCATGAAATACTGCTGGATATATAAATTTCATTTTTGTGTCCTTTCTAAACTCTTCTATATCATAGGCAGATCAGACTGCTTATGATGCTTCAGATTCAATGTATTCTCTTATAAGTCTTTTACATTATATCACGACTTAACAAGAATACAATAGAAAACACTTTTTAATTATTCTTTCATTTTCCTGTGATTTATTAAGTTATTATGCACAAGATATGCTATGATATACTTATAATATGATGTTGGGGCCCTGGCATCATATTATTAAAATTGAATTCAGGAGGTTCTAGAACAATGACAAGAGCAGGCGAACGTAAGATTGCAAAAAAAGAATGGGTAAATGGCGGAGCAGGTCATGTGCTTATGGAGGCTCTTTTAAATGAAGAAGAACGAGGAGAGCATTGCCGTATATTTTCTCAGGTAACCATTGAGCCAGGCTGTGAACTTGGTTATCATGAGCATCATGGAGAAACTGAGACTTATTATGTACTTTCCGGCAGTGCAACTTATATGGACAACGATAAAGAATACGAGATCAAAACCGGCGATGTTACATTTTGCAAAGATGGAGACGGACATGGAATTAAGAATCACGGAACAGAACCAATTGTATTTGTAGCACTTGTATTAAAAAAATAAAAATCTTTTTATTTTATAAAGAGGTAATTACAGGAGGAAGCTTATGAAATTTTTATTTGCTTCAGATTCATTTAAAGGGAGTTTATCTTCGCAAAAGACAGCAGAACTTCTGGCAAAAGCAGCCCGGGAGATATTTCCGGACTGTCAATGTGACAGCATTGTCGTTGCAGACGGTGGCGAAGGTACAACAGCGGCAGTACTTGCGGCTACAAATGGAAAAAAATTACCTGTGCAAGTTCATGGACCTCTCTGGGAGAATATTACAAGTAATTATGGCATGCTGGATGAAAATCGTGCAGTAATGGAAATGGCTGCAGCTTCCGGACTGCCTCTCGTTCCAGAAGAGAAAAGAGATCCACGCTATACTACATCTTATGGAACTGGAGAAATGATTGCAGATGCTCTTAGAAGAGGATTCCGGGATATATCCATAGCCATCGGCGGCTCTGCTACAAACGATGGTGGAATCGGCTGTATACGCGCCCTGGGTGGAAAATTTTTAGATGAGAATAATCAGGAATTAAAGGGTTGCGGCGAGGATTTGATGAAAATTAGAAAGATAGATCTTTCTGGACTGAATCCATTGATAAAAGAATGTAAATTCACGGTAATGTGTGATGTCACAAATCCGCTTTGCGGAAAAGACGGAGCTACTTATACATTTGGCAGACAGAAAGGTGCAACCCCCGAGATTCAAAATGATCTGGAAGCTGGTATGTGTAATTACCGGGACATTATTAAAGAGCAATTTGATCTGGATATGGATAATATACCGGGGTCCGGAGCAGCTGGTGGTCTCGGGACCGCTCTTATGGTATTTTTAAACGGAACATTGAAATCTGGAATTGAGACGGTACTTGATCTTGTGGATTTCGATGAACATCTGAAAGATGTCGATATTGTCGTAACCGGAGAAGGTGCTACAGACTGGCAGTCTGTATTTGGCAAAGTCATGCAGGGAGTTGGTGTACACTGCAAAAAGCACCATATACCAGCTGTAGCGATTGTCGGAAGTATGGGAAGCGGTGCAGAAGATATCTTCGATTATGGAATTGAATCTATTATCACAACGGTAAATAATATTATGCCTCTGTCTGATGCTTTAAATCATGCTGAAGAATTATATCTTGGTGCAGCAAGACGAATGTTCCGACTCTTAAAAGCAGGAATGCAGATGCGTTAACAAATAAATTGTTATATTTTATGATATTCTTGAATGAACTTGATCATCTTACGAACGGCAGTACTCTTTGCAGTGTTGCCATTCGTGACTAAATAAATTCTCCGAAGGGGCAGTTTTTCTTCCAACGGAATCTGATATACATCACCTTTGGTCAAAGCTAGTTCAGCCATTTTCTTAGGATAAAAACCGATTCCAAGGTTATGAGTGATCAAAGGAAGCATCTGATCGGTTGTCGCGGTCTCCATATCCGGTGCAAAGGAAAGTCCCTGTTCCAGAAAAAAACTGTTATATAATTCTCTTGTACTGCTATTTTCATCAAGACTAATAAATGGAAGAGAAGCAATATCTTCAAGCTTCTGGGTATGTTCTGCAAGCTTTTTGTATTTTCTCCCTCCGATTAGTATTTCGCGGTAAGAGGCAAGAGGTATTTTCTCCAGTGGACTTTTGATGTCAAGTGGTGTTGTCACCGCAGCAAAATCCACAATATCACTTGTTAATGCCTGAATTGCCTGTGGCGTCGAATGATTCGAAATACGAAGTCTGACATGCGGATATTGTTCATGAAATTTTTCAAGTCTTGAAAGTAGTACCAGTCTCAGCGCGTTTTCGCTGGCACCGATGGATACTAATCCATTCTCCAGTTCACCATTCTGACGGATTTCTTCTTCGCCAATCTGTAACTGTTCATATGCAATTGCTACATGCTCATATAATTTCTTTCCCTCTGGTGTTAACGAAATACCACGGTTAGACCGTAGGAAAAGAGTGCATTTTAATTCTTGCTCCAGGATATTCATGCAGCGTGTAATATTGGGCTGATTGTTGCCAAGCATTTTTGCTGCTTTTGTAAAGCTCTTATAACGTGCTACAAAATAAAATATGCGGTAATAATCGTAAGTAATCATATCTAGTCCTCTCATTCCAAATTGATATATCCATGATACTAAATATATCTTTTACATTTTGACGTAAGACAACTATAATATATAGCAGATAAAAAATCAATAAGAAAAGAGATGAATAAAAATGGCAACCATATTTCCAAGAGAAGAAAAAGCAGAATACTTATTTGACAAAATTCTGGAAAATCCGCAGGCATGCGAACGGTTGATGGAAACATTTTATGAATCAGTAGAATCTGACGGCGAATATTCAGGAGAAGTATTGCCGCCGGAGAAATTTGCAAAAGCTTTATTTGACGCTTATAAGAATAAAGATCTGACCGCTTTCCTTCTGGCAATCTGTCAGCACAGCATGTTCGATCTTCTTAGAAATGCATACCTTGTTCCGTTTCGTTTTAATGCTGACGGACATACCAATCCTTATATTTTAACGGATGGATCCGGCAATCTGTTAAATGATTGCAAGAAAACTGTACCTGACAAAATGTATCATAAATTCCAAAAAGTCTACGCACAAAATGATGATGTGAAAATGTATCTGGCAGAAGGATATCGAAAAAGGCATTGTTATGATGAAGTGACTATGGAAGTAAAAGATTATCGAATGGGAGAGCAGTTAGGTGTCTTGCTTGTATATGAACTGCCGGATACTATCAAAATGAAAGAGACAGAAGCTCAGTCTTATGTCGCCGTTATGGATCTGGTTATGCAATTGCAGGAAGAATTGCCAAAATCCATTGTTTATTATGGACAAGAATGTCTTGAAGAAAAAGGCGAGCATTTTGATGAACTTGGAGTTTTTCTTCCATTTACACATTTTTCAGAACGACTGGAAAAACATATTGAGACAGCGAAGAAGATTGTTTATCAATATAAAGAATAATTTGTCATATAATCTATAAGAAAGAGGAACTATTCACTTGAAAATGAACGGTTCCTCTTTTAGTTCAGTTGAGAAGACTCCCAATTATATAAGTGACAAGTGAACTTATATAATTGAGAGTCGAATCTTTGAATTTACGTGCAATAACGAAATGTTTTATCTGTCAAAATCCTTGCAAAAATCAATCCAAGCGGCAATGCAAGTATGATCATAAATGCGGCAGCGAACCACTCTGCTGATGTATGCAGGGACATGATTCCCAGATTATAAATAGCACGGTACAAATAAAGGCCAGGTACCATAATTACTATAGAAGGTACCGTTACGGATATTCTTGGAAATCCCGCAACATTTTTAATCATAGAAGCAAGAATTCCTGCGACAAGCGCGCCGATAAATGCAGCGGCAGCTGGGGGCATATTTGCAAGGTCCACCATTTCCAGACGAAGAGTATTGGCAACGGCTCCGATACATCCGGCTGTAGCTGCCAGTTTTCTTGGACTGTTAAACATAACAGAGAATCCGAAAACTCCACAAAAGCTTGCTGCCAGTCGGAAGAGAATTTGTACCGGGACTTGCAAATTTAATGTTAGAAAATCCACCGGCTGCAATTTTAAGATAAGTGCCATAATCCAGGCAGTCATTGTTGCAACAGTGATAATAATGATTGCATAAGTTAATCGTTCCAGACCTGATCTCATATCCAATTTTGCAAGGTCAATACCGCTGGTAATGAATGGAAATCCTGGAATGATAAATAACATAGAACAAATATATCCTGCTTCATGTTGTTCTGACACCCCAAGTATCAGTTTCATCACTTCAAATAATCCTGCATAGACCAGACAGGCTGATGTTACAGAAGCGAAGATACATAAAAATAGTGTAAAATGATGCTTCCCCAGTTTGCATCGGACAAAATTTCCGATACCGGCACCTGCAAATGCACAAAACATTTCTACCGGTCCGCCTCCAAGTAAAAAGGTAAATGCGCCACAGGCAAGTGCGGCTGCAAGACCAAGTGCGGTCGGAGAGTAGAGACCATGTATTTTTTCAATCTGATCCAGATGAGAATGTAATTCCTCACCAGTCATGTATACACCTTCGGATGAAAATTTATTAATAAACTGTTCCAGACGATTCAGTTTTGATGTATTTACTCCTGTGTTTGTAAGACATAAGGACTGCGAGTAACATTCCTCTCCATCGAAACAGGTGTATTCAATGGACATTAATCCGATGTCTGCAGTACAAGTCAACCCTAACTGTTCTGCGAGTGTATTCATAGATTGTCTGACACGCCAGGCTCCGGTTCCACATGACAGAAGCATAAGACCTGTCCGTCCGATCACAGAAGATTTTTCAATAATTCCAGCATTTGTAATCGGGATATCGTCAATTGCTTCTGCATAATCATGCCATAAAATTTCCATGTGATTTTTGTGGATCACTTGCATATAAATCACTTCTTTCTTCACTGAACTGACCATATCGTCAGCTTAGTATAAATATTTTTGCAGCCATATAAATTATGTATGCTTGACATTTTAATTATACATATATAGCATATTATGTTCAGCTTTAGTATAGTCTTTATTTCTTGTTTGTCAATAATTACTTACTGTCTTGTCACATGTAAAAACATGTGTTATAATTGTCTGCAATAAAATTTCAGATCATATGGGAGGAAAAACATATGACAATTGTAGAAGAAATACAAAAACTAAAACAAGAAAAAAATGCAGTGATCCTGGCTCATTATTATGTCAGACCTGAAGTTCAAGATATTGCAGATTACATAGGAGATTCTTTCTATCTAAGCCGTGTTGCAACAGAGCTTTCTGAGAGTACGATTGTATTTTGCGGCGTTTCTTTTATGGGCGAGAGCGCAAAGATCTTAAATCCGGACAAAACTGTTCTGATGCCGGATCCGACTGCTGACTGCCCGATGGCACATATGGCAGATGTAGAATCCATTAAAAAAGTCCGCGAAGAGTATGAAGATGTAGCAGTGGTCTGCTATATTAATTCTACAGCAGCTTTAAAAGAATATTCCGATGTATGTGTAACGTCAGCAAATGCTGTCAAGATAGTAAAAGCGTTACCGAATAAGAATATCTACTTTATTCCGGACCGGAATCTGGCTCATTTTGTAGCAGATCAAGTTCCGGAGAAACATTTTATCTATAATGAAGGTTTCTGTCCGACACATGAGCGTATGGAAGCTGATGAAGTCCGCGAAGCAAAAGAAGAACACCCAGATGCACTGGTGTTATCTCACCCGGAATGTAATACAGAAGTATTAAAATTATCCGATTATATAGGAAGTACTTCAGGAATTATTAAATATGCAACGGAAAGTCCATGTAATGAATTTATCATCTGTACAGAAGAGGGCGTACACTATAAACTCGTTCAGAATAATCCGGATAAACATTTTTACTATCCGAAGACTGTTCCGGTATGTCCGAACATGAAAAAGAATACTTTGGAAAAAGTGCTTCATGTATTAAAGACCGGCAAGAACGAAGTTCATGTCAGGGACAGCCTTCGTGAAAATTCAAAAAAACCTCTGGAACGTATGTTAGAGCTTGGAAAGTAGGCATTTGAATATGAATCAAATAGATAATATGAAAAATGTAAGTAATAGTAAGGAAAATAATTTGCAGGCCGATGTGGTCATTGTCGGCACAGGCGTAGGCGGCTGCTTTTCAGCCTTGAATCTGTCCGAAGATTTATCCATTATTATGATTACAAAATCAGATCTTGAAAGCAGCGATTCATTTCTCGCACAAGGAGGGATCTGTGTGTTACATGATGATGATGATTATGACAGTTATTTCGAAGACACAATGCGGGCTGGTCATTATGAAAACAGGAAAGAGTCTGTAGATATTATGATCCGCGGTTCACAGGATGTAATTCATGATCTGATCGGGTATGGTGTGGATTTTGCAAAGGAAGATGGTAAACTTCTGTACACAAGAGAAGGCGCCCATTCCAGACCTCGAATTCTGTTTCATGAAGATATTACTGGTAAAGAAATCACAAGTAAGCTTCTTGCACAGATAAAGACACGTAAAAATATCCAGATTATGGAATATACGACGATGACTGACATCCTCATTTCCCAAGGGGCATGTGCCGGGATTGAGGCTGAAACATCTGATCATAAAAAGATTTATATCCACGCTGATCAGACTATTTTTGCAAGCGGTGGAATTGGAGGTCGTTATCAGCATTCCACAAATTTCCCGCATCTGACCGGAGATGCACTTGATATTTCCAAAAAACATGGGATCCGGCTAGAACATTTAGATTATGTACAGATTCATCCAACAACACTTTATTCTAAAAAACCGGGGCGCAGATTTTTGATTTCCGAATCTGTGCGTGGGGAAGGTGCTCTGCTGTATGATAAAAATGGAAATCGATTTGTAGATGAACTGCTCCCAAGAGATGTTGTCACAAAAGCCATTCAGGAACAGATGAAGAAGGATGGGACAGATCATGTGTGGCTGTCATTAGAAAAGATTCCAAAGGAAATAATCCTAAGTCATTTTCCGAATATCTATCAGCATTGCCTGGAAGAAGGTTATGATGCGACAAAAGAGTGGATTCCAGTCGTTCCGGCTCAGCATTACTTTATGGGGGGAATCTGGGTTGACTCCGATAGTCATACCTCTATGCCAAATTTATATGCAGTAGGAGAGACAAGTTGCAACGGTGTTCATGGAAAGAATCGACTTGCAAGCAATTCTCTTTTGGAGAGTCTTGTATTTGCTAAAAGAGCTGCCAGGAAAATCATGTCTGAAAAACAGATGAATAAGGCAACCGCATAAAACAGTAATAAAATGCTATAAAAAAGGAGATTTTCAAAGAGTCATGAATACAATTACGATGAAACTACAGGCTGACCATCTCATCGAAGAAGCCTTAAGAGAAGATATATCAAGCGAAGATGTAACCACAAATTCAGTCATGAAAGAAGCTGTTCAAGGAGAAGTTAACCTGATCTGCAAACAAGATGGAATCATAGCCGGTCTGGATGTGTTCCAGCGTGTTTTTGAACTTTTAGACGAAAAAACAAAGGTACAATTTTATAAAAAAGACGGTGATGAAGTAAAAGTGGGAGAGCTTCTTGCTGTAGTGACCGGAGATATTCGAGTTCTGTTGTCTGGAGAAAGGGTAGCTTTAAATTATCTTCAACGTATGAGCGGAATTGCCACATACACGAATACTGTTGCAAAATTGCTTGTCGGAACTAAAACGAAACTTTTGGATACAAGAAAAACAACTCCGAATATGCGTATTTTCGAAAAATATGCAGTTCGCGTCGGAGGCGGATATAATCACCGCTATAATCTATCGGATGGCGTCCTTTTGAAGGATAATCATATTGGTGCAGCCGGAAGCGTAACAAAGGCTGTGCAGATGGCAAAAGACTATGCACCTTTCGTTCGTAAGATAGAAGTTGAAGTCGAGAATCTGGATATGGTAAAGGAAGCTGTAGAAGCAGGCGCAGATATCATTATGTTAGATAATATGTCTTATGACGAGATGAAGGAAGCACTTCAAATTATAGACGGACGTGCAGAAACGGAATGTTCCGGTAATGTAACAAAGGAAAATATCGAAAAACTGACCGGACTAGGTGTAGATTATATTTCCAGTGGAGCACTGACCCATTCTGCACCGATTCTTGATGTTTCCTTAAAAGGACTTCATGTAATATAAGTCTATGCATAGTGTTGCTGTTGACTAACATTTATTTCTCGATCTACAATAAGAAAAAAGCAAAGAAGGTGCGAGTATGCAGGCTTTGTCAACAGTAGCACCCGGTAAAGTATATACCATCAAATGGATGTTCGGTCTCCCGGAGGTTTTGGATATCATCCGTAACTGTCAGATTGAGGAGGGCAGTGAAATCCGGGTCTTTGAAAAGTTCAATGGTGGTCTGATTATCGGGAACAAACACAAAAGAATCGCAATTAGCGATGATGCAGCGGCAAGAATACAAGTCTAAAGTGTAGACTTGCAGAGGTGCG
>OLOG01000338.1_pt1 | contig 44924 bp, 40 predicted proteins | sample 1672351 | NCBI WGS metagenome assembly OLOG01 (sample SAMEA3136674, study PRJEB25190) | human gut metagenome | biome: human gut; feature: human-associated habitat; material: faeces | place: Austria | collected 2013 | reverse complement strand
GACTCAGTGATGGAACGTTAGTAGCAATTACATTGATGATTGCAGAATCAAAACCGGAAGAAAAAGATGTGATGGTAAAACTGATAATGAATCTATTGAAATTATAGTGGCATTGCATCGCTTTTATATTACAACAGTATATAATGAGAAATCCTGTAGCAAGTGGGGGAATGGTTCGACTCCATTCCTCATTTTTTCGTGCAAAAAAACTATTCATGATAATATTTTGTCTTTCCACCAAGAAGAAGGATTTGTGCAAAATGAATTTACAGACAGAGACGAGCTTCGATGTTTCTTGCTGGCAGTGTCTAGAATATATAGGATACAGTAATAAAAACTGTAAAGTTGTATATGAATCCGCTATATAAGCTCTTTATTTTATCTGGCAAACTCGGCTTAAAAAATCATATTCTACTTTCGAGGGGTATGCTTTTCTTCTCAAATAGAGTACGATTAATATAAGAAGGAGGTGCGATGGATGGATCTTATCAAAATCGGAAAATACATTGCAGGCAAGCGAAAGTCCCTGGGGATGACACAAAAGCAACTGGCAGAAAAATTAGGTATGAGTGATAAGTCTGTTTCTAAATGGGAGCGAGGAGTTTGCCTTCCGGATGTATCTGTTTATAAAGAACTTTGTTCAATTCTTGGTATTAGCCTCAATGAGTTTCTGGCTGGAGAAGATATAGCCCAAGAGAATATAATTCAGAAGTCAGAAACAAATATTATTGAAGTAATCAGAGACAATATAAATAAACAGAAATGTCTGAAGGTTATGAAATGTATATTATTAGTTATAGCTATTTGTGCAGTATCAATAATCGGATTTACCATATACCGTTTGAAAAAACCGCAGAATTTCATTACGCCTCTTGCAGAGGATAGTATAGAAATGCAGACGGCAAAACTGCTTGCTGGACCGGATGGAGCATTCATCTACAAGTTTATCACAACGGATGAATATAAAAAACTCAGATTACATATTCACCGATATGAATCAGGAAGATTAAGTAATCAGGACAAAGTTGAAATAGGATTTGAAGATATTGGTTCACCAAAAAGTGGTGAAATCGTAATGGTGCCGGATTTCGATAATTATGTAATTAAACTAATTATTTCCGGAGATGGAAATAAGTTGTCAACTGAAATTCCTATTTTAGAAAATGTAGAAGATAGAGAATACTATGGTAGATCCGCAACTGAAATACAAAATATCGTAGATATCCGATATAATAAGCAGCAGCCACTTATTGCCTTTCTTTATGATGATGAAACAATGAGTGTTCCGGCTTTAGATGATCTTATAAATAGTCAAACAGAGTTTATTTCAAATAACGATTATGTGTATTATGTGGCATTTGAGTTTTGTAAGTAATAGACACATACATACGGAGAAGTAATGACAATAATGGCTCTGACCAGGGGGATATGGAGCAACGATTATTTTGCGATGGATGAATCAAATAAAAAGCACAAAGAGAGAGGTGGTAGAATGAAAGCACATAAATATTGGTCACTTGGAGCATTACTCACAATGTTTGGCACTTTTTATACCGGATATAAAGGTTTAAAATCAGAACATAAGTATTTTGCGGTTAGTTCTTTGATTTGCATGGTTATGGCTATTTATTCAGGACATAAAATGCTTTCTGGGAAAAAGAAAACCAAGAAAGAATTGGCGAATACAGAAAATGAATAATGAACCAACCTTGTGCCCACTGGGTACGAAGTTGGCACAGTCACTATGGTGTCAGGAGAAATTCTGGCATCTTTTTTATGTATTTTTACACTTCAAAAAATAATTTAAAAAAATTTCTAAAATCATGTCCTATAAGGTGAATGACCGTCAGTATGATTAATATAATTTCGTGATCCACGGTTAGGCTTTTTGATATTTTTCCTCACAATGTTTGGGAATATGGTATTTCATAAAAGGCATATGTCAAAAATGTTATTGACATATGCCTTTTATAGGGATATTATATAAGAAAAGCGAGAAAGGAGCAGTTTATGCCGAGACCAGTAAAATGCAGAAAAGTCTGTCATTTCCCCAATGTTTTAGAATTCCTTCCGGCAGGTGATACGGAGAAAAACACACCTATTGTTCTGACGGTAGATGAGTATGAGACAATTCGTCTTTTGGACAAGGAAGGTTATAGTCAGGAGCAGTGTGCAGCATCTATGCAAGTCGCAAGAACAACAGTTCAACGGATTTACGAGATTGCCAGGAAGAAAATAGCAGATGCACTCATTGATGGACATCCACTCAGAATCGAGGGTGGAGATTTCAGAATCTGTGACGGTCAGAGCAGCAACTGCAGCTTTGGAGGATGTTACAAACAGGAAATTTACAAAAAATATGCAGCAGAAAAAGGAGAAGGTATCATGAGAATAGCAGTAACATATGAAAATGGACAGATTTTCCAGCACTTTGGACATACAGAGACATTTAAGATTTATGATGTAGAAGAAGGAAAAGTAGTACATTCAGAAGTAGTAGATACGAATGGAAACGGACATGGCGCATTGGCAGGAGTTCTTAATGCATTGAACGCAGACGTTTTGATCTGTGGCGGAATCGGAGGCGGTGCACAGACAGCGTTGTCGGCAGCCGGTATTAAGCTTTTCGGAGGAGTTTCCGGAGATGCGGATAAAGCAGTAGAAGCTTTTATCAATGAAACACTTGATTATAATCCGGATGTTAAGTGTTCTCACCATGAGCATAACCACGGGGAAGGACATACATGTGGCGAGCATGGATGTGGAAGCCATAGCTGTCATTAAGAAGAATAGCAAAAAATAATAATACGAAGGATGTGCCAAGGTAATGGAGAAGTTAGCGTAGTGCATCCTTTTTGTGTTAGTTTCCAGAAAGATAGATTGTACTTTTAGGACAATAGTTAAAGTTTGTGGATGTTGTGACAAACCTTATATTGATTATCCAGAGAGTTTTTATTCTGGAAATAGATTTTTGTTGCCTGCATTTTCAGATATGTAGGACTTGTGGAGGAAGTTGGAAAATTTGCATTTTGCATTTAAAAGATATAAAATGAATGTCTACGGAAAGAAAATAAGCGAATTTATGAAGGAGTTAGCGAATGTCAAAAGACGAATATTTAATTACAGATGCGCCTCTTAAAGCGCTGACTGTTTTTGCAATGCCTATGATTTTAGGCAGCTTTTTTCAACAAGTATATAATATGGCTGATTCTATTATCGTTGGTCAGTTTGTTGGCTCATCTGCACTTGCGGCAGTCGGTGCCTGTGCTGCACTTACGAATGTCTTCATTTGTATAGCATTGGGTGCCGGTGTAGGTGCAGGTGTGCTTGTGAGCCGTTATTTTGGAGCCAGAGATTATAGTAAAATGAAAACAATTGTGTCAACATCATTGATCAGTTTCCTGATTCTAAGCATACTTCTGGGTGTCTTTGGATTTTGTTTTTCCCATTCGATGATGAGTTTATTACAGACACCTGCGGATATACTGGAGGAAGCAGTACTGTATCTCCGTGTTTATTTTGTGGGATTTCCATTTCTGTTTATGTATAACATCCTTTCAACAATGTTCACTTCGATCGGTGAATCAAAGATTCCATTGGGACTTTTGATATTTTCTTCTGTTTTGAACATTTTTATGGATCTCTGGATGGTGGCGGGACTTGGTTTGGGAGTGTTTGGTGCAGCACTTGCAACGCTCATCGCACAGGGGATTTCTGCAGTGTTTTCACTTTTGATCTTCTTTAGCAGGATGCGCCGGTATCAAAGTCATTTTGACTGGTTTGACAGGCATGAATTGTATTCCATGCTGCGGATTGCTGTACCTTCGGTTCTGCAGCAGTCTACAGTGTCAATCGGTATGATGATCGTACAGGCAGTTGTAAATCCATTCGGTACACAGGCACTTGCAGGTTATGCGGCAACGATGAGAGTAGAGAATGTTTTTTCATTGATATTTGTATCTATCGGAAATGCAGTCTCACCGTATGTTTCCCAGAATCTTGGCGCAAAGAAAATGGATCGTATCAAAAAGGGATATCACGCGGCACTGGTGTTAGATCTGTGTTTTGCAGTCCTTGCTTTTATAGTCATTGAAACACTGCATACGCAGATTTCTTCGTTATTCCTGGGCAAAGATGGATCCGCCTTGGCATATCAGGTGTCAGGGGATTATATGAGATGGCTCGGTTACTTTTTCATTTTCATGGGTATCAAGATGGCAACCGATGGAGTACTTCGTGGACTTGGAATCATGCGCCCGTTTCTCATCGCCAATATGGTAAACCTTGCGATTCGTTTAGCAGTTGCTTTGATTTTTGCGCCCCGGTTTGGCATTGCATTTGTCTGGCTTGCTGTACCGGCTGGCTGGTTTGCAAATTTTCTGATTTCCTATGTGGCACTTAAGAAGAGTTGTATTTAAGATTTACGATGTAGAGGAAGGGCATACATGTGGCGAGCATGGATGCGGTATTTAAAATAAGTCAGACAACATACAGAGATAGAAAAATAAGGGCAAAAAATTCGCTTAAAGAATTTTTTGCCTTTATTTTCGTCTTGCGGCATATGATTCTGATGAACATAGAATAGGAGGTAATTTTATACCCCACCTAATGTTATAAACTATAGCTATAAAAGGGAAAACAGATCATTTATTTTCAAAGAAATGGAGGAACTGGCAATGAAAGGTTTTAACACAGGTGACGGTTATATGGGAATGGTAGATGGCGAATATATCTTATTTGCCAGCGAAGCGGATTATTATGATTATGTGAATGATTAGAGATGTGATTAATGGTGCTTAAAATGTGTAAAGAAAATTCCCATGTGTGCTATACTTTACTCATATCACGAAAAGGGGAATACTTATATGCCAAAAGGAACAAATCAAAAGCTAAAATTATACCGTCTCGCACAGATCATGCTGGAAAATACAGACGACGAACACTATATTACCATGCCGGAAATCATGGAAGAACTGGAAAAATACGAAGTGACCGCAGATCGTAAAACAATCTATGCAGATCTGCGTGATCTGTCTGTACTCGGGATCGAGGTAGAGGGCGAACCCATCGGCAACCGCTATCATTACCGCGTAGTCAACCGCCCATTCGAACTGCCGGAATTAAAGCTTCTGGTAGATTCCATCCAGTCTTCCAAATTCATTACAGAGAAGAAGACCAACACACTGATAAAAAAGCTGGAAAAGCTGGTCAGCAAATATGATGCACAGAGGCTGCAGCGACAGGTGTATGTATCTGGAAGAATTAAGACGATGAACGAAAGCATCTATTATACCGTCGATGCAATCCACAATGCGATTTCTGAAAATAAGAAGATCAAGTTCCAGTATTTCCAGTGGAATGTGAAGAAAGAGATGGAGCTGCGTCATGGAGGAGCATGGTATCATATCAGTCCGTGGGGGTTATCCTGGGATGATGAGAATTATTATATGATCGGATATGATGCAGAGGCGCAGCTGATTAAGCATTACCGGGTGGACAAGATGCTGCATATCCGGATGTCGGATGAATCCCGCGAGGGAAAAGAACACTTTAAGAAGCTGGATATGGCAGATTATGCCAAGAAGAGTTTCGGAATGTTCAGGGGAAAGGAAACGTCTGTAAAGATGCTGGTAAATAACAGCCTTGCGGGCGTGATCATTGACCGGTTCGGGAAAGATGTGATGATGATTCCGGAAGATGAGGATCATTTCCGGGTGAATGTGGACGTGCATGTGAGCAAACAGTTCCTGGGATGGGTATTCTCGCTGGGGGAGGCAGTTAAGATCATTGGACCGGATGAGATTGTGGAGCAGATGCGGGGAGAGGCCCGGAGGCTTATGGAGCAGTATGGGGAGTAGGAAATGGATTCTGAAGTAGCAAAACAAGAACATGATTGTAAACTAGCGCGAAAAATAAGTTGACAATCAAAGCGAAATACGATAAATTGTTAACCATAAACTGAAAGGAAGGTTAACAATTTAATGAACACAAAAACAAAAAAATTATCCACCGTAAGTATGGTATTATGTGGAATGTTCGCAGCGCTGGTTGCCATAGGAGCATTTATCCAGATCCCGGTTCCATATATGGATTATTTCACACTTCAGTTCTTTTTCGTACTGCTTGCAGGATTGATTCTGGGGGCTGATAAGGGAGCAATATCTGTAGGATGTTATGTATTACTGGGACTTGTAGGAGTACCAATTTTTGCAGCAGGCGGAGGAATCGGATACATATTCCGGCCAAGCTTTGGTTATCTGGTCGGATTCATTGTAAGCGCATATGTAACCGGAAAAGTATGCGAAAAGCTGAAAGCAAGTTACAAGAACTATCTGCTTGCCTGTCTTGCAGGATTTGTTGTGACATATGCAATCGGAATCGTGTATAAATTCATAATCTTGAACTTTTATGCACATACACCGGCAACGTTGGGCGTGATCTTTTTGTCCTGCTTCCCATTAGATATGCCTGGAGATTTTGTATTATGTCTGCTGGCAGCCGGTGTGGGACTTAGAATGCGAAAAAGCGGATTTTATCTGAGTTAATAAAAAAAAGGGGCATGAGATTATGGCAAAAGGAATATTTGTGACGGGAACCGGCACAGATGTAGGAAAGACGTATGTCACAGCATTAATCGTGAAAAAGCTGGCGGATGCAGGAATCCATGCAGGCTATTATAAGGCTGCATTATCAGGTGCAGAGTCCATAGAAGAAAGTGACGCAGGCTATGTAAAAAAGATTGCCGGTATCACACAGGAAGACAGCAGCTTACTGTCATATCTGTATCAAAACGCAGTGTCTCCGCATCTGGCTGCCAGAATAGAAGGGAATCCGGTTGATACGGAAACGGTAAAAGCAGATTTTGACAGGGTAAAGAAAGAGTACGATTATGTCACGGTAGAAGGAAGCGGCGGCATTGTATGTCCGATCCGCTGGGATGAAGAGCATGAGATCCTGTTGGAAGACATTGTGAAAATGCTGCATCTGAATACGCTGGTGATCGCAGATGCCGGACTTGGCACGATCAATGCGGTTGTCCTGACGGTAGAATACATCCGCGATCATGGAATGGATGTAAAAGGAATCATTCTGAATCATTACTCGGGTGGAGCGATGCAGGAAGATAATGAAAAAATGATCGAGAGATTAACGGGAGTCCCGGTGATTGCCAGGGTAAGAGATGGTGACAGGGAGCTTGAGGTTGATCTGGAAGTGTTGAAAAGGGTGTATGATTGATGATGAGAAGAGGAAATTGACTGCGGTTGATTTCCTTTTTTGATGTATGGAAATAAAAAATAAGGTGAGAATATTATACCCCATCAACTGAATTATACTATACACATCAAAGGGAATAAAACAGAATTCCGGGAGATAAAAGTAATTATAAGACAACAAATCAAATTCAGATGAACACGTTTTTTTAAGCGCGAAAGGAGCACACACAATGGCAAAAATATTTATCACCCTGACAGGAACAAAACACTACTTCGGAAATGATTTTCTGGAAAAAGGTATGAAGATCAGATTAGAAAAAGAACCGGATAATGAATATGACAAGGAAGCAATCAAAGTGACATATGAAGGTCTCGGAAAGATTGGTTATGTAGCAAATAGTTCGTATACAGTCATCGGTGAATCTATGAGTGCAGGCCGCCTGTATGACAAGATTGGTGACACGGCATATGCGAAGGTGGTATTAGTTACACCGGCAGGAACAATCTGCAAGATCTGTAAAAAGAGTCTGAAAAGTGAACAGGAGGAAACAGCATGAATTACCTTGTGATAGATTTAGAAATGAATTTTTGAAATTCGATGAATATAAAAAAGAAACGAGCACCCCGCTTGAGCAACAGCTGTACGGTAACAAACCCATTTCTTTGTATAGAATATTACTTTATTTGATGATAAATGTCAATTGTATTAGAAGAAGTCGTAGAAATATGACTTCTTCTTGTACGTCAATGGTTAGCGAAGTATAATGAATATAAGAGATTTTCAGTAAATACATCGAAGAGGAAAATTGAAATGACAGAAGAAACAATCAAAGAAATATTAAAATTTCGAGACGACAGAGACTGGAAACAATTCCACAACCCGAAAGATCTGGCAATCTCCATTTCACTGGAGGCAGCAGAACTTCTGGAAGTATTCCAGTGGAGTGGCGCAGATGTCTTAAATGAAGGAAAACAGGAGAAAATAAAAGAAGAACTGGCGGATGTTGTGAATTATTGTGTCTTGCTGGCAGATGCTTGCGGACTGGATCTGGATGAGATCGTGCGGGAGAAGATCAGGGTGAATGCAGAGAAGTATCCGGTGGAGAAGGCTAAGGGGAAGAGTGCGAAGTATGATAAACTGTGATGGAATAGGGGGGCATAGAAAATAGTCATTGACAGACATTTATACATGAATTATTATTTTATTAACGCAATGCGTCTGGAAGGTGATCTAATGAGTCGAGGAAAAGAAGTAAAAGAATTACGGGAAAAAATGGGAATGAACAGGAGAGAGTTTAGTGATTATTATGGTATACCGTATCGTACTGTTCAAGATTGGGAAGCTGAGAAGAGAGAACTTCCGGAATATCTTTTACGTTTGATGAAATATCGGGCGGAAGTGGAAGATATGATGAAAAATAAGTCGTAAGACTTATTTTTTTGGATAAAGAATAACGCAATGCGTGTAGCACGATGAAAGTTGGAGAGGTTAAAATGAAAAGAAAAGTAAATGTAATAGAAGATTTAGATGGAAAGAAAACGGTTTTTATTCATGATATTCTTTTCAAAGGGAAGCGGGCGGTGAAATGGGATGAGGTCGAAAAGTATTTAAGGCAATATGTTGGTGACATTTGTACTATTGATGATAGTAATGAAGTTATTTACATAGGAGCAGACTTGCCAGATGAATATGCACATTCCAACTACACACATATTTTAAAAGGAGCAAATGCCAAAGCAAAGGCCAATGCTGCGCAGGGATTGCCAGAGCTTATTAAAATAGCTGATGGAAAGAAATTTACTGAGAATTATAAAGTAAAACATAATGTAGATGCCATGTATGGTTGGTATCGTTATTCATCGAGATTTGCTTTACCTGTGTTTGGTGAAGATGGAGAAATTACACGATATAATGTGTTTAATGTAATTATGATCATCAGACATGCCAGAGATGGGAAAAAGTACCTTTATGATATAATAAATATAAAAAAAGAAACGAGCACCCTTTTCCAGTCCGAAGACATTACTCAGTAAAAAACCCATTTCTTATATATAATATTAACCTGTTTGTTAATGAAAGTCAACTACAAAAAATGAAAAGATGAAAGTTGTATAGGCAGGCACGGTACAGTATAATTAATATATCGCTTTAACTCAAAAACATAATGTAAGGAGCACCCCTATGTCCACACCCCATAAAGAAAAAATAATCCGCGTCCTTCAACTTTTCCAGACCACCGATGAGAAGACGCCGATGAATGCAGTGCAGATAAGCCAGAAACTGGAAGAAGAATACGGAATGGAAAATGTACACCGTACATCCATTTATGACGATGTGCGTTTGTTGCAAAGCTGCGGTTATCCGATTAAGCAGGCAGAAAATTCACATAAAGGATGGTATATGGAGAAACATTTGCTGGAAGACTGGGAAATTAAGCTGATGTTAGATTCGGTGCAACAGGCAAGGTGTGTGTCCGTTCATGAAGCGAATGAGATTCGAAATAAGCTGTTAAATCTGACGAGTCAGAGAGGACGAAGCAGATTTTCGCATATGATTATGCCGCTGCCCGGAAATGTCAGGGGTGTCGGTCAGATCGTTAGAAAAAGGAAAGTATAAAGCGGTATTTAAAAAGATGGACAGCGTGACATTGGTTGGCTGGTTTGTACAATATGCGAATCGATTTAAAGTCATATCACCGGAGAGTCTGAAAGGTAAAATTATAGAAAATTTAGAACAGGCACAAAGCATATATAGTGAGTAAGAAAAGTCCTACATATAATATGTGGGATTTTTTTGAAGTAAGATACATAAGTGTTGCGATATTACGACAGTAGATTTGCTAAAATGATAATAACTATGAATGATACGACGAGAAATAGATTTTATAAATGTAAATGCATGTGGAGTTTTTGAAGATGGGAGTAGATGAATGGAAGAAATAGTGACAATTTTATCAACAAGAGAATGGGCAATTGCCATATGGGGTACAGGATTCTTTGTATGGATGTTGACTCAAAGGGAAATCCGTAAAAGTTTATGGAACGTTATTAAAATCCTCTTAGGCAAAAATTTAAGACACTTTTTTCTGATAATTGCTTTATATGTGGCGGGAATAACCATGATATTTTATCAGTTACCATTCTGGAATAATATATATTTAAAAGATATTATATTATGGTTGATCTTTTCTGGAATATCATATTGTGTGAATTCTATTATAAAGGGTGATGCAGAGCATTTGAAAAGCACAGTGAAAGATAACTTTAGAGTAATAGTTATTTTCGAATATTTTATTGGAACATTTACATTTAAATTTTGGATTGAAATGTTGATTATTCCGGTAATAACAATATTAATACTTATGAATGTGGTAGCAGAATCTGAAGAAAAATACAGGAGAGTTCATAAGCTAATAGATATTGTGCTGGCATGTATTGGTTGGTATATGCTTTGGGGTGTCGCGAATGTTGGATTAAAAGAGTATAAAGAATTAAATGCAATCAATACACTGGTTAGTTTTATGATTCCAATAGTATATACAATTTTAATCTTGCCGTTGGAATTTGGACTGGAGATATATTCTGATTATGAACAAGTATTTGTCAGGATGAAATTTCGTGATAACCAAGATAAGAAGATTCAAAGGAAACATCGATGGAGAGTGATTCGAACTTGTAAATTATCACTTCGGAAAATATTGTTGTTCAGAAAAGAATATGTGAATAAAATGTATGGTTTAATGTCAGAAGAAACATTTGATAATATAATGAGAGAATTCAAAGAAGAGAGTGATAAATAATAAAAGGTGAAAAAAGATAATGGTTATTAAGTTGCTGAATGCTTTGTGAAGGAGAGCATACTCTTTCTTGTATCCATCCACTCCCATGCAGTATAATAAATACAAGACAATATTGGAACAAGTATCACACTCTCAGGAGGCAATCGTGAACGCAAGAAACGAAACCATAAAATCAACCACAACACTAGACTACTACAACAAAAACGCAAAAAAATTCATCACCGGCACCATATCCGTAGACTTTGGCACCATACAGAATCACTTCCTGGACAAACTGCATCCGGGAGCGGAAATCTTGGACTACGGCTGCGGTTCCGGCCGCGATACAAAATATTTCCTGGAGCAAGGCTGCAAAGTCACTGCCATAGACGGTTCACAGGAACTATGCAAACTCGCAAGCGAATATACAGGCATTCCGGTAAAACACATGCTGTTCCAGGACCTGGATGAAAAAGAAGCCTACGACGGAATCTGGGCATGCTCGTCAATCCTTCATGTTCCGGCAAATGAACTGCGAGACATTATAAAGAAGATGGCAAACGCTCTTCGAGCCCACGGAATCATTTACACATCCTTCAAGTACGGGACATTCGAAGGGGAACGAAACGGCAGATATTTTACGGATATGACAGAAGAGACATTTGCAAAATTGATTCAGAATATGGATGAATTAGAGATAGAAGAACAATGGATTACATCAGATGTACGTCCGGGGCGGGGAGAAGAACAATGGCTCAATCTAATTTTGAGGAAAGAATAGATACATATGAGATCGAATCTACGAATGTAATGACCGGGGACAGAGACCGGAGCCGGTATCTATATTATCAACTGAAAATGAGTATGGCAAAGGCGAAGCAGATAGATATCATCGTCTCATTTCTGATGGAGTCAGGTGTGCGGATGCTCTTAAATGATATGAAGCGGGCGCTGGACCGGGGCGTGAAGATCCGTATCCTGACGGGAAATTATCTGGGGATCACACAGCCGTCGGCTTTATATCTGATCAAGAGCGAGCTCGGCGACCGTGTGGATCTGCGCCTGTATAATGAAACATCACGCTCATTTCATCCAAAATCTTATATCTTTCATTATGAATCTTCGAATGAAATATACATCGGATCATCGAATATTTCCAAAAGTGCGTTAACTTCAGGAATCGAATGGAATTACAGATTCAGTGATACACTGGACAAAAAGAATTATGAGTTGTTCTATGCTACATTTGAAGATCTGTTTCTGAATCATTCGATCATTATAGATGATGAAGAATTAAAACGATATTCCAAGGCATGGAAGAAGCCGGCGGTGTCCAGGGATCTGGCGAAATATGACGCTGCAGAAGATGGAGAGGACAGGAATGCTGAAAATGTGCGAATGTTGTACCGCCCGCGGGGAGCACAGATAGAGGCGTTGTATGCGTTACAGGAAAGCCGCATGGAAGGGGCGACGAAGGGACTTGTATATGCGGCCACCGGAATCGGAAAGACATACCTTGCTGCATTTGATTCGGCAAAATATGAACGGGTGTTGTTCGTTGCACACAGAGAAGAAATCCTGAAGCAGGCGGCGGTTTCTTTCAAAAATGTGCGGAACTCGGCGGATTATGGATTCTTTGACGGAAAAGAAAAAGATACGGATAAATCCGTCATTTTCGCATCGGTAGCGACACTCGGAAGACCGGAATATTTGAATGAGATATATTTTCCGGCAGATTATTTTGACTATGTGATTATTGATGAATTCCATCATGCGGTTACAGATCAATACCGGAGAATCGTAGAGTATTTTCAGCCGCGATTCTTACTGGGATTAACAGCAACACCGGAAAGAATGGACGGGAAAAATATCTACGAAATCTGTGATTATAACGTGCCATATCAGATTTCCTTAAAAGAAGCGATCAACAAAGAAATGCTTGTACCATTTCACTATTACGGCGTGTATGATGAGACGGATTATTCCGGACTGCGGATCGTGAAGGGGCGCTATGATGAGCAGGAGCTGAATCAGGCTTATATCGGAAATGAAAGAAGATATGACCTGATTTACAAATATTATCGAAAATATCGTTCTGCGCGTGCAATCGGATTCTGCTGTTCCAGACAGCATGCAGAAGACATGGCAAAAGAATTCTGCCAGAGAGGAATTGCATCCGCAGCGGTATACAGTGGTGAAAATGGAGCATATGCCGAGGAGCGTAACGAAGCCATCCGCAAATTGAAGAACGGAGAGATACGGGTGATCTTCTCTGTGGATATGTTCAATGAAGGTGTGGATATCGCTTCCCTGGATATGGTAATGTTCCTGCGCCCGACGGAATCTCCGGTCGTATTCCTGCAGCAGTTGGGACGAGGACTTCGTCTATATAAAGGAAAAGAATATCTGAATGTATTGGATTTCATCGGAAATTATGAGAAAGCGGGGAAGGCACCGTTATTGTTAAGCGGAGAGCAGTCATTTAGCAAGAAAGGATCCTGCGAGTATCAGGATCTAGAATATCCGGATGACTGCATTGTTGATTTTGACATGCGTCTGATCGATCTGTTCAAGGAAATGGATAAGAAGAAATTAACGCTGAAAATGCAGATCCGGCAGGAATATTATCGTGTGAAAGAATTACTAGACGGAAAGCGGCCGAGCAGAATGGATTTATTCACTTATATGGATGATGATATTTACCGGATTTGTGTCAGCGGCAGTCATGCGAAAGAAAATCCATTCCAGCATTATCTTGATTTTCTGCATGAACTTGGGGAACTGTCAGAAGATGAGCAGGAGTTATATGCGGGAATCGGACGAGAATTCATTCAGACAATCGAAACTACGGAGATGCAGAAAGTGTATAAGATGCCGATCCTTTACAGCTTTTATAATCACGGAAATATCCGGCTTGCGGTTACGGATGAAGAGGTATTGGAGAGTTGGAAGGAATTCTTTGATACCGGAACGAACTGGAAGGATTTCCCGAATGTGAATACTTATGAGGATTATAAGAAAGTGACAGATAAGCAGCATCTGAGTAAGACGAAGCGGATGCCGATTACACGCCTGAAAATGTCAGGAAAGGGATTCTTTGTGGAGAAGGATGGATATGCGTTGGCGTTGAGGGATGAGATTGGAGACGTTGTTGGGAACGTGGCTTTTGCGGAGCAGATGGGGGATGTACTGGGGTATCGGAGTTTGGAGTATTATCGGCGGAGGTATGAAGGAAATAGATGGGAGCAAAAGTAGCAATTTAATGTATAAATAAAATATGGAAAAATTTACAATAAATAAGATAGATGGGAAGTTTGTTATGGAAATTGAAAACAAATTTTGTGCATTCATTGATATACTTGGCTTTAAAAACAAAACAAAAAATTTTGAAAACGCAGTAAAATATTATAAAGATTACATAAGGTGTTATGATTTGTTTACAAGTATAGATAAAAACATATTTGCAGACATAAATGGAGAGAATAAGAAACAAGAGGAAATCGAAGAAATTATTTTTTCGGATTCAATTATTTTATATTCAGCAGATTGGTTAAGGTTGATACAACGAGTGGCTAATGTTATGGCTGCACTTTTGGAGCTTGGTTTTTGGTTCCGAGGTGGAATCGGATACGGAAAGTATTATGGTGATATATCTAATTCGCGTATTAGCATGGTAAGTGAAGGATTAGTTGAAGCAGTTGAATTGGAAGAGAAAAAAGCAATTTATCCACGAATTATTTTAAGTTCAAAGGTTCTTACGAAAATGTATGATGAAGCGAGGGATTTATATCAACTAGCTCAGTTACTTATACAATGTGAGGATGATTTTTGGTGTATAAATCCATTCTTTTTGATTCCTGATTTTACGGTGACGATTAAAAATATAAATAAAGAGATAACTAGCTATTCAGAAAATCAACGAATATGTGATAAATATATATGGCTTGGCGAATTAATGAATTATTTTTGCATTTGGAGTAGTATGGAAAATCAAAAAGAATATTATCAAAAAGTCGAAATTTCCAAAACAGAAGCAAAAAATTTACCATGTAAGATTCTTAATAATAAAAAGATAACGCATAAATTTATTTATATTAAACATGTATATTTTAGATATCCAATGGATCTGTCAATTTTAAAAAGATCATTTAATGAAAATGTAGAAATATGCTTTAATTAAGGCGAGCATTATAAATAGAAGGCTATTGGAAATAGCAAATAAAGTTAGGGGTATTGTAATGTATACAGTAAAATTGGAAATTTATTTTAGGTATATGATTTATTTATGTTTAGTGATTGAAGCGGATTGCTGGGAATGTTATAATAGTTTGAAAAATAAACTAATATATATTGACAATTAGTTGAGGAAATGTGAAAAATGAATGAGATTTTAGATTTTATTAATGAAAAAATGAAAGTATTGATTATTTTTAAAGAAAATCAACTGGAAATAGAAGGGAAAAATATATGTCCTTTGAATCAACAGGAAATAGCAGGATTAGTTCCGTGTGGAAAACTAAAGGTAAATCAGATTATTAAGGAATTGGTAGAAGATAATTATGTCGAAATGGTACATGCAAAAGGTCGTTATCTAATTACAAGTAAAGGATACGCACTTCTTGAAAAAATGTCTTTGAAATGAAAAGTGAAAAGATAAATAAAAGACATATAAAAACGAACAAAGGGGTAAGATATGAATAAGAAGTGTCAGGTATTCACACCGGTTAATTATGTAAGAGAATTACTTAATAGTGTGGGCTATACAGAACAATTATATGGAAAAAGGATATTAGAAAATTCTTGTGGAGATGGAAATATATTAATTGATATTGTTCAAAGATATATAGATGATTGTAGCACAAAAGGTTTTTCAAAAAAACATATTAGTGATGGCTTATCTAGAGATATATTTGGGGTTGAAATAGATAAAGAACAATATATAAAATGTATTAAGAATTTAAATGAAGTATTGAAAAAAAATGATATAACAGGAGTAAAATGGCAGATATATAATACAGATTATTTGCGTTGGAATAGTATAATGGATTTTCATTTTATTGTAGGAAATCCACCTTATATAAGATATAGTGAATTAAAAAAAGAAGAACAGAAATATGTAAAGGGGACATTTGCAACTTGTGCAAAAGGAAAGTTTGATTATTGTTATGCATTTATTGAAAAAAGTATTGAATCATTAGCAGAAGATGGTAAAATGGCATATTTAATTCCTAGCAGCATATTTAAAACGGTATATGGCGAAAAATTAAGAAATTATATTAAAGATTATTTAAAGGAGATAAAAGATTATACACAGGAAAAAGTATTCGAAGAAGCGTTAGTTAAATCGGCGATTATGGTATTAGATAAAGCGAATGAAAATGGTATTTTTCAATATCGTAATATGGCAAATGAAAAAAAAATTAATATCCCGATCAATGATCTTAAAGAAAAATGGTTTTTTACGACAGATAAAATGATGGGAACAGAACGGTTTGGAGATTATTTTCAGGTAGCGCATGTTGTTGCAACTTTATTAAATGAGGCATTTGTGCTAAAAAAAGAAAACTGTGAAGAGAAAGAAGACTTATATATATGTAATGGTAAAAGCATAGAAAAGGAAATAGTAAGGGAAACTGCGACCCCAAGATCAAAAAGATATAAAAAGGAAGAATATATTATCTTTCCATACAATTATGAAAAAGGGAAATTGGTGAGATATACTGAAGGAGACTTTAAAAATAAATTTCCAGGTGCAAATGCATATTTAAGTGAATTTAGAGAGCAATTGGATGAACGGGAAAGTGATAAAAATGCAAGATGGTTTGAATATGGCCGTTCTCAGGCATTAGCTGGTCTGAATAGAAGAAAATTACTTATATCGACAATAATTACGGATAAAGTTTCTGTGTATATATTGAAAAAAAAATGTATTCCATATGCAGGAATGTATGTAGTGCCTAAACGAGGAAATAAAACATATAATTTGGAAGATGCAAAAGCTATATTAGAAAGTAAAGAATTTATGGAATATGTAGAACATGTTGGTATACACATTAGTGGGTCATCATTAAGAATCACATCAAAGGATATTGAAAATTATAAATTTTAGGTAAAGAATAGTTAATTCTTTAAAGAAAGTGGAGAAACATATGAAAAAAGTGCAGTTTTCAGTAGCTGCTAAAGCGGCAAGATTAATAGGTAGAGAAAATATTGCAGATGTTGATGGTGCATTAATTGAGTTGATTAAAAATGCATATGATGCAGATGCGAGTTGCGTATTGGTAAAAATGGACATTCCGTTTCCTGATATACCGAATAGATTGGATTTACCTTTGGTAACGAAACTTTTAACTGAAAAAGAATTGAGTAACGTTTTATCCTGTTATACCTGGAGGATAAATCAATTAGTAAAGAGAACTGATTTGTCGGAGAAAGAACAAGAAAATTTAAAAAATATACTATTTGCATATAATAAGATAATTATAGCAGATAATGGATATGGAATGACGGAAAATATTGTTAGTACAACATGGATGCACATAGGAACCAGTGATAAAGAAGAAAATGTCGTTTCGCCAAACGGGCGAATAAAAACAGGTGCAAAAGGAATTGGAAGATTTGCATTAGATAAACTTTCGCAATATTCATTGATGTATACGAAATCAAAAGAAAGTAGTGCGGTTATAAAATGGTCTATGAATTGGGAACAGTTTGCGAATGCTAAGTTAATTGATGATGTAAAAGCAGAAATAAGAGAGGTAAAGAATTCATATAAGGACTACATTCAAAAAGAATTTGAAGAATATAAAGAAGTGTGGAATGAGCATGCTTGGGATACAGGAACAATGATAATTTTAAATCCGATACGAGAACCGTGGAGTAAGCGTTTGTTTAAAAAAGTAAATACTAATTTGAATAGTATTAATCCTATTGGAAGTGTCGATAAATTTGAAGTTGTTATTAATAACGTGTATTATAGTGAATATAATTATCGAACGGAAAATGTTGAGATAGATCCAGATGTCTTTGATTATAGAATAAAAATTGATTATGATGGAAAAGAAGTTCTGCAGATAAAATTGTTGCGTAATGAGGTTGATTTGACGCGGAGAAAAATAGCTGTTGAAAAGTATGGACAATCAATAACGAAGAATATAGATGAATTTTGGAAAAGAGATAAAGTTCAGGTTAAAGATTACAAAAAAGAAGATTATAATAAAGAAATATTAAAAAATTTGAATATTCTTGAAGAATTTGACGAAAGTGAAATAAATAAAATCAAAAGCGTGGGGCCATATCATGCAGAAATGTATTTTTTGAGAAATGCTAAGAGCTCCGGGTATGATATTATGAAGAAAGTCGCAACTCGGAAGAGAAGAGAATTGTTAAAAAATTTTTCGGGAATAAAAATATATAGAGATGATTTTAAAGTTCGGCCATATGGAGATGAAGGACCTTTATATGATTGGCTTGGATTAGGAAGCCGTGCACAAAAAAGTCCGGCGCCGATTGCACATTTACAGGGACGATGGAGAGTTGAACCTTATCAGATGATTGGTTGGGTAGAAATATCTAGAAAAGAAAATCCAAGACTTCAAGATATGGCCAATAGAGAAGGAATTGCATTAACAGATACATATTATGCGTTTGTAAGTATGTTGCAAAAAGCAATCGATGAATTTGAATATGATAGACAGTATATTTATAGAGAGTACGCTAGATGGATAAAATCTATAGAAAATGAATTGGGAGATTATGCTGAACGTGTTAAGGAGGAGGCTTATAGAAGAGGGTCAAAAGAAGAAAAAAATAAAAATTCAAAAAAGAACGATAACCATGAAGATAGTGAGAAATTTACAGAAGAAGAATTATTTGGTACGGTACAGAAATTAGTTGATGAGGCGGAAGATGAATTGAAAAGCAAACAGATAATACAAGTTTTAAGTTCATCAGGAATTATACTAAATACATTTTTTCATGAATTTAATGCAATAAATACGCAGTTTCATATACAAGCACCACAAATTAGAAGTAGGGTAAATTATATTTTGGGAGGTAAAGAATATACAGGATTGCCTGCATATAATCCATATACAAGAATTGACATATTAGAAAAGAATGATAAGTTAACAGCCGCTTTTTTGGATGTTATCATGGAAGGTCTAAAGAAAGATAGCCTAAAACAAAAAGATATTTTATTACATAGAGAAATTGTAAATATTCTAGAAAACTGGAAATTAATGATTGAAGATAAACATATCCTGATAAGACCTGATATTTTTGAGGAAAAAGGAAGCGATATTATAGTTAATATGTCCATTGTTGATCTTTATATTATATTAAATAATTTTTTGCTAAATTCTTGTTGGTTTTTAGAGCAAGAGCATAATCCAAATAGGGAAATTTGGTTTGAACTGTATAAACAAGAAAAAGATATATATTTTATTATGGAAAACAATGGACCGGTACTAGATTACAAATATAAAAATAATCCGGATAAAATTTTTGAAATAGGAGAAACTTCTAAAGGAAAAAGTGGAACAGGATTGGGGCTATGGGTGGTTAAAGAAACAGTGGAAAGAAATAATGGGAATATAGAAGTGTTAGAAAGAAATAAGGGATTTGGCTTAAAAGTAATATTTAAAGGGATGGTGAAAGATGGGAATTCAAATAGGGATAATTGATGATGTAAAAAGTGAAAGAGATGATATTCAAGTATCTATTCTTGATAATATTGACACAGGCATAGAAGTTGGATTTAAAGAATATGAGATAGAACGAAAGTCAAAAGAAGTTCTTTTTAATGAAATAAGAGAAGATATTTCGGAAGAGCTTATTCAGGCATTGATTGTTGATTATCGCTTAGATACAACAGAAGATATTATTAAGGGATGGGAAATAATTGAATTTACACATTATGAGTTCCCAGAATTTCCGGTAATAATAATGACTAATGCACCAGATGAGAGTAAAGAATCACAGCATACAGATGCGGATAAGGTGTATGCTAAAAAAATTTTTTTAAATCCACAATTGGATGCAACAAAAGAGCTGGTAAAAAATATTATTTTAAATATTAATAAATATGAGATAAAGCGGAAAGAGTTGGAGTCAAATTTAGCAATCGAATTGAAAAAACTTGAACAAGACAGCGAAAATATAAAAATACTTGAAAATATTATATCTATAGAAAAAGAGTTGTCGAAATATAAACAAATATACCAGACAACACTGGATGCTGAATTAGAAATGAACAACTTGAAAGAAGCATTTGCGTTACTTGATAAATATGAAAATTTGTTGGGGAAATAAAATGAAATACAAAAGATTTAAAGAACATCAGATAAAAAGAACATGTAAAGAAAAATTCGACAATTATAAAAAATATAAACCATACTTAAGAAAAGATTTTCAAGAACGTTGTTGTTATTGTAATATGTCGAGTGAGTTATTAACGATACCTTATCATATTGAACATTTTATACCGGTAAATGCTTTTAAAGAGAAAAAAGATTCGCTATTAACAGAATATGACAATTTAATGTGGGCATGCCCGAAGTGTAATTTGTCAAAAGGAAATAAATATAAGGGAGATTTTCAAAATTCATCAAAAATAGAAAATGAATTATTTTATAATCCGGTGGAGGTGGATTATAATGATATTTTTTTTAGAAATGAAATTGGAGGAATTGAATCCCGAGATCAAAAAGGACAAGAAATGATTAAATTGTTAAAATTGTATCGTCCTATACATAATTTGGCTTGGTTGATAGAACGATTGGAAAAGTTGACGTTAAATTTAGAAGAAGAAGCAGAGAATGAAAAAGATATAGAAAGAAAAGAATTATTAGAAGCAGCAGCGGGGAAAGTAGCACTTGAATGTGTAAAGAAATCAAAAATATTTAGAGCGGTATATAATGGTAAACAATTCGAAGAAATAGAATATAACTGATACTTGTGCTTGAACAAAAAATCAAATTGTAAAGTGAAAATGGAATAATATATAACACAGGTTATTTACAGAATGATTTTAGTGATAATGTTGTCGTTCTGTGTCCGAACTGTCATCGGAAAATGCATTCTTTAAATTTAGAAGAAGATGTTAATAAGCTTTTGAAAATTGTATTGAGTAATAAATAATATGATAAAAGTATTTGAAGAATTTTAATAAGACAGAAAAAATATTAAAAATCTGAAAGCAGATTTTGATTTACTAAATTGTTGATAGTATATCGGAATCTGCTTTTTTAGTATGATATTTTGATGTAATGATAATAAAAAACAGAAACAAATATTAACAAATAATAGTAAATGAATTGAAAGTTAAAATGTGTTTATGATATTATATATAAGTAAGGTTGAATTAATTATCAAAGGGTTTGGGTGAAGAAATGATTGATAATAATGTGAATGAAAAATGGATGAGTATAGATGATGCAGCAGAACACCTTGGGGTAAAAGCTGTTACGATACGAGGGTGGATCAGAAAAGGCAAAGATATTCCGGCACATAAAATAGGAAAACAATGGAAATTCAAGTTTTCTGAATTAGATGCATGGGTAAAAAGCGGCCAAAGTGCTGAATAATAAGTAACGAAACGGGGATAAAATGATGGCATATAAAGTATTAGATTTATTTTCAGGAGCTGGAGGCCTTTCGAGAGGTTTTTATGATGCTGGATATGATGTGGTTTTAGGAGTTGATTTTGATGAGGCAGCTCTTAAAACGTTTAAGGCAAATCATGGTAAGGCAGAGGCAATGAAATTGGATTTGTTTGATCATAGTAATATTGATGTAATTATTAATTTTCTTAAAGAAAAAGATATTAAATTAGATGTTCTTGTTGGTGGTCCTCCTTGTCAAGGGTTTTCTGTAGCAGGGCCAAGAGATATGAATGATAAGAGAAATACGTTGTATACTGCAATGGTAGAATTGGCAGAACGAGTTAAGCCTCAGGTTGTTGTATTGGAAAATGTTCCGGGGATGGTACAAACTAATGGAGGGATTGGAGCAAAACGTGTCGTTGAAGACTTTTCCAAGATTGGTTATAGAATGGTGCCCAAATTATTATATGCACCAGATTATGGACTTCCACAGATACGGAAGAGAGTATTTTTTGTTGGTCTTAGAGATACAGATAAAGACTTTGTTTTCCCATCTCCGACAGTAGAAAAAGAGCATTATATAACTTGCGAGGAGGCAATTGGAGATCTTCCGTCTCTGCAGAAACCGGATGGAGAAATTATTTATGGTGAAGATTTTCAGGATTACGTTACAGAGCCTCAGAATGATTATCAGAAAAAAATGAGAGAAAGATCTGTAAAAGTTCAGAATCATATAGGAAGTATTCCGATTGAGAAAACTAAGCGTATGATTTCACTGGTACCAGAAGGGAAAAATTATAGAGCACTTCCGGAAGAATATCGAGGTATGTATAAGTATCATGAAGCACTTACTAGATATCATAGTAAGAAACCTTCTCTTACAATAAATACTGGTCATAGATCACATTTTCATTATAAATGGAATAGAATACCGACCGTGAGAGAAAGTGCAAGATTACAAAGTTTTCCGGATGATTTTATTTTTTATGGTAATAAGTCAGAGCAGTACAGACAGGTGGGAAACGCAGTTCCACCAATGCTTGGACAAGTTGTGGCTGAAGCTTTAATACCCTATTTAAAAGATGGAGAGTAATCATGAAAAAGTATAAGTTTATTGATTTATTTGCTGGGTGTGGAGGACTGGAGGATGGTTTTCTCCAGAGTGGCAGATATATAGATATTGCGGCTGTTGAATGGCTTAAACCACAAGTAAATACACTTATCCGTAGACTGGAAACAAAATGGAAAGTAGAAGATGCAGCAGAGAGAGTGATGCATTTTGATATTCAAAGAGAAACAGAACTTTTTGCGGGATGGGATGATGAAAAATTTGGTAGTGGTAAAGGGCTTGATTATTTTGTAAATAAGGCTCAGGGAATTGATGTGATTATTGGCGGTCCTCCTTGTCAAGCATATTCTATTGCAGGAAGGGTTCGTGATGAAAATGGTATGCGAGATGATTATAGAAATTATCTTTTTGAACACTATTTAAGTGTTGTAAATAGATATAGACCTAAAGTCTTTGTATTTGAGAATGTTCCAGGTATTCTTAGTGCAGCTCCAGATGGAACGCCAATTACTGATTTAATTAAACAAGGGTTTGCGAATATAGGATACGATATAATTGAAGATTTAAAAATCACTAAAGTGAATGCAAGTGATTATGGTGTGCCACAGAATAGAGAGAGGATGATCATTGTTGGTATAGATAACAGAAACTATAAAAATACCCAAAGAATGTTGAATATGTTTTATAAAGAAATTCTTCCGAAATATAAGGTGACAAAAAAAATGACTGTGAAAGAAGCTATTGGAGATCTTCCAGCATGTGAGCCGTTTTATGATGAAGAACATCATAAGAAACGTAAATCACATACGGTGCCAGAATTAAATATCACATGGCATAAACCAAGATATCATAATCTTCGGGATATGGATACATTTAGGATTTTGGCAAAGGATATCGAGTCTGGAAAACGAGAATATAATAGTAAAAAAATCAGTGAACTGTATGAAAAAAAGGTTGGATCAAAATCTCCGATTCATAGATATCATGTATTGGAACCAGATCTTCCAAGCACAACTATCATTGCTCATTTATATAAAGATGGTAACCGGTTTATTCATTATGATTCAAAACAGTGTCGTTCTATTACGGTAAGGGAAGCTGCCAGGTTACAGTCTTTTGACGATGATTTTGATTTTGTCGGAGCACAAGGAAATGCATATCAGATGATTGGAAATGCAGTACCACCACGATTAGCTAAAAGAGTGGGGATGGCTGTTGCAGATATGTTAAACAGGATGGAGGTGGAATAATGTATCATTATTTATTTACAAACGATTTAAGAATATCAGCTCTGGATGAATCTCTTAAGAAAGCCGGGCATTGCTTCGTGACTAATACAGTTCCGTCATCAAGTGAAGACAAAAGTGCAAATAATAATATAATGACACTTGGCTTTTATTTTACATTAAATAAATCAAGCAATTGTGCAAAAATTGCGGAATCGGGAAATACAAGGGCGGTAGTGTTGAATTTTATAAAGAAATTCCAATTTCCAAATATGAGAACAAAGGCTGCTTATAATGATGCAAAAAATGATGGAATAAAATTGGTCCCAATTCGGGTAATTGTAAAGGTATTGTATACAATGAATTTACTGCACGGAAATTTGAACGCCTATTTAACAAAACAGGAGATTAAAGATTTCATTTTTTATAATTCAGAAGTTGCAAAAAAAGAAAATCCGGATGTGGGAAAGCTTATTGTAGAAATAATTGAGTATAGGAAAACAGGTGTTTTACCAGAATCTATAAGTACATCAGAGGACGAACATGAATGGAAACATGAAGATAGACAGATACGGGAAATGTTAGAAATATTAAAATGGTCAGGGTGCATAACGGAAAAAGATGGAAAATATGTAATTGATAATGATGAATTGTCGAGTCAAAATAAAGCAGATGTATTTGATATAATAACATGTAATTCGTTTTGGGAAGGGAATACAATACAATCATATCGAGAATATATGGATATATCTGAGTATATTTTAGATGTAGATGGAAACACAGAGACTAGTTATCATGATCGAGAGAATTTAGAAGAACACAATATGCGATTATTTCGTTATTGGATGGAGAGGCAGATAAAACCAAAGGATGATTCAGATGCAGGAAATTCATATAGTAAGGAATTAATAGATCAATATGCAAATAGTATTGCCAATACTCCGGCTCCAAGTAATGAAGAAAAAAGTCTTTTTGTAACAACAGATGAAGGAGAAGTTGCGTATACAATCGAACTGTTAGATACTTCTGAAAAGGAGAATTATACACAAAGAATTGCATTAAGAAAATATTTACAGTATGTGCAGATATTAGATAATGAAAAAATTTTAAAACACGAGTTATTCGGAATGCATATTAAAGAAAAGAATGATGCGTTATCTGACGAATATCCTCATGTATGTATTGGGTGGTCAAATTTAGGAGATTTGTCAAAGGTAGATAGCAAGGAACAATTATCAGAAGTGTATAAGGCTAACTACAATAAGAATAACAGAGGATGCGGACAGGATATTGGTCAAATATGGAGGTTTATCCATAAAATGAGAATTGGTGATTATGTTATCTATGCGGAGAATTCGGTTTTCCATATTGGAAAAATTGAATCGGATTATTATTACGATCAATTAGGAAATAAAGACCAGAATAATGATTATAAGAATCAACGAAGAGTAAAATGGTTGAAGAAGAATATTAGCAGAAGTATTTTGTCAAAAAACCTACATAATTCTCTTAAAACGGCAATGTCCATATGGACACTGAATGATTATAAATCTGCAGTACTTGATATATTACAAGGGACATATACAAAAGATGGTGATAATGAAATGTTAGAAGAATATATTGAACCGGTTTACAAAACGAGTTTGATTTCAAAATATGAAAGAAATCGAATTGTTTTTGGTGCACCGGGAACTGGAAAAAGTTATAGATTAAAAAAAGATTGCGAAAAATTGTTGAAGGATGTTCCGGAAAATTATGAACGTGTAACATTCTATCCAGATTATTCATATTCACAGTTTGTAGGAACATACAAACCGGTTATGGATAAGGATGATAATATGATTCGTTATGATTTTGTGCCAGGACCATTTATGAGAGTGTATGTGGATGCAATTAAAAGTGGTAGATCAGATGAGCCACAGCCACATTTGTTATTGATTGAAGAAATTAACAGGGCAAAAGTTGCGGCAGTATTTGGTGATGTGTTTCAGTTATTGGATAGGGACGATGATGATGTAAGTGAGTATGAGATTCAGGTATCAGAGGATATCAGAAGATATCTTGCGAAGGAATTGGGAGGTATAGCGGATGATTACAAAAAAATTCGAATACCAAACAATATGTTCATCTGGGCAACTATGAATAGTGCAGATCAAGGCGTATTTGCTATGGATACGGCATTTAAGAGAAGATGGAATTTTGAATATCTTGGAATTAATGAGAATGAAGAAGAAATCAAAAGAATTGGGAAAATAGTACTTAGTGGGGATTCAGAACCTGTTGAGTGGAATACATTAAGAAGAGCCATTAATGAAAAAATGTCATCATCAGAATTTCGAATTAACGAAGATAAACTCATAGGTCCGTTTTTCCTGTCAAAAAAAGTAATTTTGTCCGATGAAAATGGAATGATAATTGACCCTGATAAATTTATTGATGCCTTTAAGAGTAAGGTAATTATGTATCTTTATGAGGATGCTGTGAAACAGGCAAAGCATAAATTTTTTGATGGATGTGAAAGCAACAAATATTCGATAGTGTGTGATGCTTTTGATGAAAAAGGTATGGGGATTTTTGGAACAAATTTTAAGGATATATTTTATGACAATCAAAGGAATGATGCATAATGAGGGTCATTTCAAATTATGTGCGAGAGCAAGAAAGATATACAAAAAATAATTTAAGGGAGCTCTTCTTTTTTGATGAAACAGGTGTAGAATGCTTTATAAAAAATCTGAAAGCTTTTGGTGTATTGAAAAGCGTGAAAAATAATATAGAGCAATTGGAAAAATCTATGCTTGTTAATGATGATCTCGAAATAATTGATGATACGGCCGAAAATGGTGAATGTTTGTATGTATTTACTTATGTGGGAATTATTACATATGGCAGCAGAATTATCAAAGTTTATCCAAAGTATCTTTTATCTAAAGAAGATCTTCTTAATAAGATGAAACAGGTATTAAAGGTTTTGGAAAAGTATAATCGCTCTGAAGAACAGATTATTAACGTATTTAATGGAAATAATGAAAATCGCAGCTTTAATATGTTAGCAGTAATATTGTATTTATTGAATGATTATTATGAATATGGTATTTATAGTAACAGTGAGGATATAGTCGAAATTAATGGTGATGGAGATATTCTTTGGGGAAGAACGATAGATGAAAGTTTTGCTTTTATACAGAATAATCGCCCATATTATATGGAGTTGTATACAAGAAAAACAATAGATGATAATCAAGATTATTTTACGAGATTGCATGAATGCATTTTGACGGAATGTTCAGAGCAACTTCATTTGGCTCAGATTGACATTTTGTTTGATATGGATCAAATATTATTGTCGGAAGAAAAGCTGCATGATTTTGGAGATACAGATTATATATTAGAGCAATTACAGAAAGAATTGAATACACAATTCAATACAAGAAGACAGAGCTTGCTAAAAACACTGTATGCATATGTGGCACAAAATAAAAAAATGCTTGAAGATACAGAAGGTATTAGTATGTTTGGAACAACTGCGTTTCATGCAGTATGGGAAAAGGTATGTGCAGAAGTATTTGATAATAAACTCCGAACTTCTCTTGAAAAGTTAAATTTGTCGGTTCCGCTTGCAGAAGGATATAAACCAAATGATACTTTAATTGAGATTATTGAAAAACCAAAGTGGCAAGGTCTTGATACAGAAGTTAAAATAGCGGCAGATACATTGATACCTGATCTTATAAGTATTTCAAAAGTTGAAAATAATGATTATTTTTTGATTTTTGATGCCAAATATTATAATATTCAGTTGGAAAAAGGGAAAAAATTAAGTGGGAATCCTGGAATTGGAGATGTTACAAAACAGTACTTATATCAATTGGCTTATAAAAAATTTATTAAGGATCATAATATTGCTGTTGTAAGGAACTGTTTTTTGATGCCTACGGAAAAGAATGAAATTATCAATAAGGGAACAGTAAAATTAGAAATTCTGGAGGTACTTGGATTAGAAAATATTCAGATCAGATTAATGCCTGCAGCACTGATGTATGAATATTATCTCACACGACAAAAAATTGATATTAGACAGCTTGATTTGTAATTCGTATTAAGAAATAGAGGTGTGTCAATATGGCAGATGTTTTAACAAAGGAACAACGCCATAAGAATATGCAGCATATCAGGTCAAATAATACAAAAATTGAAGTATTGCTTAGACAAGCTCTTTGGAGAAAAGGGTATCGCTATAGAAAAAATTATAAGGAATTGCCGGGAAAGCCGGATATTGTATTGACCAAGTATAAAATAGCAATTTTTTGTGATGGAGAGTTTTTTCATGGAAAAGACTGGGAAGTATTGAAACCCAGATTGGAAAAAAGTAATAATAGCGAATTTTGGATTAATAAGATATCAAGAAACAGAGAACATGATGATGAGGTAAATAAAAAACTGGTGTTTATGGGATGGACTGTGATTCGATTTTGGGGAAATGATATCAAGAAAAATACAGAAGAATGTGTGAGAGTTATTGAAGAGACAATATTTGATTTAAAGATACAAAATCAAATATACGATCATGAAATTGAGTATTAAGTTAGCTGATAAATTCAAAAGTATATACCGAAAAGTTTATAAATGGTTAATATTATGCATAAATTTGAAAAATAAATTTTAGAATTTATGTATATCTATAAAATAATGCAATTTGTAAATTTTGGGTGTGATTGTGAAGAAATGTCTTTTAAGGTAAAAGGAGAATGGTATCAATGAGGCATGATATTGAGGCAACATTTGCTGCGAGTGAGTTGGCAGCTATTTTTGATGAAAAACAGAAAAAAATGTTTAAAATTTATAAGAGGCCTGGAGAGTGGACAATAACTGCTAGAACTGCAAGCGATAGAAAGTGGCCATTTCCGGATGGGATGATCAGTGCTTCAAATGGAAGAAAAGAAGATGTTCAAATAGCATTAGAATATAAACGCCCAAATGAAACTGTACATGGAATATTAACTGCAATAGGACAAGCATTTGCATATATTTCGAAAGGGTACCAAGGAGCAGTTATTGTAATACCGGATAGTTATCCTTCATGTTCAGATCCGGCTGCTCAAATTATAAATTTTATTAATACCGCTAATTCGAAGGCACCGATTGGTATTTATACATATGATGCAGCGCGTATAGCAGCGGATAAAATTTTGTTTAAAAGTAACCTTGAAGAGAAACGACCATTAGAGTTTCATTCGAAAAGTATAAAAAAGGTTGATGGTATATCTAAAGATTCTACGATATGGACTCATTTTCGCGAAGGAAGTAGTGAATATGATGATATATATAAATATTGTTATACTGTAAAACAGTTGGATGAGTCAAAGCCTGAATTATTTACAGAATTTTCTGTACCGTTAGAGCTAAAAGAAGCATTAAAACGGAAAAAAATAAAAAATCCTCATACATATTTATCAAATTCTGTTGCTGTACCAACTACAAAAAATAGAGTATGGAGGGCTTATTGGTTTAAATATATGGCACATAAAGGTGTTCTTACATTATATGATAAAAATGGGAAAAAATATAAAGTACACGAAGAAAATTCGAAAATCAGAACTTTGTCAGGTAATTTTAGAGCCTTTTTTGCTAAAAATAAAAAGAAATTAGTTGATATGTTAAACGAAGGTATTATTACAGAAGAGGAAGCATGGGAGCAGTTTGCTGAAAATATTAAAAACAGGGCACATAGTTATAGGATTGATATAGAAACATTTACATATGGTATTGGTTTAGTTGATTCAGAATTCAAGTTGACAGAACTTGGATATAGGTATGTAAATAGTTGTACGTCGGGAGATCCATTCGAAAATTTGCCTAAAAAAATATTCGCAGGAGCTTGTCTAAATAATGGAAATATGAATGTTTTTTTACAATTTTTGCATAGAATCACTGAAAATGAACTTTCAAGGGATCATTTAAAGTGGTGTAATGCTGTTAAAGATAAGAATGGCAATATTATAGATTATAAATTTGATGAAAAAAGTTATACTGATGATTTAGAAAATGAATTCATTAAATTGCACATTATAAAGAAAACGACAAGTCGTAGTGGTAAAAAAAGACCTTCACTAAAAGCAGAAATATGTTTATTAAAGATGTTGGAAATTACAGATGGAAAATATCGAGTAGGGACAGGTTTGCCTATTGATTGGGGAAAAGTTCAAAATATAAATGATTATTATAAATCAAATAAGTTAGATGAATTGGATAGTTGCAGTTATTGAAGCGATAAAACGACAATTAATTAGGAATGATTAAAGAACGCATAAAAATTATTTTATATAAAGCAGTTAATGTAGAGAAGAGCAAAAAGTAGATATTGGTAAATATTGAAAAATAAAAAGGGAAAAAGCAATGAATTATTTTGATCATGAAGAAAATGTTAAATTTGTTGATGGGATTTTGGAATATTCACAAGAGTGGCAATGGCTGTTTGATTATATTGATAAAAGATATGTTTTTGAAGAACCAAAATCGTGGAATGAATTTGTAAGTAATTCATATTCAATAAGAGAATTAATTGTTAGCTTTGAAAAAATAAGAAATGTGTGTGCTAAAGAATGGATAATTAATAATTCAATAATAAAAGAAGGATGGGAACTGGCAAAATTTTATAATGGAAGAATTGATATAGTGACTTGTCAAAAATCAATAAATTCATTAACAGGCAAGCTTATGTTGCTAGTATTGTGGATTACTAAATTACTTAATATTGATAATGGGACAGACTATGATTTTAATATAGGGATGCTACAAGAAAAAAATTATTTTCAATTAGTAAATATCGATGAAATAATTAAAAATCTGGATGAAATTAATGAATTTATAGATAATATTTCAATAACAGGAATAGATGAGATAAAGAAATGTTTAAATGATAATGTGCATTATATAAAATATGATATAGGAGCAGAAGCTGAAGAGAAAATTAGAAAAAGGGCGAATACTTATAATGCATTTAGATTTGACAGTATAAGAACTAATTTGGGGGCAACATGGCAAGAAGATACAATATTTATGCTTTTAAGTAGGGATTTGCGAGAAGCTGATTCGGATGGAAAAGTATTAGGCACAGATAAGAAAAATATTATAAGAATAAAAGATGATATAGACAATAAGGATGTTAAATTTATTGTAGAAACAATTTTATTTTATTCTTTTGGAGATATTCCTTCGGATGAATGCATTTTAGCCCATTGTGAGATGATACGTCGAGAAATCATCAATAAAACGGATTTGTTAAATTTAAGTATAAGTTCTTCATGTAAATTTATAGAAAAACTTTTTGAAAAAAAATTAACTGGAGACTGGAGAAAAGATACGAGATTTGTGGAAATGTTAAAAGTTTTTCAAGTATATATGACTCCAAATGACATCAGAAGAATTCAGCAAATGCATATACCATTGTCAAAAGTACAAATTGGAGTATATAAAAAATTTTGCGAATCCAAATATAAGGATATAGAAGAAATTAAAGAATTACGTGGAATTAGGGATTATTTTGAAGATAAAGATGTGATAACTGGAATAGATAAAACATATTTTGAAATGTTGAGTGTAAAGTTTGATGAACTCGTAGAAAACAGTGAAAGAGATATAATCTTGGCGGTATCCTTTTATTATTACATGATTTTTTTGATAAGAGTAAAAAAAGAAAATATGTATATAGATAACCAACGTATACAATCTGAGATGTTAAGAATAAAAAAATTATGGAGTACAAATTATTATGAGGATGTAGTTAAGAGTATGCAAGTCATTTCAAGTCAACAAAGAATTTCTGCTCAAAAATGCAATGAATTTAGCAAACGGATTATGATTAATCCTATTTTATTTTCAAATTTGACAATGTCATACGATCAAAATAAAATTTTAAAAGAAATGATGAAAGCTGCAGAGAATCCGCTTATAATGCTCGTTTCCAATATAGAAATATCAGAGGTTTTTCCGCGAGAAGGGGCAAAAGTAAATTATAAAAGACATGATATCGATGCCAAATTTTTAGAAATTATTTCAGAAATAGTAGAAAACAAAGGATATAAATTGTTGAATAAGATGTTGCCAGAGAAATTTGTCGCATATATTTACCAAAACTGTAAAATTGAGCTTCAATTAAATATTACATTGTTTAATGAAGAGGAAAAAATGTATAATTTAATTAAGGCAAAAGCGCCTATTGAATTGTTGGAATATGATAAGAAAATATCACTAGCGATGATAACTCAATTATTCCCTGTTTTGGAAATGCAAATTAGAAAGCTTGTATCTTATTTAGGAATATTTCCTTATAAAATAGATGAAGAGGAGTTTATGCAATGCAACGATCCGAGTTCTTTACTTAGAGAATTATTGTTACAAATATATAATGAACAAAAAAGTTTTGAAAATGTTTCGGATATAATGTTTGTTTATAATTCAATGTATAATAGTAATTTTTTGAATATAAGAAATGAATGTATTCATGGACGAGATTATTTATCAGGAGGAAAACTTCGATATGCGTTTAGGGTTACGTTATTGTGTATATATATGGTGATGTTTCGAATTGATACTATAGAAGAAAAGGTTAGTGATTTAATCGATTAACAAGATTTTATATATTTTGTCTGTTGAAAATAATATTTAGAAATAATTTTAGATAGGTAAATTCCGTTAATGATAAAAAAGAATAAGTTTTGGGGCGGAATACCAGACATTGAAGAGGTTATATGTAAATAAATAATGAATTGTAATATATATGGGATAATTGATAAGGTGTTTCCTTTATAATTATTTGTAAGATTATTATAAAGTGTATTTTAATGAAAATTTATGGAAAGTAAAAAGATTATAAAATCCATGATTTATAGCTTGATATTATGGAAAATAGATGTGCAGAACTCAGAATTGGTAGAGGATACGTTTTATCATTGAAAGAGATATATTACGATATCAAAGAAATTATATTTGAAACAAAGGAACATGAAAAAGTTGATGAAAACAAGTTTTACAAAATTCAGAGCTGACTGAAATAAAGGGAGAACAGTTTATATGGGAGAAATGATTGATTTTGATGATCCAAGTTCATTTCCGAATGAATTGCAAATATGGGATGCAAGATTTGAAGATTATATACGAAATAGGATATCGCTAGAAGGTGTAACAGAAGGCGAAGTTATTTTGGCGAATACAAATTCCTATATTATTTCGTTTGATTCAACTATGGAAAAATATATTCATATTGTAAGACCTGATAATATAAAACTTATTCAAAAGTTCAAAAATAAAATATAAACAATGTAAAGTGTGATATCAACTATGCCGGGAACTAATTTTAGAAGTATTTTATTTACATGCTGACGAAAGCGCCGCCAACAGCTACAAAAAAGTCCTGGACTATTTCGAACCAAAGCTGTGGCTTGGTATGACCGCAACGCCGGATAAACGAGACGACAATCTGGAAGGCAGGAAGATTTACGAAATCTTCAATCATCAGATCGCATACGAGATTCGTCTGCAGGATGCGATGGAGGAGGATCTATTGTGTCCGTTCCACTATTTTGGAATCACGGATTTGGATATTATTGCAGATGCGGGAAAATCATCTGAAGAAAAGGTGGAGAACTTCCGCTATCTGACATCCGAAGAGCGTGTGGAAAATGTCATGAAGCAGGCGGAATATTTCGGATACAGTGGCGACCGCGTGAAGGGGCTGATTTTCTGTAGCCGGATTGATGAGGCGAAGGAATTATCGAAGAAATTCAATGCCAAGGGCTGGCGGACGCTGGTGCTGAGCGGTAGTGATTCGGAAGAAACAAGGGCAGCAGCGATCGAACGGCTGGCAGGAGAAGAATCCGAAGATGCCATGGACTACATCATTTCCGTAGACATATTTTCCGAGGGTGTGGACGTGCCGGAGATCAATCAGGTCATCATGCTTCGTCCGACAGAGTCGCCGATCGTGTTCATCCAGCAGCTTGGCCGGGGACTTCGAAAAGCTGAGAACAAAGTATATGTCGTTGTATTGGATTTCATCGGAAATTACCGGAATAACTTTATGATTCCGATTGCGCTGTCCGGCGACCGCAGTTATAACAAGGACAATATTCGCCGCTATGTCACGGAAGGCGGCAGAGTGATTCCGGGTGCGAGCACGATTCACTTCGATGAGATTTCCAGAAAGCGGATCTTCCAGGCAATTGATAATGCGAACTTCAGCGATATCAAATTAATCCGGGAGAATTATACGAATCTGAAGAATAAGCTGGGGCATATTCCGGCGCTTGCGGATTTCGATAAGTATGGGGAAATGGATGTGCTGCGGATCTTCGATAATAACAGCCTGGGTTCGTATTACAAATTCCTTGTGAAATACGAAAAGGAATATACCATCCGGCTGTCAGAAGACGAAGAAAAAGCAATTGAATTCATTTCCAAAAAGCTGGCGAGTGGCAAGCGGATTCATGAGCTGGAATTATTGAAACGTACGTTGCAGTATCGCCATGGAATCATTGGGCGTCTGCGGAAGCATTTATCCGAGAAGTATCATTGTAAGATGGACGAGCACTGCATGGAAAATGTGATCAATATGATGACCAATGAATTTCCGACGAGCGCGGCAAAGAAGACTTACGCACAGTGTGTATTTCTGAAGAAGGAACAGGATGATTATGGCATTTCCGATGTGTATGGGAAAATGTTAGAGAATCCGGAATTCTGTGCGATTCTGGAGGAACTGGTAGACTTCGGAATCTCGAGATATAAGGTCAATTACAGTTACCATTATCAGGATACGAATCTGGTATTGTATCAGAAATATACATATGAGGATGCCTGCCGTCTGCTGAACTGGGAGAGAAATGAAGTGCCGTTGAACATCGGCGGTTACAAATATGATAAGAAGACTAAGACATTTCCGATATTCATTAACTACGATAAGCAGGACAATATCAGCGATACCACGAAATACGAAGATCATTTCGTAGCAGAGAACCGGCTGATCGCGATTTCCAAAAGTGGAAGAAGCATGGATTCGGAAGATGTGCAGAATTTCCTGAAAGCAACAGAACGTGGCATAGATGTGCAGCTGTTTGTGAGAAAGAATAAGGATGATAAGATATCCAAGGAATTCTATTATCTGGGGCGTGTGATCGCAACCGGGAATGCGAAGCAGTTTGTGATGCCGAATACGGATAAGACGGCGGTGGAGATCGAATGGGAGCTGGAGACTCCGGTGAGAGAAGATATTTATCAGTATATTGTGAATGAATAGAGACTGTTACAGGAAGATTTTTGACGGGAGATAAAAGGTAAGATGAAGACGATAAGAGTTGTGGCAGCAGTGATAAAGGCAGTAAAGGAAGACGGAAGAACAATGATATTCGCAACGCAGCGCGGATACGGCGAGTTCAAAGGCGGATGGGAATTCCCGGGCGGCAAGATCGAAGCCGGGGAGACACCGCAGGAAGCGTTGAAGCGTGAGATCATGGAAGAACTGGATACGGAAGTTGCGGTTGGTGAATGGATCGAGACGGTGGAGTATGATTATCCTGGATTTCATCTTTCGATGGATTGCTTCTGGTGTGAGATCGTGAAAGGGGATCTGGTGCTGAAGGAGCATGAGGCTGCCAGGTGGCTGACCAGGGAGGAGCTTACGGATGTGGAGTGGCTGCCGGCGGATGTGGCTGTTGCGGAGAAGATTGAAGAAGAGATGGACTAGAAAATATAGAGAGGAAAACAAAGATTAGCAACACTTGATAATGAAAGTATTTATGAACTTATGAGCATAAAGCGAGGAGAGAAAGTAACGCTTAGTGCGACTTTGCTTTTTAGTCCATATCCACAGGCATATTTTCCACAATTGTGTATTACGGCAATTGTAATTCCTGGGAGAACAATAGGAAGTCTTGGCGACATGGTGGAAAGATTCTCGGATAATCAGAGAATAGAAGGAACAATTCCGGAAATGTTGGATGAGGCATTATTATTTGTGAAACGCAATATGCGGACAAAGACAATTATAAGTCCGACAACCGGACGAAGAACTGACAGAACAGACTATCCAATAACAGCGGTTAGAGAAGCTATTATAAATGCATTAGTACATCGTGATTATAGTATTCATACAGAAGGAATGCCGATTCAACTTATAATGTTTGAAGACAGGATTGAAATACATAATCCAGGTGGATTATATGGAAGAATCACTATTGACCAATTAGGAAAAATTCAACCGGATACAAGAAATCAGGTACTTGCATCGGCACTTGAAACATTGGAAATAACAGAAAACAGGTATTCGGGAATTCCAACAATCCGGATGGAAATGGAGAAATATAACTTAAGACAGCCAGAATTCTTGGATGAAAGAGGAAGTTTTATTGTAAAACTATATAAAGAATCAAAGAATGATTATGAAGATATGTCAAATGATGAAGAAACAAATAATTTAATAGTATTTTGTAAAACACCGCGTACAAGAAAGGAAATTTGTGATTATCTGGGGTTAAATTCTGTTACTTATGCTATACAGACGTATGTAAATCCATTAGTAGAAGCTGGCGTAATTAAGTTGAGTATTCCAGATAAGCCAAAGAGTCCAAAACAGTTATATTATAGCGTAGAAAGAGAAGAATGAGAGAAGACCAATTCCTGCGGCAGCGTCTGCAGAAAGAAATCCCGATTGAGATTTCACCTGTTTTAAGAGATTTAATAACTGTTATATTTTGTTATTAAATTCTCCGCAAACCCTTGAAAATCTTTGTGTGAATCCTCTATTTCGGACAGGAGATAATTTGACAGGAAATTTCAAAGAAGAGTATAATACATATTAAGACATTTTGAATCGGCATGTGTCCGGAAGAAGCTGTCACTGGCAGGTTCTCTGTATTATAAGCAGGTTCGAAATAGACGCTATGGGGGAAAATAATTTGGAAAAAAAACTGACAATAAATGATATAGCCCAGATGTCCGGTGTGGCAAAAAGTACTGTATCAAGATATCTGAACGGGGGAAGCGTCAAAGATGCAACGGCCCAGAAGATAAAAAAAATCATCGAAGAAAATAATTATGAGCCGAATCTGTTTGCAAGGCTGAATGCAAAAGAGAGCCGGATCATAGGACTTACGGTACCTGGATTTAACTCGGTAACAACACCGAGACTTGTAGAAGTAATCGTTGCCTATCTTAAGAAAAATGATTATACACCTCTTATCATGCATACGGAAAATGATATCGAAGAAGAAATACGCTGTATCGAACGGCTGAAGAATATGAATGTAGATGGAATTATGGTTCTTGCGACGGGAAGCACAAAAGAATACGAAGAAGCAGTAAAGAAGTTAAAAATTCCAATCCTGTTTCTTGGACAACGCTTCCCGGGAGAGAATTCTGTCATTAATGATGATTACAATGCAGGATATGCGGTGGGTAATTATATCGGACAACGTAAGTTCAAGGAGATTTATATGCTCTGGGTACCTGAAGATGACCCGGCAGTAGGAGGAGAACGACGCCATGGAGTGATCGATGGACTTATGTCCTGTGAGAAAAAGCCAAAAGAAGTCATAGAGACAACGTTCTTTTATGAAAATGCAATTGAAAATGTACAGAAATTTGTAGATCATATGAAGACACCGGCGGCAGTCGTATGCGCAACAGACCGTATCGCATTTGGCGTGTACAAAGTAATGTCAGAGAAAGGTATACGGATACCGGAAGAAGTATCCGTGGTAGGATTTGGCGATTACGAAGCAGGAGAACTGTTACAGCCGCCACTTACGACGGTAAAATTTGACTGGAAGAACTGGGGGGAGATCAGTGCTGAGTCGATGATCCAGATGATTTTAGGAAAGCCGGTAAGCCCGCTTCAGGTCAACCCGTATGAAATTATAGAAAGAAAAAGTGTAAAAGAGAACTGAGAATCAGGCAGATCTGTCAATTTGACAGACCTGCTTTTGTGCAATATAGACAAATTTAGATATCAATTTTTGGAACCGTTTCCAAAAAATGAAATTGCAGTGACGTTTTGTGTTGACATACAAAAGCTGATGTATATAATAAAAACATAGGAACGGAACCGGTTCCAAAACAAAACAATACAAGGAGAAGAGAAATGGGAAAGAACAATGAGTATCTGGAAATATCAAAACAGATCGTAGCCAATATTGGTGGAATGGATAATATCCAGGGAACAGCACACTGTGCAACCAGACTCAGGATCGTATTGAAAGATAATGATCTTGCAGATATTGAAAAACTGGAAGATATCGACAAAGTAAAAGGTGCGTTCATAGCAGGTAATCAGTTACAGCTGATCCTGGGAGCTGGAACAGTGAATGATGTATATGAGGTATTTGCCGAGTATACGAATACACAGAATATGTCACTGGGAGATCTGAAGGAAGAAAGTGCGAAGAGGCAGAATCCACTTCAGGCAGTGATCAAAGCGTTATCTGATGTATTTATCGGAATCATGCCGGCACTTCTTGCAGCAGCCCTTCTGATGGGAATTACAAGCGTCCTTGGCGGACTTGAAGTAGTAAAGACACATGATACCTTATATGCGATCAACCGGCTGGTAAGTCTTGCGTCTACAGGTATCTTTGCAATCCTTCCAATGGCAGTATGCTATTCAGCCGTAAAAAGATTTGGCGGGAATCCGGTTCTTGGTATGGTAATCGGAGCAATCATGTTAGACAGTTCTCTTGCCAATGCTTACCAGGCTGCACAGGGAACCGTTGATATAGAAGTTATCCGTCTGTTCGGACTGAAGATTGAGATGGTAGGATTCCAGGGAGGAATCATCATCGCGCTTATGATGGGATTTGTAGTTGCAAAACTGGATAAATTCTTCAATAAGGTAATTCCGGATGTAATCAAGCTTCTGGTTGCACCAATGCTGACAGTATTTATCTCTACGGTATTACTTTTTACACTTGTAGGTCCGGCAGGACGAATTCTTTCTAATGGAATCACAGACGGACTGATGTGGAGTACAGAACATCTGGGAGCATTCGGGTATGCGTTATTTGCCGGAGTTCAGCAGATCGTAGTTATCACAGGTCTTCATCACATTATCGGTGCGGTAGAAGCACAGCTTATTGCATCGACAGGAACAAACTTTTTAAATCCACTGATGTCTGTAGCTTTATTTGGACAAAGTGGTGCGGTACTTGGTTATCTTTCCCTGAACTGGAAGAACTTAAAAGCCAGAGAGCTTTGTATTCCAAGTTTCTGCTCGACATTATTTGGTATCAGTGAACCGGCAATCTTCGGAGTAAACTTACGTTACAAGTTTCCACTGATCGGTGGATGTATCGGTGGTGCAGTTGCAGGTGCATATGTATACTATTCAAAGCTTACTGCTCTTGGATTCGGTACAACTGCACTTCCTGGAATGGCAATTGCTAATCCGGCACATCACGGGTACATTAACTACATCATTGCACATGCAATCGCGATTATGATTGGATTTGTATGTACAGTCATCTTTGGAAAAATGTGGTCAGCACCGGATAAGAATAAAAATGACAAAAAGAACGATACAAAAGAAAATGATACAACAAAGGCAGTTATTACAGAAGAGCCTGGTGCAGTCTATGCAGCAGCAGAGGGAACAGTAAAAGATATCGAAGCATCGACAGATCCGACATTTGCAAACAAGGTACTTGGAGACGGTGTCGTTATCTTTCCGGAAGACGGAACCGTTATGGCACCATGTAAGGCAACCGTATCACTCGTATATCCAACCGGACATGCAATCGGACTTACAACTGCAGATGGAGCAGAGATCCTGATTCACTGCGGGGTAGATACCGTCAATATGAACGGTGAAGGATTTGAGACACTTGTAAAAGAAGGACAGGAAGTAACAGCAGAAGAAGCACTTATCAGATTTGACATCGACCTGGTGAAGAAGCATGGATACTCTCCGGAGATTCTTGTTATCTTCACAGAGCTTCCGGAAGGAAAGACCATCAAAACAGAAGAAAAACATATTGCAAAAAATGATAAGATGGCTGAAATCGTGTAAGGATAAGGTGGACAGGAACAGATGAACAAAGAGACATATTTAACAGAATATCCGAAGCATGAAAGTATGAGGGAGAATGTAAAAAAAGATAAAAACAGACTTCACTTTCATATGATGCCGCCGACAGGCTGGATGAATGATCCGAATGGTCTGTGTGAATTTCAGGGTGTGAATCATATTTATTTCCAATATACACCATTTCTTGCCGGATGGGGAACGAAGCTTTGGGGACATTACACAACAAAGGATTGGATTCATTATAAAGAAGAAGAGCCGTTCCTTTATCCGGACGAAGAATGGGACAGAGACGGTGTATATAGCGGATCAGCCTATACCTGTGAAGATGGAATTCACTATTTTTACACAGGAAATGTAAAACTCTGGGATAAAGATTATGATTATATCATGAATGGACGGGAACAGAATACGATTCACGTATTCAGTCCGGATGGAAAGAATATTGCATACAAGAAGCTTGTAATGACCAATGATGATTATCCGGTGAATATGTCCAAGCATGTCAGAGATCCAAAAATCTATAAAAAAGACGGCCGTTATTATATGATCCAGGGAGGCCGTGATGCGGAATCTTATGGCTGTGCACTTTTGTTTTGTTCCGACGATCTGGAACACTGGAAATGGTACGATACGGTGCGGACAGCAAAGCCATTTGGTTATATGTGGGAATGCCCGGATCTGTTCGAGATTGACGGCCAGCAGATTATGACATGCTGTCCACAGGGAGTAGATCAGAAGGGATATGATTACCAGAATGTGTACCAGTGTGGATATTTTCCGGTAGAGTTTGACCTGAAGAACAAATCATACAGCTTTGGAAAATTTCAGGAATTTGACAAAGGATTTGACATCTATGCGACACAGACATTTGCAGATGAAGCGGGTAGAAGAATCCTGATTGGCTGGATGGGGATTCCGGATGCAGATTATGATAATGATGCAACGGTTGAATATGACTGGATCCATGCACTTACCATGCCAAGAGAACTGGAATGGAAAGATGGAAAGATCTTACAGCATCCATTAAAGGAGATGAAAGATCTGCGTAAAAATGCATTTACCTGCGAGCTGGAAGCATTTACAAAGTGGGCGCCTGCGGACTGCTGTTTTGAACTGAGACTTGACGTGGAAGAAGCAAAAAATCTGGAGCTTAAGCTTCGTGAAGATGTTACAATAAGCTGGAAGGACGGGCTTTTTACCTTATCGATGGGAGAAAGCGGACGTGGAAGAAAGCAGCGCTTTGCTAAGGTGGAAGAGCTTTCAGATATTACCATCTTTTCGGATACATCAGCCATTGAGATATTCATTAATAACGGGGAAACGGTTCTGACAACAAGAGTATATAGTGAACATCTTGAACAGAAAGTAGAGCTTGTATCCAGAGAGGTAAAGGGAAGCGTTCATGGATATGAACTTGGATCATTCGAGGTTGAATATAAAAAATAGATTCCGGACTGCATAAGATATAACAGGTGAATATACGGAAAAGAAAATAAAAATGTGGACAGGTTCCTGAAAAAAGAGGTGCCAGTCCACATTTTTTATACCATAGTATGCAAGAGATGCTGTCAGTGGCAAGTTTTATGTATTGCCATGCATTTGTAAGAAGTAGCAGGTGGCAAGTTTTTTGTATCTGACTGCAAATTCCGCTTCATCGGATCACCGATTCCGCTAGCAACGGATCAGTTTTTCCGGTCGTAACGGAACACTTTTCCGCTTCGTCGGATCACGCGCGTGGAAATACTGCTGTTCTCTTATCGGAGCGGCGCCGACGCCGTATTATAAGGCGGGCGAAGCGCTTATGAATCATGACTACGATAAGGTATTAAAGAACAGGATTCATGATAAGTCCGTGCCGGTCCGGGATACTTATCAGCAACTGAAGACTGCACAGAAGAAAAAAGATGAAGTGGTCCAGTATAAGCTTGGCGATGCGGTGACACATCCGAAATTCGGACATGGAATTGTGGAGAAGATTAATCAGAGATCTGGCGGTGTGCATTTACATATCCGGTTTGATGGGGAAGTGAAGTGTATTGATCAGAAATGGTTGTCGCGGAAGAAGTATATGTGAAAAGATTCAGTAAAAACAAATAAGATTAGAAGCATGTCGATAGATTTTTATATCGATCCGTTGTCTGAATTTTGCGGTCTTCAAGCTGGCTTCCAATGCATTTTCTAACAGGTTAGAAAGAACAAGACAAAAGTCTGTTTCATCGACTGAAATTTGTGCCGGAAGATCAATCTGCACGTGGAAAGGAATTGTGTTACGTTCAGCCATTGAGGATAGCTGAAGAAAATGATGGCGCATATCATGTCGTGCCTGACGTGTCTCTTCGATTGCATTGCAGAGGTTAGTATATCTTTCCTGTTGGATTGAAAGAAGATAGTTTTCTTGTTGAAGCCGTGCATTTCGGTTTAGACTGTTTCTCTCATGCGTTTATTTTAATATAAAACAGATAGACAAACTACGGGGCGGATTTACAATTCGTGCTATTTTTTGACTATTCGTGACAGAGCGATTGAAAACGAGAAGTGTTTTTTTATAATAAAAGCAGTAGATTACAAAGGCTGGAAAAAGGAGGAAAGTATAAATGAAAGGAAGAAAAATACTATTAGCGTTTATTATATCTGCAGTTACATTCACATCGGGATGTGCAAATGGTACACCAAAGACAGAGGAGGCAAAATCAGAGCAGAAGACAACAGAAGAAAATGCAGTTGTTCCAATTAAACCGCTTACGGCAAAAGCAATTGATGATAATCCATATATGGCAAAGAGTGATGCCAATATTCATCATGACTGTTATAATTCAGATACGACAGATGAAGTATTACCGGTTGATATTTATCCGGAGATAAATGTTTCTTATGAAACGGTAAATAAAAATGCATCTCCGGCGGTATTTTTTGATACATATGGACATGCTGTTGTTCCATTGCAAGGAGGACTGGCTATCCGTGATATTAATGCGGATGAAGCACAGACAGAAGGTTATTTTTCACCGGCAAAGCATGATGGCGGAGGATATGTGATACAAAGCTCATATTCATTCGTAGATGAGAGCAATCGCCTGGTATGTCCGACAAGCAACAACCATGTGCTTATGTTGAAAGCAACAGATGATGCGGGAAATGTCCTTCCGGAATTTGAAAAAGTGCTGGATATTGATATTAAAGCAGCGGCAGAAGAAATTACAGGGAAAACATTGGATCAGAACTTATTATCTGTAGTTTTTGACTATGAAGGAAATTTATGGTTTGCTACAGGCGGTTTCCGTATTTATCCGGAACGTAAACAGCAAGGTGCAATGGGATACATTTCAAGGGCAGCAATTGATGCCATCTTAAAGGGAGAACATGTTGATCTGAAAGAATCTACATTTGTATATGAATTGGAGCCTGGCGAAGGTGCAGAGAATGGAATTGCATCGTCAAAGGAAGGTGCAGTTATATTAACGAATCAAAATTGTTATTTATTAAATGCAAAAGATGGTGTACAGGTGCAGTGGTGTACCCCATATGAAAGCGTGGGAGCGAAAGACAGCAAAGAGGGAGATGAAACTACAGGCGGAGGTCTTGCCTGGGGAGGTGGATGTTCACCATCTCTGACAAGCAAATTAGTTATGTTTACAGATAATCAGGATCCGGTAAATCTGTTGGCATTAGATATGAAGACCGGGGAAATAGTGGCAAGCATGCCGGTAATCGATGAGCTTCCGAAAAATATGCAGGTGTCGGTAGAAAATTCAGCAATGGTATATGATAACGGAGAAGGTACAGTCAGCACAATCGTATGTAACTGGTTTGGAGCCGGAAGTGCTAAACTTGCGGACGCAGACAACGATTCTTCTATACAGACCTATGAAAATATTTACGATGTAAACTGGTTGAAGAAGGGAAATAAGATGGTTGTGCCGGGAGTAGAGCGTGTCGATACCATTAAGACAAAGGATGGATACGAAATGAAGAGTATCTGGTGCAGAAACGATATCCGTGATACATCTATGATGAAGCTTTCTACAGCGACAGGTTATATCTATGGTTATGTTCAGGATCTGGAAAGTGGCATGTGGCAATTCATCATGTTAGATTTTGAAACAGGAGAAACAGTATTTACAATGGATGTCTCAGATAAACCGGGATACAACAATATGGCAATCGGCATGTATGCAGGAAATAGTGGAAATACATTATATTGCCCGACAGGATATCTGGAGCTCTTAAGATTGCAGGACAGATTTGTTTATCTGCCGGAGATGCCTTATCGAAAAGTAGATTTAGACAAGGCAAAGAGAAATGTACTAACACAAGAAGAATTTACAGAAGCCGGCGGGAAAGGAAATGTTGCAGGCTGGCTGAATACGATTACAGTAGAAAATGTACATCCAAATACTACTGTGGCAATACGAATGAAAGGAATTGCAGGAAAAGCAGATACATTTACATTATATGCATATGATAAAGAGAATAAATTAAAAGAAGTTCCTGCAGAGTTATGGCATATTCAGGAAGAAGATGGAACATTGCCGGATAAACTTACAGAGGATACATTATATGAAGTGCATGTTATGGTAGAAGATGGAGGAGAATTTGATCTTAGTGATACAGAAAAAGAAATTAAGATAGCAGTTATTCTCGGAAATAAATGATTTGTTTTTAAGAAAATCACCTGAGGTGTATATCACAAGGCTCCGTTCTAAAAAAGAATGGAGCTTTTTAAAACTAATGCAAAGCAAACACCCCAAAAATTTAACAAAAGTTAACAAGAATTCTCCTTCCTCTATAGGTGGGAGATGAATTGCAGAAAAAGAAGATAGAACACTTGTTCTGTAATGCGAAGTGTGGTATACTACAATCAGTCGAAAGGATAGAAAGGACTGACTATATGGACAAAATGGATCAAATGCACATTCAGTATATTTGATGTATTATCATCTGATCATGGTTGTAAAATACC
>OLOG01000336.1_pt1 | contig 44957 bp, 40 predicted proteins | sample 1672351 | NCBI WGS metagenome assembly OLOG01 (sample SAMEA3136674, study PRJEB25190) | human gut metagenome | biome: human gut; feature: human-associated habitat; material: faeces | place: Austria | collected 2013 | reverse complement strand
AGGTGATAGGTAGGATGAAAGAAATATTTCTTGTATGCAGTTTTGAAGGTATATAAAAATAAAAAAGCAAGTAAAAACCCTTGTCAAAAGAGACAAAAGGGTTTATACTATATAAGTATTCCTCGATAGCTCAGTGGTAGAGCATTCGGCTGTTAACCGAAGGGTCGTTGGTTCGAACCCAACTCGGGGAGTTAAAGACAGAAATCGATTTGATTTCTGTCTTTTTATGTTATAAGAGAGTACTTTATAATGAATGAGAAGGATAAATAATATGAAATACATTTTACAAACAGATAATGAAACAATAGAGATTCCGATTATACGATCAAAAAGGAAGACACTGGGGTTAGAAGTGAAATATGATGGTACAGTAAATGCAAGAGTTCCAATGCGGGCACCAAGAGAGATTATAGAAAGATTTATCCGGGAACATGAAGCATGGATTATAAGAAAGCGGCAGGAATGGAGTCTGGCTGGAAACAATCGGGATGATATGTCAGGTCTTCCACCGATCGAGACAAAAGAAGGAAAAGCGAAGATCAGACAGTATATAGAAGGGCAAGTTGAATATTATGCAAAAATAATGGGTATTACATATGGAAGGATATCTATGCGTAACCAGAAAACACGATGGGGAAGCTGTAGCAGCAATGGAAATCTGAATTTTAATAATCGGTTGTTATTTGTGCCAAAAGAACTGGTTGATTATGTAGTGGTGCATGAATTGGCACACAGAAAAGTGATGAACCATTCGAATGCATTTTGGACTGTGGTAGAGAAGTATATGCCGGATTATAAAGAACGCAGGAAAAAACTAAGGGAGTATCATATAAAATAAGAAGGAATACACAACAATCATAAGAAAACATTTACTTAAAGAAAAATATATAGAAAACTTCTATAAATCATAATGCTTATAGAATATGTGCGAAAGATACAAAAATTAACAAATGCTTTGTAGGACAATGACGATGAAAAATAATTTGAAGATGTTAAAATGTTAACTTGTTAGGAATAGAAATAACAGGTCTGGAGTAGGTGAAATGTTTAAAGTAAGTTATTTTTTGGAAGTCCTGCCGATTATTGCAAGTAAAGTTAATATTACATTTGAATTAACGATAGCTGCGACAATATTTGCACTGATCGTGGGAGTCATTATTGCAATCATCGGTTATTACAAAATTCCGGTATTGTATCAGCTGACAAGAGTGTATGTATCCATTATGCGAGGTACACCGGTCGTAGCACAGTTGTATTTCTTCTATTATGGAATTGCATTATACAGTGCATTTGTAAGAAATATGACACCACTTATCGCTGTAGCGGTAGTTATGAGTTTTAATATGGGAGCTTTTATGTCAGAAAGTATCAGAGGAGCATTATTATCCGTTGATGAAGGACAGAAAGAAGCTGCATATTCACTGGGAATGACGAATTTTCAGCTGGTTACGAGAATCGTAATTCCACAGGCTGTACGTGTGGCATTACCGCCGCTTTTTAACGACATCATTAACCTGATCAAGATGACTTCGCTTGCATTTATGCTTGGTGTACCGGATATCATGGGAGCTGCCAAGATTGAGGGAGCCAGAACGTTCAGATATTTTGAAATTTATGCTGCCGTTATGCTGGTGTACTGGCTGATTATATTTGTGCTTGGAATCTTACACAAATTATTAGAAAAGAAATGTGCAAATATGTATTAAGACAAGATCTTAAATGGAACAACCCCATTAAGATAGATGCATTATCATTTATGTGAAAAAGAGGAGATTAAGTATTATGAAAAAACGTGTATTAGCTGCTTTATTAGTAACTATGATGACAGTAGGAACTGTTGCAGGATGCGGAAGCAATGCCAAATCTGATGATTCAGATAAAAAAGCAAGTTCAGAGTCTAAGAGTGATGACAAAAAAGATTCCGGAAAGAAAGTAACAGTTGTTACATCTGGAACAGGAGAACCATATAGCCTTATGTCTGATGACGGAAAATGGACTGGTATCGATGCAGAGATGTGGGATGAAATTGAAAAACGTACCGGATGGGAAGTAGAAGTAAAACAGGCTTCTTTCGATGCTATGTGGGGAGAACTGGATACAGGACGTGCTGATGTAGTTGCAAACTGCCTTGCAGTAAAAGAAGAAAGAACAGACAAATATAATGCAACAATCCCATACTACGGAGATTCACAGTGCATTATCGTAAATGATGATTCTGATTACAAGACATCTGATGATTTAAAAGGAAAGACTGTAGGATGTACAAACGGACAGGCTGCACAGACAATCATCGAAGACATGGCGAAAGAAAAAGGATTTACAGTAAAGCTTTATGAAGACAGTGCTGTAGGTATGAACGATCTGAAACTTGGAAGAATTGATGCATATGCGAATACAACAACAAATGTAAATGCATTTACACATAATAATACAGATGCAAAATTCCGTTTCTTTGATGAACAGCTTCTGGCAAATAATGTAGCTTATTTCCTCCCAAAAACAGATGACGGAGATAAACTGACAAAAGAATTAGATGATGTAATCCAGGATATGTTAGATGACGGAACAGTAGCAAAGATCACTGAAAAATGGATGTATGCTGATATGACAAAATTAATCCAGAAATAAGAAAAGTCAGGAAGATTAAAACGTATGGGAACAGAAACACAGTTGGTTAAGGTTGAACATTTATATAAAGAATTTGATGAAAATACAAAAGTATTAGAAGATATCAATCTGACGATCAATAAGAATGAAGTGATTGCAATTTTAGGACCTTCGGGAACTGGTAAATCTACATTACTCAGATGTCTGAATTACCTGACAGTACCGACAAAGGGAAAAATAACAATTGGTGATGTAACGGTAGATGCACAGAACCATACAAAGAAGGATGTAATAGAATTGAGAAAACATTCTTCCATGGTATTTCAGGGATATAATCTTTTCAAGAATAAGACTGCATTAGAAAATGTAATGGAAGCGCTGACCGTTGTACAAAAAAAGTCAAAGGCAGAGGCGGAAAAAATTGCGTTAGAACTGCTGGATAAGGTAGGAATGAGTGAAAGGAAGGACTTTTACCCATCGAAACTGTCCGGAGGACAACAGCAGAGAGTTGGAATTGCAAGAGCACTTGCAGTAAATCCGAATGTAGTATTATTTGATGAGCCGACATCGGCATTGGATCCGGAACTGGTAGGAGAAGTACTGAATACAATCAAATCTCTTGCCGAAGAAGGAACGACAATGATTCTGGTTACGCATGAGATTGGATTTGCAAGAGAAGTAGCAAGCAGAATCCTGTTCATGGACGGAGGAAGAATTGCAGCCGATGGAAGACCGGAAGAAATCATCGATCATCCAGAGAATCAAAGACTTCAGCAGTTCCTGAATTTTGTTAATCGGAAATAGAATGACTGAAAGGTCTGCACAGGATTTGTGCAGGCCTTTTTTGAGGAGTTGGTACAATGAGCAATATAAATGATAAGATAAGACAAATTGCAAAAGAGACAGAACCGGAACTGATCCATATCAGAAGAGAACTGCATCAGTATCCGGAGCTTGGAATCGATCTTCCAAAGACACACGAGATCATCAGCCGTGAGTTACATAAAATTCCGGGCCTTAAGATAAGAGAACATGCTGCCGGTGGATATGGTCTGATCGCAGAACTTCAGGGGAAGAAAGAGCAAGGGAAAAATGTTCTGCTGCGGGCAGATATAGATGCACTTCCACTGGAAGAAAAAGTGGAAAGTGATTATAAATCCAGATATGATGGATGTATGCATGCATGCGGACACGACGGACATGCGACATGGCTGATCGGTGCGGCAAAGATTCTGGCACAGCTGACAGATGAATTCGGTGGATGCATAAGATTCGCATTTCAGCCGGGGGAAGAAGTCGGACTTGGCGCGGATACGATGATAGAAGAAGATAAAGTACTGGAAGATCCGAAGATGGATATGGCATTTGCCGCACATGGCTGGCCATCTGTGGAGAGTGGTAAGATCGGAATCGTGAGACGCTATGCATTTGGTTGTGTGGGGAATTTTAAAGTTAGGATTATCGGAAAGAAGGGGCATGCATCATGGCCGGAGCAGACGGTTGATCCGATTGCGGCGGCAAATGAGATCTACCAGCATATCCCGGCAATACTGACACGTACAGTCAGCGGAACAGAGCCTAAGATCATGTCAGTTACTTATATGCAGGCAGGGGATGTGAATGTCAGAAATATCATTCCACAGGACTGCGTATTTGGCGGAACGATGAGGGCCGTAAAACGAGAAGTTCTGGAAAAAATGAAAGCAGAACTGGAAAAAGAGATAAAAGGAATCTGCCAGGTATATGGAACTTCTTATGAGGCAGATATCAGGATTCATGGTGGAAGTGTAAAGAATGCTCCGGAATTATTAAACGGAGTGAAAAAGTCAGCGGCAGATGTACTTGGAAAGAAAAATGTTTACATCATAGAAGAGGACAATCTGGGCGGAGAGAATTTTGCAGAATATAGCTGTCGTGTTCCGGCGGTCTATATGTTTATTGGAATTAAACCGGAAGAGAAAGAAGCAATTCCGGGTCTGCACAGTCCGGAATATCAGTTTGATGATACGGTACTGGCAGGAGCGGCTGCCGCATTTGCCAATATTGCGATTCACGGCTGTATGGGAGAACTGAAGGAAAATTAAAAAGAACAGGAGAGGTATCAAAATGGAAAAACTGGTTTATGTAGATCGAAGAAATACAAACTGTAATAAGTGGGACGGACAGCAGAAGATGTTCGGAGAAGAAGGACTTCATGCAATGTGGGTGGCAGATATGGACTTTCGTGTACCGGAGTGTGTAGTCAGCGCACTTAGGGAATATGTGGAATCCGGAGTGTATGGGTATTATAAGATTCCGGATGCTTATTATCAGGCATTCATTGACTGGGAGAGGGAGCATCACGGATATGAAGTGAAAAAAGAATGGATCCGGTTTTCACCGGGAGTTGTAGCAGGATTCCACTGGCTGTTGCAGATTCTGACAGAAGAAAATGATGCGGTAATTGTAAATACACCGGTATACTATCCGTTTTTAGACGCAGTAAAGAACAATCACAGAAATTTAATCTGTTCCGATCTTAAGAACGAGAATGGAGAATACTCGATTGATTTCGATGATTTCGAGAAAAAGATCACAGATCATCAGGTGAAATTATTTATTTTGTGTTCACCACATAATCCGGTGGGAAGAGTATGGAAAAAAGAAGAGTTAAAGCGGCTTTTTGAAATCTGCAGAGCGCATCAGGTGTATATTATATCAGATGAGATCCATCGGGATCTGGTATTTGGAGAAAATAAGCATATCCCATCTTTGTCAAGCGGAGAGTATGATGATATTATGGTATCGATCGTGGCTGCATCGAAGACATTCAATATTGCGGGTGCACAGAATTCTATGGTGATCATTCCGGATGAAAAACTTCAGGAAAAGTGGGATGCTTATGTAAAAGGCAACAGAGTACTGGGAGGAAATGCTTTTGGTTATGTTGCAGCTCAGGCTGCATATGCAGGAGGCAATGAATGGCTGACACTGGTATTGGATCAGATTGAAGAGAATTATCAGTACCTGAAAGCAGAACTTGCAGAAAAACTTCCAGAGGCAGTTGTAACTCCATTGGAAGGAACATATCTGTGCTGGATTAATCTTGAAGCATATGTAAGAGCAGATGAGATGAAAGAAGTAATCCAGAAGAAATGCCGCTTGGCCGTTGATTTCGGTGACTGGTTCGGTGGAGAACGGTTTGCTGCATTTATAAGAATGAATCTCGCGACATCAAAAGAGAATGTAGAGATTGGTGTCAATGCACTGATTGCGAATTTAGTGAGAAAATAGTTATAGAAATTATCAATAAGACGAAATCACTGGCATATGATTTTCTATTTGACAGAAATAATTTTCTACGAGAAAATATCTGTATATGGAGTGAAGAAGATATGTACGAGATTGAAGTCTGTTATAAAATAATTTTTGAAGCAATGCTGGAAAAACCAGTATTAAAAAGTATTGCAGAAAAGATAAATGAATATACAGGTGCGAAAGTGATATTTGTGTCAGGGACAGGAAAAATCCTGGCATATTCGCATACCTGTGAACAGGATGGCAGCGAATCCATCAGATGGAAGCATGTGACATTTTCAGACTATAAGAAATTCTACCAGGAAGCTGATACGAAAGAACATCAGCTTGTACTTCAACCTGTTGAAACAATGGGAAGGTTAGCTGGATATGTAGTTATTCTATATAGTGAAGAGGAGTCCCGGCGGTTTTTTGAAGAATTGGGAAGTGTGATCGGACAGGCAGTAAGGCATCAGTTTGAAGATGTGGTAAAAGAGACGATGGTTTTACAACCGATGTGCGAAGCCATACTTGCCTGGAGTCTGTTTCACGGGAAAGCAGATGGGATCCAGCAGACAGAAAAAATATGGACAGGACAATGCATAGAAGTATTAATGTTAAAAAAGGATATTCAGGAAAAGAATGTACTGTGGATAAAAGAAATATGGGACAGATATTGCATCTGCGAAGAGACAGACAGGATCCAGATATTATTTTATGGATTAAGAGCGAAGAATACGGAAGAAATTTACCAGAAGATCATGGAAAAAAAGATTGGATGCAGCATCAGTGAACCATTTGGAAAATTAGACAGATGTGTTACAAAGTATGAGTTGTTAAAACGTATGTCTATGGTAAACGGACTGGAAAATGACCCGGTTATGAAACGGGAAAAGGAATGGTCGGTACAGGGACTTTACACATATACAACACCGCTCTTTAAAAAAGCGGGATTAAGTGATTACCGATTGTTACGGCTGCTTCAGGAAGACCGAGAGAATAATACGGAGCTCTACTATACATTAAAGGTATATTTGCTGAATGAAAATAATGTAACAATGGCAGCAGACAGCCTCCATATTCACAGAAATACATTGGTCTACCGGTTAAAGCAGATCAGGGAATGTATAGAAGCTGATATCAATGATAACGAAACAGCAAGGGAACTGCTGGCATTTATGATGATGTATGATATATCGAGACAAGATGAGAAAAGGCAGAAGTAAGGAGAGCATATATGAAACTGGTGCAGGATTTACCAGAGATATTTGAAGAGTTTGGAGAAAAAAAGAGAGAAGCATTTCTGGAAATAAAAGAATATAAGGATAAGGGAATTCCGGTTATAGGGATGTATTGTGCCTATTTCCCGACAGAACTTGCAATGGCAGCGGGAGCAATCCCGGTAGGTCTTTGCTCTTTTTCCAATGAGACGATCACGGCTGCGGAACGCGATCTGCCGAAAAGTATGTGTCCGCTGGTAAAATCCAGTTATGGATTTGCAATCAGTGACAGATGTCCGTTTTTTCATTTTGCTGATCTTGTGATCGGAGAGACGACCTGTGACGGAAAAAAGAAGATGTATGAGCTGATGGCAGAGTTCAAACCTGTTCATGTAATGGAACTTCCGAACAGTCAGTCTGAAAGAGGACTTGCTTTCTGGAAGAGTGAGATCATCCGGACGAAAGAATATCTGGAAGAGTTCTTTCATATGGTAATTACAGAAGAGATGATCCGTGATGCCGTACATTTGAATAATCAGATCCGTACCTCTTTGAAAAATCTTTGCGAAGTGATGAAACTGGATCCGGTACCAGTAAGTGGGGAGGATATCCAGAAGATGGTCCAGGGAAGCAAATACAGGTTCGATTTTGCGACGACTCCAGGCGTGGTGAAAGAAGTGATCGATAAGATCATGACAGAATACAGACAGGGAAAGCATCTGGAAAAGCGACCGAGAATACTGGTGACAGGGTGCCCGATCGGAGGGGACAGCCTGAAAGTAATCCGTGCGATAGAAGATAATGGCGGAGTTGTTGTAGCAATTGAAAACTGCAGTGGTGTGCGGACACTGGGGAGTCTGGTGGAGGAAGACTGTGAAGACATTTACGAGGCTATTGCCAGAAAATATCTGTCAACAGGATGTTCGATCATGACGCCGAACGATAACCGGATCGATTTGATCGGTGAGATCATTGATGAATATCATGTAGATGGAGTTGTCGAGATGATATTGACCGGATGTCATGCGACAGGGGCAGAGGCTGTCTATATAAGAAAATTTGTGACAGAAGAGAAACACTTACCGTATATTGCGGTCGATACGGATTATTCTACTGCAGATCAGGGACAGATTGCTACCAGACTGACAGCATTTTTGGAAATGATCCAGCCGGGGACAGAAAAACGTATAGATATCAATTATTGTTATAAGATTGTACTGGCGGGACTGACGGAGCAAAAGTCAGGGAAGGAAATTCTGGAAGAGATATGGAAATATACGCATATTCCGGTAGGCATAAAGGCCGGTGAACAAGAGGTAGAAGATTGGATCGGGATCAGCAGGAAAGAAGCAGAGCAGGAAAACAATAAAAGGATGGAATATAAGCTGTCAGAGAAGAATGGTGTTGTAATGGCAGTTGTTCCGGATGATGTCAGTAAGGAAAATGTAGAAGAACTGTTGGAGCTTTTGGCAAAAAGTTATCATATGAGAGACAATAGCCGTGAGACAGAAGAAAGAGAAATTCCGGATTATATGTGGATTATGGCAGAAGAATCAAAAGACCTTATACATATCGGACAGGAGCTTGCAAAACAGATCGGAGAGAAAAAAATAATGGCAGGACTGAAATTGCGGCAGATGCAGGATAACGAATTATTCCTGTCAGGAATGGAAGGAAAAGAAGCCCGAAACTGTGTAATTGATATATGCCGGAAATCTATGGCAGATGTAGATGGAAAAGTGATAATTGGAAATGGATTTCCAGACTGTGAGAAAAAAGAAGAGAACAGGCAGCTTCAGTGGCAGGTGATGAATATAGCTTCAAGGCAGAAACAGAAAGAATCGGTAATACTTGTAGAGAATTATTACCATGAACTTGCAATCGACTGTATCAGTGAACATTTGGGACAGGAAAAAGTATATATGGAAGAGTTAGAAATTCTGAAAGAAGAGGACCGGAAAACAGGAAAAGAACTTTATGAGACATTGTACTGGTATCTCCGGATGAAACGAAATGTTGCACAGACGGCTGCAAGACTTAGGATTCACCGGAATACATTGCTGCCAAGAATTGCACGGATCAATGAACTGTTGGATCTGGATGAAAAAGACGGAATGGAATGTGAAGGAATTTTGCTGGCAATGGAGATAGAAAAGCTAAAAAATGACTGATACGCTTGGCATCGGTCATTTTTTTAAAATTTATTAACATTTCCTTCAAGGACTGAGAGGCCGCTTCCCCAGTTAATAAATTAAATCCCAAAACAACACATTTTACACATCCCGGCACTGCTTCAAATACTGCCTCGTATAAGTGCAGACTGCAAAGCATTTTCCACACAGATCTGCATCAATCCCCGTGCTTTTTTGCATGATCTCACGACATTTCTTATGACACGTGGAGATGGCTATGATATTTTCGCGAGGTATGCCGGGACGCCACAAAGTATTTTTCAGGGCATGTGCCGGGCAATATCTGACACAGGCATGACAGGCACCGCACTGGGAGTGTGTGACCGGAGCATCGCAGGTCAGCGGGGCATCGGTCAGAAGAGAAGAAAGCCTTACGGCAGAACCATATTGTGGTGTTACCAGCCGGTTGTTTTTACCGATCCAGCCAAGACCGGCTCGGGTGGCAATCGTTTGATGTGACAATGGAATACAGTTATCTGAATCTGTCATTTCCTGGTCTGTCGTCCGGGCATAAGCATGATAGCCTTTGTCAGTCAGGTATTTCGCACCGGCAGTTACGATGGTGTTCAGTTTGTCACTCAAAGAATTATAAAGTTCGTAGTATTCTCTTGTTGGAGCAAGCTGAAGACCTTTGATGATGTGTTTCGGTAACGGGATTGCGACTGCAATACCGACCGGATAGTCAGAAGATGGAACTGCGGTCAGATCCCCAATTCCGACCAAAGCAGCACCCTGCGAGATTAGATAATCTTTGAATTCTTTTGTGGGATTCATAAAATCCCTCCTTTCAGAACATTTCCGTTCATTGACTTATTGTACATTCAATTTTACAATAGAATGCAGAAGAAAGATAGTGGGAAAGGGAACTATTATGGAAAGTAGAATGACGGAATTAATGGAAGCGATTCAGGAAAGTGAAGGACAGGCAGAACGCAGGGTGCTTACTTTGCTGGGAGGCAGATGCATTTCTGAAAAGGCACTGGTCATAGATGGGAAAATTGTCTGGGAAAGCAGGAAAAATGGTTATTTTCATGGATATACAGATGAGATAAAGAATATTACAGAAAGTGGAATCACCTATATTGGAAATGAGAAAGTATTCTGCGATACATTGGGACAGGAAAAACAGATTGTGATCTGTGGTGCCGGTCATGTGTCGATTCCGGTGATTAAAATGGCAGTGATGATGGACTGTGAGGTAATTGTACTGGAAGATCGTCCGATGTATGCGGACCATGCAAGACTGGCCGGGGCGTCACAGGTTATCTGCGAACCATTCGAAGAAGCACTGGACAAGATACAGGGAAGTGCGGATACGTATTTTGTGATCCTGACGAGAGGACACCGGTATGACCAGATCTGTCTGGAGAAAATAGCTGCAAAAGAGCATGCCTATATCGGTATGATCGGAAGCCGCAGAAGAACAGCACTGGTAAAACAAAGTCTGGCGGAAAAAGGCGTGGATCAGGAGGTGCTGGATGCAGTGTATACACCGATCGGTCTGGATATCGGAGCGCAGACACCGGCAGAGATCGGAGTGGCAATTATTGCAGAGATTATTGAAGTAAAGAACAGGAAGAAACGGACTTATGGATATTCCAAAGAAATTATGCGTGCGCTGACTGCTCAGGAACCGTATCCGGAAAAGAAGATAATGGCAACGATCATTACCAGACATGGTTCCGCACCACAGGGGCTGGGAACCAAAATGCTGATATACAGAGATGGCCGCTGCGTTGGGACGATCGGCGGCGGATGTATGGAAGCAAGAGTCATCCAGATTGCCAGACTTATGGCAGCAGGAGAAGGAGAACAGGCAAAGATCTGCCATGTAGACATGACCGGAAATGAAGCCGAAGAAGAAGGTATGGTCTGTGGCGGGGAAGTGGATGTATTTCTGGAAATTGTCTAAGCGCGGAAAACAGGATCATCGGAGGAATTAAAAAGATGATAGAAGTAGAGGTAAAAATACCCATTGAAAATATAGAAAAGATAAAGCAAAAATTGCTTGAAACAGGGTTCATATATCAGAAAACCGTTGTGGAGACGGACACTTATTTTATCAGCGATCACTATGATATGCGGAAGAAGGACAAGGCACTGCGCATCCGTAAGACGGAGAATCTGGATACGGGAGAAGTAAAAGCACAGCTTAACTGCAAAGGACCGAAATTAGACCAGGTATCCATGACCAGGAAAGAAACAGAGATTGATATCTATGAGCCGGAAAAGATGGAAGACATTCTTAAAGAACTTGAATTTTATCCAGCGTCTTGCAGAGTGAAGAAGACAAGAGGTTATTATATAAAAGATCATATGACAGCGGCTGCAGATAAGGTAGAGAATCTGGGTAACTTTCTGGAATTGGAAATAATTGTTGCAAAAGAAGAAGAACGAGCAGGTGGATTGGATATGATATATGAGCTAATGAGAATGTTGGGATGCGAAAAGACAGAGACAGTAAGGGATTCATATTTGTCAATGTTAGAAAAACGAGGTAACTAGCATCAGAAAGATCCATGAGGGACAGATAAAAAGCCAAATTTCCTGTCCCCGTGGTTATTGACAAAAATTATCGATAAGTCTATACTAACCTTACGAGTTGAGAAAAATTATCAGTAACAGTGGAAATAATACCACTGCCTGTAGATAAATTTGGAAGGAAGTACAGACGATGACATTAAAAGAATTACCAATCGGCAAAAGTGCAACATTGACAGTCGTAGGTGGAGAAGGTGCATTGAGACAGCATTTTCTGGATATGGGACTTATTCCGGGGGCAGACGTTACCATGGTAAAATACGCACCAATGGGCGATCCGGTGGAACTTCGTATCCATAGTTATGAACTGACACTCAGGCTTGCAGATGCGGAAAAGATAGAGATTACAGATGTCCGTGATGAGATTAAGATTAAGAATCAGATTCCGAAAGAGAAGATTGATCATCCGGGACTTGGAGAAGGTGGAAAATATCATGAAAAAGCAGATGAGAATCCACTGCCGGATGGAACAACACTGACATTTGCACTGGCAGGAAATCAGAATTGCGGAAAGACGACACTGTTCAACCAGCTGACCGGCTCTAATCAGCATGTGGGAAATTTCCCGGGAGTGACAGTTGACCGTAAAGATGGAGTGATCAAGGAACACAGTGATACCCTGGTGACAGATCTGCCGGGGATCTACTCTATGTCGCCGTATTCCAGTGAAGAGATCGTGACCAGGAACTTTGTGTTAAATGAGCATCCAAAGGGAATCATCAATATCGTGGATGCAACCAATATTGAGCGGAACCTGTATCTGACCATGCAGCTGATGGAGCTGGATATTCCTATGGTTCTGGCACTGAATATGATGGATGAGGTGCGGGACAACGGCGGTTCGATCCTGGTAAATGAGATGGAGCAGGAACTTGGAATACCGGTTATTCCAATCTCGGCTGCGAAGAATGAAGGAATTGGCGAACTGATCGAGCATGCCGTGCATGTGGCAAAATATCAGGAAAGTCCGGGGAGACAGGATTTCTGTGATGCAGATGACCATGGCGGAGCAGTACACAGATGCCTGCACGGGATCATGCATCTGATCGAGGATCATGCAAAGAAGGCAGACATTCCGGTAAGATTTGCGGCATGCAAACTGGCAGAAGGGGATGAACTGATCCTGGAACAGCTCAAGCTGGATGAGAATGAAAAACAGCTCCTGGAGCATATTGTAAAGCAGATGGAACAGGAACGTGGACTTGACCGGTCCGCAGCAATTGCAGATATGCGTTTTACATTTATCGAGAAGATCTGTGATGCTACGGTTGTGAAGCCGAAAGAAAGCAAGGAACATCTGCGAAGTGCGAAGATGGATAAGATCCTGACGGGAAAATATACAGCTATTCCATGCTTTGTTGCAATTATGGCGGCTGTATTCTGGCTGACATTTAATGTGATCGGAGCTGCGTTGTCGAATCTGCTGGATATGGGAATCTCGGCACTTACGAATCTGGTAGATGGTGCGTTGACATCCTGGAATGTCAATTCCGTTATTCATTCGCTGGTAATCGATGGAATCTTTAACGGTGTGGGAAGTGTGTTAAGTTTCCTTCCGGTTATCGTTACCTTATTCTTTTTCCTGTCCATTCTGGAAGACAGCGGATATATGGCAAGAGTTGCATTTGTGATGGATAAATTACTCCGTAAGATCGGACTTTCCGGACGGAGTATCGTACCGATGCTGGTAGGATTTGGATGTACGGTTCCCGGTGTTATGGCGAGCAGGACACTGCCTTCGGAGAGAGACCGTAAGATGACGATCCTTCTGACACCATTTATGAGCTGCTCGGCGAAACTCCCGATTTATGCATTTTTTACGGCAGCATTTTTCCCAAAACAAGGAGCAGTAGTGATGGTAGCGTTATATTTTGGTGGAATACTGATGGGAATTCTGATGGCGCTGCTTTTAAGAGGAACGATGTTCAAAGGTGAGGCCGTACCGTTTGTCATGGAACTTCCGAATTACCGTATGCCGGGAGCAAAGAATGTAGGGCAGCTTCTGTGGGAAAAAGCAAAGGACTTTTTGCAGAGAGCATTTACCGTAATCTTCTTTGCAACAATTATCATCTGGTTCCTGCAGACATTTAACTTACACATGAATGTGGTGGCAGATTCCAAGGACAGTATCCTGGCAGTTGTGGCAGGAATCATTGCACCGGTATTCCTTCCGCTTGGTTTCGGAAACTGGAAGATTTCTACTGCACTGATTACAGGATTTATGGCAAAGGAAAGTGTGGTATCCACGCTTTCGGTACTCTTTGGAAGTACGGCAGAACTGACGGGAGCAATTACGCCGGTGGCAGCAGCAAGCCTTTTGGTCTTCTGTCTGTTGTATACACCATGTGTTGCGGCTATTGCATCGATCAAGAGAGAACTTGGCGCAAAATGGGCGGCATATGTGGTGCTGGGACAATGTATGGTTGCGTGGATCGCAGCATTTATCGTGCATCTGATTGGTACGTTGGTAATGTAAAGAGGCATAAAAAACCTCCTGTGGATGGAATTAGATATGTTCCATTCACAGGAGGTTTTTGCTGTATATATTAAATTACATGCTCTGCTTTGGCTATTTGTTCCTTTATCTTATACCTTCCGCTGCGCCGGAGACTTGCGAATAAAGAGCCTGAAATATTGTGCCATACACTGAAGATTGCCCCAGGCAGTGTGGCAAATGGGTTTGCAGCAAAGTTTGCGGTGGCAAGTGTGATAGCAAGACCGCTGTTCTGCATACCGACTTCAATCGCAAGGGCAGTTGCTTTGTCATATTCTACATGGAAGATGCGTCCGGCAAGTAATCCAAGTCCCATACCTGCAAGATTATGTAAGATAACGATACAGAGTACGAGGAATCCGGATGTCATGATTTTTTCCGCATTTACTGCGACGATTCCGCTGATGATCATGACGATGGATACAACGGAGATCAGCGGAAGGATGCCGGATAATTTCTCAATATGTCTGCCGATCAGTCTACGGAGAAGGATACCCAGAAGAACTGGGATCAGTACGACCTTTACAACCGAGATCACCATCCCAGGAAAAGATACCTGAACCCATGCACCGGCAAGTAGATATACCAGAAGCGGCGTCATAACCGGTGCTGCCAGAGTTGAAGTGATTGTCATGCCAACAGAAAGTGCAACATCACCACCTGCGATATAAGTAATCACATTGCTGGCAGTTCCGCCGGGGCAGCATCCGACCAGGATGACACCAAGTGCGATATCCGTTGGCAGATGAAGGAGGACCGAGAGTCCCCATGCGATCAGCGGCATAATCGTATATTGTGCGATAAATCCGATAATGATCTCTTTGGGTCTGGTAAATACTACTTTAAAATCTCCGATATGAATAGTCAGTCCCATGCCGAACATGGCAACGCCGAGAAAGATCGAAGTATAGTTTGTAGTCCATGCAAATCCATCACGCCAGAAGAAGGCAATGACAGAAAAGCAGATAATAATCATTCCGATATATTTGGTAAGAACAGAGCTGAGCCGTGATAATACCTTTGTAACATGCTCCATATCTTATACCTCGTAACTGAAATTATCGATGAGTCGAGTCTTTCCGATGTAAACTGCCATAGCAACCAGGACATCAGCATTTACGGAGTCAACAGGTTGCATGCTGAGTGCATCGACCATGGATACGTAATCAATACGTGCCAGAGGTTCACTGTTTATGATTTTACACATCGGTTCTAATACTTCAGATGCGGCGATACCATTCCGGATCAGTTCCTGACCTTTCTTTACAGCTTTTGAAAGGCAGAGGGCAGCTTTGCGTTCTTCGCAGCTTAAGTATGTATTACGGGAAGATTTGGCAAGTCCGTCTTCTTCACGTACGATCGGGCATCCGACAATCTGGATATCAAAGTTCAGATCCAGAACCATTTTGCGGATGATAGCAAGCTGCTGTGCATCTTTCTGTCCAAAGTAAGCACGGTCCGGTTTTACGATGTTAAATAACTTTGATACAACGGTACACACCCCTTTGAAATGGATCGGACGCGTCTTGCCGCACAGCGTATCAGATAAAGTATCGATACTGACAAATGCGTGTGGATCATGATACATTTCCGCCGGTGACGGACAGAAGATCAGATCTGCTCCGATGCTTTCACAAAGTGCACTGTCGCGGTCAAAGTCTCTTGGATAAGCTTCCAGATCTTCATTCGGTCCAAACTGTGTCGGATTGACGAAATCAGATACAACAACGATATCATTTTCCTCGCGGCAGCGACGGATCAGACTGGCATGCCCCTCATGGAGATATCCCATAGTAGGGACAAGACCGATGGTATTACCTTCTTTTTTCCAGTTATTTACGAGTTCTCTTGTTTTTTCAATTGTGTTAGTTACCTGCATTGGTATTCTCCTTTATTCGTTATAATTCGGAGAGTTCTCTTCTGAATACACTGTGATCTCAGGTGATTGCATGTAAAAAATACGTTATGATAATTGAGTATCTTTTTATTCCATGTCTTTTAACAGTCCGTGACGTTCATAATTGGTCACGCGGCTTACCTTGTTCTCCTCATCTACGAATACAACCGCAGGTTTGTGTTCTTTTGCTTCATCCGGCGTATACTGTCCGTAAGCCATGATGATGATCTTATCTCCGGTACTGACACATCTTGCAGCAGCTCCGTTTAAGCAGATCATTCCACTCCCACGCTGTCCGCTGATGGTGTACGTTTCGAAACGGCTTCCGTTGTTTACATCAACGATCTGGACTTTCTCATATTCGAGAATTCCAGCAGCCTCCAGTAATGCTTCATCCACCGTAATGCTTCCTACATAATCAAGTTCTGCCTGAACGACAGTAGCACGGTGGATCTTTCCTTTTAATAATTCAAGTGTCATCTCATATATCCTTTCCTTTTAAGGAAAAAAATTCAGCCAGAATACATCTGGTCCTGAGTCTTATTTCCTGAAAATATAAGCTCATTTTTGTTGAAAATTATGAGATTCCAGTGCTTCAGTTCCGAGTATGGTTCTGCCAGGGACAGATACCGTCTCCGCTGTTCATTATAAAAAGACAGAAAAGGTATGTCAATCTATGTATACGAAAAAAAAAACAGAACCGGATTTTCTGAAATTATAAATCCGGTTCTGCATTATTTTTTATTACCTTTTTTTCTTTTCCTTTGCAAGGAGTGCGGCACCAAGAGCACCTGCATATCTTCCATGTTCGGTAGGAGATACTGTCTGTCCGAGTTTCTGTGAGAGAATCTTCGTAAAGTAAGTGCTGTTACTGAGTCCGCCTGTCAGGATTACTGTCTCCGGCAGGTTTTTCTTCATGGCAAGCTGAGCCACCTTGTTTGCAACTGAATCTACAACACCGGCTGCAATATCTTCCCGCTTCTGTCCCTCACCGATATAGTTGATGACTTCAGATTCGGCAAATACCGTACACAGGGAACTGATCGGAAGAACCGTGCCTTTATCCGCCATATCAAACAGTTCTTGCAGGGTAACACCTAAGCGGTTTGCCATAATCTCCAGAAATTTACCGGTTCCGGCAGAACACTTATCATTCATCTGGAAGTCCTGCACCATACCGCCGGACACCAGGATGATCTTGGTATCCTGTCCGCCGACGTCGATAATTGCACATTCATCACCGGCCATCTCACGACCGCCTCTCGCGTGACAGGTAATCTCCGTGATAACATGATCAGCAAAATCTACGGCAACACGGCCATATCCGGTTGCGACAACTTTCGAATCGTCTGATAACACATCAATACCATCTTCCAGTAAACGGTCCTTGATCGTCTGGCAGGTTTCTTTGCTGCTCCATCCGGTCGGCAGCACAAAATGTAGATCATGATCTCCTTTTACAGCGACTTTGGATGCGGTAGATCCGATATCAATTCCAATATAATTCATAAATTCTTTCCTCGCTTAACACTAATTTTTTAACAATATCTGTCCCGCCGTGGATTAATATCCCGTTCAATGGCGGCAATTTTCAAAATCTCAATATGATTCTCGTCGATAAATTTCCGGATCGCTTCCAGATCCTCTTCTCTGACGAGCAGTGAGATGCCGCAGCACTTACTGGCTGCGCGCGGCGTAGGAGCGATGGTGGCCTTGATACCGGCTTCTTTTAATATCCCATACAGACGCATCCCGTTGTCATGGTTGGGAAATAATACATAATGCTGTATCTTTTGCATGATCTGTTACCTCGGTTACTTATTTGTTATCTAACATTTCGATAAATGCACTGATTCTGGTACGAAGCTGTCCGGCATCACTGTCGGTGTAATCAGTTTCGATTCCAAGAACAGGGATTCCGGCTTCTTTCATTGCTTTCTCTACGAAATAGCCTTCGGTATCATACAGATTACAGAACTTAAGGTTCACATCGATGATACCATCAACTTTGTATTCTTTTGCAAGACGTAAGATGTCATCGATACGCCCTTCATTCGGTGTAAAGCATGCACAGTTGATCTTCATGTATCTTTCGGCCAGAGCCATATACTGGTCTTCCAGGGTTGTCTTGCTTTCATCAACAAGATTTTCGAAATATCTGGTTCCTGTACACATCTCTTCGCAGACGATCGCTGCTCCGCTGGTCTCTACAATATTATGAAGCTTCCAGTTTGGAATTGCAAGAGGAGTTCCGGTCAGCATGATACGTTTGGTTCCGGCAGGGACAACACTCACACCGTCTTTCACTCTCTGATCCAGCTCGTCGCATAACTTATTTGTCATCTGTGTAAATCTTGCAGGATCATCATAGAATGCAATCTGAGAGATCAGAAGCACATCACATCCGCTGATCGGAAGATTCTCATTCTTGCGCAGGTTGTAAAGACGTTCCAGGGCTTTTCGTTTATTATTAATTAAGGTAATGCTTTCTGCCAGTTTTTCAGCAGTTACTTCATTTCCGGTAAATTTTTCCACGACATTCTTAAATGTCTCGATTTCTTCTGCCCAGGCCCGGATATCTTTGGCACGCTTCATTTGTGGAAGATCCATGACATGTAACGGTACATCTTTAGAAAGAATCTCCCATGCTTTCTTCTTACCATCGCAGGTTGTCTCCCCAATGAACATATCTGCGATACGGAAGAATGGACAGGTGCGGTCAAGACGTGCACCGACAGATGCCTTGATCAGTGGACAGGTATTGGCAGGCAGGACTTTCTCTCCGCCAGGAACCCAGAACTGGGATCCGCCACATAATCCGGTAGCAATGGCATCTGCTGCGAATACGATTTCATCCGGTACATATACACAGAATGTACCGAATACTTTCCCGCCTTTTTTCTGATGTTCGATCAGTTCCGCAGGACGGATACCATGAATATCGGCAACCACCATATTATAATAGTCCATAGAATCCGGACGGTTTTCCTGTGATAAAAATACATCCCCGAATGCCTGCGGCAGTACTGCGCAGAGCTGGTCATGCAGGTCTACATCCATCCCAAGTTCTTCCCACATTTTACGATAATCAGCCATTTTAAAATACCTCCTTATAATGTAATTGATCCGATGTTATCGATAAAATAACCGTAACACGTTTGGAAGGCCAGGGCAATGCATACCGGAGGAATTGGTTATAGATAATTCACAAGTTCGATAAGATATATTTGTAAATTCTATACTGAGAATAATTCTCGCAACCCGTTGATGCAGCAGTCAATTTCTTCTGTGGTATTGAAGTGGCTGAAGGCAAAACGGATGGTTCCATGTGGCATGGTATGCAGGGCCTGATGTGCCATCGGAGCACAATGAAGACCGACTCTTGTCATGATCCCGTAATCCTGTTCCAGAGAAAATGCAATCTCGGCATTATCATACTCCGGAAAATCAAGAGAGACGACAGCAAGCCGGTCCTGAATCGTCTGTTTTCCAGCAATATGTGCCTGTGGGATTTCCTGTATTCTTTTAAGAAAATATCCGGTCAGTTCCATTTTCTTCTGATGGATAGCCGGAATGCCTGCTTCTTCCAGATAAGTCAGGGCAGCGTGAAGTCCGATGATACCCGGAAGATTCATGGTACCGCTTTCGTACTTGTCCGGGAGATAGTCCGGCATAAGGAGTGAATCCGACTGGCTTCCGGTTCCGCCTGCGATCAGAGGCGTCAGTTCATGATCCAGTGCTTCCGATATCAGAAAGCCGCCGATACCCTGGGGGCCAAGCAGACCCTTGTGTCCGGTAAAAGCAAGAAAATCAATATTACATTCCTGCATATCGATATCGACAGAACCGGCACTCTGTGCAGTGTCTACGGCAAAGAACAGATGATGACGCCGGCAGATATCACCAATCTCCCGGATCGGCAGAATGGTTCCGCATACATTGGAAGCATGAAGCATGATGACTGCTTTTGTCTCCGGGCGGATCAGTGCTTCGACAGATTCCGGGTGCGTTGTACCATCTGTTTCAGCAGGAATCATTGTGTAATGAATGTCCTGTGAAGTAAGCTGGCAGAGCGGACGCATTACAGCATTATGTTCTAGGCTGCTGACCAGTACGTGATCTCCGGGGCTCAGGAGACCTTTGAGCAGATAATTCAGGGAATAAGTGATTCCCGGTGTGAATATGACATGTCTGGAATCCGGTGCATGAAAAAGTCTGGCGAGCTGCATACGTGTGAGAAGCACCAGACTTTCCAGCTCATACGCACCTTCATAATTTCCCCGGTTGATATTGAAGGCGCCGGATTCTAAAAGTTCTGACATAGAAGAGGCAACTTGGGGTGCTTTCGGCCAGGATGTGCTGCCATTGTCAAAATATATTTTTGGATTCATATCGAAAACCTCCATAAGACATTATATAGTTCGTGTAGCATTTATCGATATTGTAACAGATTACCGGATGGAAAATACAGAGGATTATCAAAAATAATATAGCTTTGTACGTTATCATAGAGAAAACAAATGATGATTATAGATAAAAATGATAGAATGAACCGATTTATTAATATTTCCTATTAGGTAAAATGAAGTGTGAGTGGTATGATAATCTTATGAAAAATTTATCAAAAAATCAGGAAAAATACGGAGGAATTTTAATATGGAGTTAATTAAAGAACTGCCGGAAGTGTTCGAAGAATTTGCCGAGCAGCGTCAGAAATCATTTATGGCAATGAAAGGATTAAAGGATCAGGGAGTTCCGGTTGTCGGAGCATATTGTACTTATTTCCCGGCAGAGATCGCAAGAGCAATGGGAGCAGTTACGGTAGGCTTATGTTCTGTATCCGATGAGACCATTCCGGATGCAGAGAAAGACCTGCCAAAGAACTTATGTCCATTGATCAAATCAAGCTATGGATTTGCCAAGACTGATAAATGTCCATTCTTCTATTTCTCAGATGTAGTTGTTGGGGAGACAACCTGTGACGGAAAGAAGAAAATGTATGAGTATATGTCAGATTTCAAAGATGTATTTGTAATGGAACTGCCAAATACACAGAGTGAGATGGCATTACAGCTGTGGAAGAGTGAGCTGATCCGTTTCAAAAAATATCTGGAAAAGAAATTCGACGTAGAGATTACAGATGAAGCTGTATCAGAGGCTGTAAAAGAAGAAAATAAAGTAAGAAAAGCTATGAAAGAGCTGTATCACGTTATGACACTTGACCCTGCACCGATCAAAGGCGGTGACTTGTTCAAAGTATTATACGGAAGCGGATTTAAGTTTGACCGTAAAGCAATTCCGGCAGAGATCGAAGCAATGAGAGAGAAGATTGAAAAAGAATATGAAGAAGGAAAGAGACTTGATAAGATGCCTCGAATTCTGATCACCGGATGCCCGATCGGAGGAGCAACCGAGAAAGTGATCCGTGCAGTAGAAGACAACGGTGGAGTTGTAGTAGCGTTCGAGAATTGCAACGGAGCAAAATCTTTCGATAAATTAGTTGATGAAGAGAATCCGGATGTATATGATGCACTGGCAAGACGTTACCTGAATATCGGATGTTCCGTTATGACACCGAATCCAAACAGACTGGATCTCCTTGACCGCCTGATCGATGAATTCAAGGTAGACGGAGTTGTAGAGATGACACTTCAGGCCTGTCATACATATAATGTTGAGTCACTCTCTATCCGAAAATTTGTAAATGAGAAGAAAGGAATCCCGTATATCAATGTAGAGACAGACTACTCACAGGCTGATATCGGACAGCTGAATACCCGTATTGCGGCATTTATAGAGATGCTGTAGGGCAGAGCTAGATCCACTCATTGAAAGCTGACCACCGTAGCGCAATTGGGATTTCATTTATTAACTGGGAAGCGGCCTCTCGGTCCTTGAAGGAAACAATAGATAAGGCTTCTTGTTCAGGTTCCATACCATAAGAAACACTAAGAGAGTCAGAATCACCTAAAAGCAAAGGAACTACGCTCAAACTCGGCGTTCGCCTCAAACACGTTCGCTTCGTTCCTTTAACGGTGCTTCTGACTCTCTAATTGTTTCTAACGGCATTCCACATTCACAATAATCCTTATCTATTGTTTCCTTCAAGTCGTGACTGGCAGCGAATGTTAATAAATGAAATGCCCGGAAATGTAACCTTCCGCTTGCCAGAACCTTTAAGCACTTAACCATTTAGAATTGACTCTCCGATAGAACTTGAGCAGGAACATTTTTTTCAAGCTTTATTTCGGTTCTAACACCACAGGCTTCTGAATTAAATACACCACACTATATATCAAAAAAAATCCTACCACTGATTACTCATCAGTGGTGGGATTTTTATCGTCTTTTTTCTTTATGAACTGATGGATTGGAAGTAACATTCCAATATAGCCCTTTTTATACATAACATTCATCAATGACTTCATTCCAATCATACTTTCGACAGTATTTTGAACTGAAATTATGTCAGTTATACGGGTTCCGTGCATCGGTTTTAGCTTCAAAATAACATATTGATTCGTACATAACGTTTCATCTATTATAACCATTAATCCAATTTCGTTATATACATGTAAAACTTTATCAGATACTTCCTTGATTTCTTCGTTTGATACCATTCCACTTATAACAGAATCATTTGCTAGGTTATCAAAACGTTTTTCGTTATACTTTACATTTCCGCCAGTAATATTGTCTGTATAATTCTGCTCCTTGTCAAGCTCACAATTTGCTACACATAAAGCAGCAAATTCATCAGAAAACTTTTGTATATTCTCGTTTTCTACTTTTTCACCTGTTCGAAAAGTTGTATTTGAAAAAATCGCATCTATATCTTCTAATGATACAAGAATTTTTCTTGGCATAGTTCCATATTCAGGACCGACAATTCCCATTTCTCCCAGTTGATTTATAATACGATCTGCGCGGTTAAAACCAATCTTAAAATTTCTTTGCAACATACCAATAGATGCTTTTTCTTTGCTAATAATTAGTTCTGCCGCTTCCTTTAAGTAATAATCTGGATTTTCAATAGTTACTTTTGATTTCTTTTCAGATTTTTTCTCATTCTCGGCTGGATTACAACAATTAATTGTCGGATTTGAAGAGCTTTCTAGTGTTTCGTCAACACTCGTATTTTCAACCTTTGAATTGTATAGTTCAGATACGCTTTGGCTTTCTTTTACTTTTGCAACAGTATTAGTGTACTGAGAATTTTCTTGTTCATATTTTCCGTTTGCAACAAAATGATATGTATTGTCATTTACAATTGTCTGATCTGTATTCTTATTATGTTCTCTATTGATAAAAAATGAAAATAAATAAGAAAGACCTCCCCAAACTGCAATATTAACTATCAAAAGTCCTATATTTCCAAATGCTCCGTTTATGATTACCAGCCTGTTCCATTCAGCAATAACTCTGATTGGTTGAACTATTGCCAGCACACCAAAGAATATTTTGCCTATTGTGAACCATATAATTTTAAGTTCTTCTTTTGAATGCTTCGGAGAAGATGTTTTGACTCTTTTTGGGGGAATATTACGTTTCATTTCTCTTTTTTGTTTTCTTAACTCTTTCTTACGCTTCTTTGTACGCTCCTTTTGTATTTTCCGATTATACAAAGTTCTCGACAACGTACGTTTTATGTAGTGATACTGACTCGGACGCATTTTAACATCTCCTTATCAACACAATCTTTTAATATGTTTACATAGTGCACTATCTTTCTAATACCTTCATTAATTTGTATCTTTAAACTCATCCGAATCGTCCCTATCAAAATAACTAGGCTATTAACTATTTATATGATTTTTATGTCAAATGTCAATATTTTGGCTACCAACCTGAACATTGTTCTGATTTATAGTAATACTATAGATATTATATGTATCATTATAAAAAAATCACAATACTTGTCAAGACATCTTAAATGCACATTTTTCATAAAAACAAACAATTGTGTAACCGTAGCGGCCTCCACCGGGTTAGACTTCCGGGCATTTCATTTATTAATATCCGCTGCCAGTCACGACTTGAAGGAAACAATAGATAAGGATTATTGTGAATGTGGAATGCCGTTAGAAACAGTTAGAGAGTCAGAAGCACCGTTAAAGGAACGAAGCGAACGTGTTTGAGGCGAACGCCGAGTTTGAGCGTAGTTCCTTTGCTTTTAGGTGATTCTGACTCTCTTAGTGTTTCTTATGGTATGGAACCTGAACAAGAAGCCTTATCTATTGTTTCCTTCAAGGACTGAGAGGCCGCTTCCCAGTTAATAAATTAAATCCCAATTAAATTCCAAATAAAGTAGAAAAGATGATATAATTATAATACAAATATGCCCACACGGAGGAAACGTATATGAGTGAATTTGTGACCTTAAAAGATGTCAGGAAGATATATAAGATGGGGGAAGTTGAGATCATGGCAGCAGCCGGAATCGACTTTGAGATTAAGAAAGGGGAATTCGCAGTTGTAGTCGGACCCAGTGGTGCAGGAAAGACAACGGTGCTGAATATTCTTGGGGGAATGGACACCGCTACGTCGGGACAGGTGCTGGTTGACGGTCAGGACATTGCAACGTATTCGACGAAGCAGTTGACGGCATACAGAAGAGATGATATCGGATTTGTTTTTCAGTTCTATAATCTGATCCCGAACCTGACAGCACTGGAGAATGTAGAACTGGCACTTCAGATATGTAAGGATCCAATGGATGCACAGGAAGTTCTGGAAGAGGTCGGACTGGGAGAAAGATTGGATAATTTTCCGGCGCAGTTGTCGGGAGGGGAACAGCAGAGAGTGTCGATCGCAAGAGCACTGGCAAAGAATCCGAAGCTGTTACTCTGCGATGAACCGACCGGTGCACTGGATTATAATACAGGAAAATCCATTTTGAAATTATTACAGGATACCTGCCGGAACAGTGGAATGACGGTGATTCTGATCACACATAATTCGGCAATTGCGCCAATGGCAGACCGGGTGATCAAGATTAAGAACGGCCGGGTGGATAAGATCATACAGAATCCGCAACCAGTTCCGGTTGAGACCATAGAATGGTAAAAGGCAGGGACGGCAGATGGCAAAAAAGATAACACGTAAGAATTTTTACATGGAGATCCGCCGCAGTTTCGGACGTTTTATTTCTATTCTTTTTATTGTTGCGCTGGGAGTAGCGTTCTTTTCCGGCATCCGGGCATCCGAGCCATCTATGAAGATTACCGGAGATGCGTATTTTGATAAGTCAGACCTGATGGATATCAAGGCAGTCAGTACACTCGGAATTACGGAAGATGATGTGAAGGCAGTCAGAAATGTAAAAGGAGTTGGAAAGGCAGAAGGAGCCTATAGTGCAGATTTCCTGAATATAAAGAATAAGAAGCAATATGTACTCCACGTGATGTCACGGATGGAAGATATAAATAAGATTACGGTCAGTGAAGGCCGTATGCCGGAAAAAGTGGGAGAATGTCTGGTAGATGATCAGATGAAGTATAAAGTCGGAGAGACGATCAGGCTTAAGTCCGGGACGGATGACAAGGTGACGGATACCCTGAAGGTGGATGAACTAAAGGTTGTCGGAAAAGGGAATTCACCGTGTTATATAGCATTGAATCGCGGAAGTACAACAATCGGAACGGGTACAGTCAGCGGATTTGTAGTAGTACCGGAGAAAACATTTCATCTGGATGAATATACGGAAATGTATGTGCAGGTGCAGGACGCAAAAGATCTGACTGCATATACTGGTGCATATAAACAGAAAGTAAAGACAGTCAAAAAACGGTTGGAAGCAATCACAGAAGAAAGAGGAAAGATCCGTAAGGAAGAACTTTTGGATAAAGCGAGTACAAAGCTTGAAAAGGCGCAGAAAAAGCTAGATGATGGAAAAGCAGAATCAGAGCAGAAACTTTCAGATGCGGAAAGGCAGATTACAGACGGAGAGACGCAGATTTCACAGGCAAAGGAAACACTCGTAAGCGGGAAGACGCAGATGGAAGATGCGAGGAAGAAGATCCGGGCGAAGCAGCAGGAATTGGATGCGGCAAAGAAAACATATCAAAATGGTCTTCAACAACTGGAGCAGGGAAAAAAGCAGTATGAACAGGGAAAAGCAGCTTATGATGCACAGTATGCAGAAGCACAGGAACAGATCCAGACAGGAGAACAGGGGCTGGCCGTATACAGAGCAGAACTTGACCAGGGATGGGATGGATATCAGACACTTCTGAAGAACATAGAAGCATTAAAAGGACAGGTATCCGGAGAAACAGAACAGGATCAAGAGCTGTCGCAGAAAATCCGGGAGCTGGAAGCACAGGCACAGGAAACAAAGCAGACACTGGATGCGAAAGAACAGGATTACCAGACAAAGAAGAGCGAACTGGACACAGCAAAACAGCAGCTTACGAATGGGAAAGCAGAGCTGGATCAGGCAAAAGCACAACTGGATGCAAGTGAAATAAAACTTAGCAGTGCAGCGGCAAGTATAGAATCCGGACAGAAACAGTTAGATGCAGGAAAAGCAGAGCTGGAAGCGCAGGAGCAGACGTTGAAAAATGGTGAAGCGGAAATTGCGGAAAATGAAGCAAAACTTGCCGATGCCAGGAAAGAATATGAAGAAGGAAAGAAGACATCAGAAGAAGAAATTGCAAAAGGCGAGAAAAAGCTTGCTGATGCCAGTAAGCAGATCAGTCAGATCAAGAATCCAAAATGGTATCTATATGATAGAAGTACACTGACAGAATATGATGGATTCGGAGAAAATGCGGATCGTATGCGTGCGATCGGAAAAGTATTCCCGGTTATGTTCTTCCTTGTTGCAGCATTGATCAGTCTGACCGGTATGACACGTATGGTAGAGGAACAGAGAATAGAGATAGGTACCATGAAGGCTTTGGGATACGGAAATTTTTCCATTGCATCGAAATATCTGGGATATGCATTCCTTGCAACGGCAGGAGGAAGTGTTCTTGGAGTACTGGTGGGAGAGAAAATTCTTCCGTATATTATTATCTATGCATATGAGATCATGTATCCTCATATTCCGAAGATATACGTACCATACCACATGAGTTATGCTGTGATGGCATCCGCTGCCTCGATCGCATGTACTATGGGAGCAACACTTGCATCCTGCTATAAGGAACTTGCAGCGGAACCGGCAGTGCTGATGCGTCCGCCGGCACCAAAAAACGGGCGGAGAGTTTTCCTGGAAAGAATCGGATTCATCTGGAAACGGATGAATTTCACCTGGAAATCCACGATCAGGAATCTGATGCGTTATAAAAAGCGTTTCTTTATGACCGTATTCGGAATCGGCGGTTGTATGGCACTGATGCTGGTCGGATATGGAGTGAGGGATTCTGTATATGAGATCGCAGATATTCAGTATGAAGAGATTCAGCTGTATGATGGACATATATTCTATAAAGATGATGTGACAAAGACAGAGAAAGAAGAGCTAAAGGAGTATCTGAAAACAGATTCAGATATTCAGAGTTATATGGAGGCAGATATGCGGAGTGTGACCGCATCCGGAGGCGGTAAAAAACTCAGCGTGTACCAGTGCATATTAGGTAATCCAAAGATTGCAGAAAAGTATGTGGATTTTCATGACAGGAAGACGAAAGAATCGTATACACTCACCGGTGATGGAGTAATTGTCAGTGAAAAGACGGCGAAACTTCTGAATGTAAAAGAAGGGGATACCATCAAAGTGAAGAAGGGAACGGAGAAGAGTGTCACTGTAAAGATTGCGCATATCTGTGAAAATTACATGGGACATTATATCTATTTTACACCGCAGTATTACAAGAAGGTATCTGGAAAGACGGTGAAATATAATTGTATCATGTTCCGGGCGAAGAACGGATATTCGGAGGACCAGGTGAAAAAGGCGGGAGAAAAGATCCTGTCAAAAGAGCAGGTACTGACAATCTCATACCTGCTTGATATCAGAGATCAGCTGGATGATATGCTGGCCAGCCTGAATCTGGTGATCATTGTACTGATCGTCTCAGCCGGAATGTTGGCATTTGTGGTACTTTATAATCTAAACAGCATTAATATCACAGAACGCCAGAGAGAACTTGCGACTTTGAAAGTACTTGGATTCTATGATACGGAAGTAGCAGAATATGTATTCCGTGAAAATATCCTGCTGACGTTGATCGGATCCGTGGCAGGTGTTGTATTCGGTAAGATTCTGCATCTGTTTGTAATTCAGACAGTAGAAGTGGATGCGGCAATGTTTGGCCGGAGTATTTATCTGAAGAGTTATATCTACAGTTTTTTATTTACGATAGGGTTCTCATTGTTCGTAAACTGGGTAATGTATTTTAAACTGAAAAAGATTGACATGGTAGAATCATTGAAAAGTATAGAGTAAAGTTTATAAACGGTTTATAAATTTCACAGAATTGTTAGCACTCTTTTTGAAAGAGTGCTAATTTTCTATTGACTTTTAAAATAAGCAGTATTATCATATCACTTAGATGAAAAAATGTAGCAAAAAGGTGTCTGCCGACAGAAGAAGCAGTACCTTTTGTCACTAATATGATAGAAATATAAAAAGTAGAAATAGGAGTGATTTACAATGGCAGCAAAGAAAGGTAGTTTGTCAATCAGCAGTGAAAACATTTTCCCGATTATTAAAAAATGGGTATATTCCGATCACGATATTTTCGCACGTGAGTTGGTATCCAACGGATGTGATGCAATCACAAAACTGAAGAAACTGGATATGATGGGTGAATACCAGTTGCCGGATGATTATAAACCGGCGATCAAAGTTGAAGTCAATCCAGAAGAAAAGACTCTGAAATTTACAGATAATGGTCTTGGAATGACAGCCGATGAAGTAGAAGAATACATTACACAGATCGCATTTTCCGGAGCAACACAGTTCCTTGAAAAATATAAAGATAAGACAACAGAGGATGATATGATCGGACACTTCGGTCTTGGATTCTATTCTGCATTCATGGTAGCTGACGAAGTACATATCGATACCCTTTCCTATAAAGAAGGGGCAAAGCCGGTACACTGGGTAAGCAACGGCGGAACAGAGTATGAGATGGAAGAAGGCAGCAAACAGGAAGTCGGATCCACTATGACACTGTATCTGAATGAGGACAGTCTGGAGTTTGCAAATGAATACAGAATGAGAGAAGTTCTGGAAAAATATTGTTCCTTTATGCCGGTAGAAATCTTCCTTTCCAAGGCAAATGCAGAGCCTGAATATGAGACGATCGACGAAGCGGATCTGAAAGATGATGATGAAGTAATCGAGCATATTCACGAAGATGCCAAGATGGAAGAAAAAGAGAATGAAAACGGCGAGAAAGAAATGGTAGAGACAGAACCTGCCAAAGAAAAAGTAAAGATCAAAAAACGTCCGGTTTCATTAAGTGATATCCACCCACTGTGGACAAAGCATCCGAATGAATGCAGTGATGAAGATTATCTGAACTTCTACCGCAAAGTATTTATGGATTACAAAGAGCCACTGTTCTGGATCCACCTGAATATGGATTATCCATTTAACTTAAAGGGAATCCTGTACTTCCCAAGAATCAACACAGAGTATGATTCTATTGAAGGAACAATTAAGTTATACAACAACCAGGTATTTATCGCGGACAATATCAAAGAAGTCATTCCGGAATATCTGATGGTATTAAAGGGAGTCATCGATTGTCCGGATCTGCCGCTTAACGTATCACGTAGCGCATTACAGAATGACGGATTTGTGAATAAGATCTCTGAATACATTTCCAAGAAGGTTGCAGACAAGCTTTCCGGAATGTGCAAGACAAAGAGAGAAGACTATGAGAAATACTGGGATAACATCAGTCCGTTCATCAAGTTCGGATGCCTGAAAGATGAAAAATTCTGTGACAAAATGAAAGATGCGGTTCTGTTTAAGAATCTGGATCACAAATATCTGACATTGAAAGATTGCATCGAGGCAAATGGAGGAACCGTAGAAGATCAGAATGCCAAGACAGATGATCAGAATACTGAGAACAAAGAAGAGGATAAGACAGTTATTTATTATGTGACGGACGAGATCCAGCAGAGCCAGTACATCAATATGTTCAAGAACCAGGGCATGGATGCGGTAATCTTAGGACACAACATTGATTCGCCGTTTATCACACAGTTAGAGCAGCGTAATCAGAAGATCAAGTTCCAGAGAATCGACGCCGATGTAACAGCAGGTGCAAAGGAAGAAGTTGCCGAAGAAGAGAAGGAAGCATTCCAGAAGAAATCTGACAGTCTGGTAGAGATTTTCCGCAAAGAGCTTGGAAACGAGAATCTGGATGTTAAAATCGAGAAACTGAAAGATGAAAATGTTGCTTCTATGATGACGTTATCCGAAGAAAACCGTCGTATGCAGGAAATGATGAAAATGTATGGCATGAACGGAATGGATATGGGTACAACAAGTACACTGATCCTGAATGCAAATCATCCGCTGGTTCAGTATGTAGTTGAACATAAAGACAGTGAGAACACAAGTATTATCTGCAAACAGTTATATGATCTGGCAATGTTGGCACATAAGCCGCTCAGTCCGGAAGAGATGACTGCGTTTGTGCAGAGAAGTAATGAGATCATGATGCTGCTTACAAAGTAAAGATTTGAAGTTAAGATTGGCGGAATGAAAAATAAGAGCCGTGCGGCTGTGGAAGTGAAATCCATGGCGGCACGGCTCTGTTTATATCGGAAACTGCAGATCAGTAGTCACCTTCAATGGATCTGGATTTTAAAATGTTTTTTACTTCCTGATCCCATTCTCTTTCGATGGATTTGTCCATGGTGAAAGTGTTCAGAGAAGTTCCGGTGATACATTGTAAGTGATGGCCATCGTAGTGGAAGTTCAGGTACAGCCCCCGGATCTCTTCCGGGCGGTATCCGGTGAGACCGTGGGCGGTCAGAAAGTACGGGACCTGATCTTCCGGAAGCGCAAGGACAATCTTGAATCCCAATGGAGTGCGTTTACCGCGGATGATCTGGAAGCAGAAGTCTCGGGTTTTATTCCAGCGGGAGTAGGTTTCTTCAGGTTTTTCATCAAAGAAATCTTCCTGGAGAAAGCCGCTGATGGTAAATTTGTTGAAGGTCGTGATCTCGCCTTCTATGAAAGAAAAGTTGTCGAAAGTGTCTTTTAAGAGCAGATGCGACATGCAATTTTTGGCTGATAACTGGTATACATTCATAAGGAAAACCTCCTGTTAATCTATATGATCATTTTCCCCTTTCAGGTATAAGGAAATGTATTCAACATTATAGCACAAAAGACGACAGAAAAGAGGATATAAATTGACATTCAAAAAGAAAAACAGTAAAATAAATTGGATATACATATTTAGGATCAACAGAGAAACGAAAGAGGAGAAGATTTCGTGGATATAGAGAGTAAAACTTCAATTTATGAAGAAAAAGAAGAGACTCAGGAGGTGAATCCTGAGGAGCAGAAAAGTGAAATAAAAAGTGAGAAAGAAAAAGACCGGGTACTTCAGACTGCAGTGATCGTTGCGGTTGCTATTCTGGTGATTGGCGGGATTACGGTGGTGCGCAGGCTCAGTAATCCACAGAAAGATACAAAGAAGGGCACAGAGATCCTGAAGACGATGGATGAGATGGATGTGTCTAAGGCAGATAAAAAGATTAAGGAGTTAGAAACGCAGGAACGTGAGGCAGAACAGGATGCAGAAGAACAGCCGGCAAGCGAAAAATTTGCAGATTGTCTGGTCCTGGGAGATTCCATCACACAGGGATTGTACGAATATGGTGTGCTGGATCAGGCAAATGTACAGGCAGACCGTGGAGCCGGTGTGTCGGCGGGGGATAATGAAAAACTGGCAGATCATATTGCCAGGGCAAAAGAGATGAAACCGTCAGTATTATTCCTTTCTTACGGGATGAATGATGTCGGAGCGCAGAATGGAGAAGCGGATGGATTCATAAAAGCATACAGGACGGTGATCAGAGATCTGAAAAAATCACTGCCGGATACGAAAATATATGTTAACAGTATACTTCCGACAGCGCAGATTGCAATTGATCAGAATTCTGTCTATGCAAAAATTCCGGAGTTCAATCAGAAATTAAAAAAATTATGTGAAAAAGAGAAAGTAACATTTATTGATAATACAGAGCTGGTGAAACAGGAGTATTATGCCGGTGATGGAATCCATATGTCAACCGGTTATTATAAAGAATGGGTAAATCATATGGCGGAGGTTGCAGAATTATAATGAAAAACGGAAAATTAGACAGGATTAACCTGTTAAAATATTTGATGGTAGTCCTCCTGATCATTTATGTAGTATTTCTTGTGACCCGGGAAGGGGATAATACCGTATCCGTAGACACGATTGAAAAGAATATCACAAAAGCCGTAAAATTAGAAGGAATGAAAAAAGGCACAACACAGGATCTGAAAAAATATTACAGTCTGAATGCCAATGATTATGAAGGAATCAGTCTGTATATTCCGGATGACGTTATGAGTGTGAATGAAATACTCGTAATAAAGGTAAAAAACGAAAGTCAGATCGAGACGGTTGAAAAAGCAGTGGAAAGTCGTGTAAATACACAGGAAAAGAATTTTGAAGGTTATGGTGTAGAACAAACAAAGCTGATACATGCTGCAATTATTGAGACCAGAGGACGTTATGTGCTGCTGGCAGTTTCAAAGGATGCAGATCGTATCGATGCGGCATTTAAGAAGAGTATTTGATAAAAAGGAATTAGAGAGATGTTATTTAGCAGTATTGTTTTTTTATTTACATTTTTGCCGGCTGTGATGATCTTATATTATTTGTTGCCGGTAAGATTCCGGAATGTGATCTTATTGCTGGCGAGTCTGGTGTTTTATGCATGGGGGGAACCGGTATATCTGTTTCTGATGCTATTGTCCATATTGTTTAATTATTTCAGTGGACTGGATATTGCAAGGAATCTGCAGGATAAGAGAGCTGCAAAGCGGAGCCTGGTTTTTAACCTTATCATTAATCTGGCAGTACTTGGATTTTTTAAGTATGAAGGATTTGTATTGGACACATTGAACGGGATACTTCCGGTACATATTTCTTATCATGCACTGCCGCTTCCGATTGGAATATCCTTTTATACATTCCAGATATTATCCTATATCATTGATGTATATCGGGGAAATGTAAAAGTGCAGACGAATCTTCCTAATTTTGCATTATATGTAACGATGTTTCCGCAGCTTATTGCGGGACCGATCGTGCAATATGCAGATGTAGATGAACAGCTCGCGTCCAGAGAAGTCTCATGGACAAAATTCGGAGAAGGAAGCATGTATTTTATCCGGGGACTTGCGAAGAAAGTATTACTGGCGAATACCTCAGGGATGATTTTTACAGAGGTAAGCGGACTTGCGAAAGGTAATATAGCCGTGGTGACGGCGTGGCTTGGAGCTTTTGCGTATATGTTCCAGATTTATTTTGATTTCAGTGGATATTCGGATATGGCGATCGGACTCGGTAAGATGTTTGGATTTGAATTCAATATGAACTTTAACTATCCATATGTGTCTAAGAGTATTACGGAGTTCTGGCGCAGATGGCATATTTCGCTGAGCAGCTGGTTCAGGGATTATGTGTATATTCCATTGGGAGGAAACAGGGTATCGAAGATCAAACACATAAGGAATCTTCTGATCGTATGGTTTCTGACCGGATTATGGCATGGAGCTGCATGGAATTTCGTGGCATGGGGACTCTATTATGGGGTGATCCTGATCATTGAAAAATATCTCCTGTCGCCGGTACTGGACAGACTTCCGGATGTAGTCCGTCATATTTACAGTATTGTTCTGGTTGTGATCGGCTGGGTATTGTTTTTCAGCTCTTCATTCGGACAGGCAGCAGATTATATCAGAGTGATGTTTGGTGCAGGTGCACATGGCTTTGCAGACAGAGAGAGTATGTATCTTCTTACAAGCAACCTGATCCTGTGGCTGATCCTGATATTTGGCTCTACGCCGCTGGTTCATTTCAGATACGAGCATATGTTAAGATCAAAAAAATGGAATACAACAATCATTAACAGTGTGGTATATGCTGCGTTGTTTATTGTCTGTATTGCATATCTGGTAACGGAGACCTATAATCCGTTCCTGTATTTCAGATTTTAGGAGCAAAGATGAGACAGTCGAGAAAGAAATGGGAAAGAAAAAGAGAAGAACAGAGAAAAAAAGTAATTGCATTGCTGTTTATTGTAATGATGGTTATCTTCTGCGTGGTAAATATTGCAACTGCTGACAGGGAATTTTCGGCAAAAGAAAACCGGGCACTGGAACAGAGACCTAAGCTTACGATTTCCGGTATTGAAAGCGGAAGATGGATGAAACAGTATGAATCTTATGTATCGGATCAGTTTGCGGGAAGAGATTTCTGGGTAGCTTTAAAGAGCCGTATTGATCTGATCGCAGGAAAACGTAAGGCAAATGGTGTATTTAAAGGAAAAGATCATTATCTGTTAGAGGATATAGCCAGGCCGGATGAAGAACAATTGAAAGCAAATCTGGATGCAATGAAAAAGTTTCAGGAGACATATAAAGATATCCCGATGTATATGATGCTGGTACCGAATGCTGCAAATATCGAGTCGGACAAACTTCCGTATTGCGCAGTGACAGAAGATCAGGATAAACAGTTCCAGAAAATAAAGGCTTCGCTCGGGACAGCTTTTCAGTGGGTAAATGTGGAAGATACATTGAAAAAGCACAGAGCAGAAGAGATATATTACCATACGGATCATCACTGGACGACGCTTGGTGCTTACTATGGATATCAGGCGCTGGCTGCGGCTATGAAACTGGATACATCGAAAGCACCGGTTATGAAATCCTATGCAGTGACGAATTCATTTAACGGAACCTTATCGGCGACAAGCGGATATGAAACAGACTATAATGAGCCGATCTATATATACGCACCGGATGATCTGAAAACAGCACCACAGGTAGTTGTAAATAACGTGAATGAAAAAAAGAAAACAGCAACGTTATACGATACATCCAAGTTGAAAGAAAAGGATAAATATGCATTATTTCTTGGCGGTAATTATCCCGTCCTGGATATCAGAACGACGGCAGATACAACAGACAGACTGTTGCTTGTAAAAGATTCCTATGCGAATAGTGTAATTCCGTTTCTGACGGCATATTACAGAGAAATCATAGTGGTTGATCCAAGATATTATTATGATGATATCAGAGAAGTTATGAAGAAAAATAAGATCACAAGTGTTCTGTTCCTGTATAACGGTAATACATTTGTGCAGGATAACAGTATCAGCGGGGTATTGCAGAATGATTAGACTGAACAAGTATTTAAGCGAAGCCGGTGTCTGTTCCAGAAGGGAGGCAGACAGGCTGATCGAGTCGGGAATTGTGACTGTGGATGGAAAGACAGCAGCTCCCGGCATGAAAGTAGAAGACGGACAGGAGGTCCGTGTCGGAAAAAAAGTGGTCAAAAGCAAAACGGAAAAAACGGTCCTGGCAGTGTACAAACCTGCCGGGATTGTTTGTACAGAAGATAAAAGGGAGAAAAAGAACATCATCCGGTTCCTCAATTATCCGGTACGCATCACTTATGCAGGAAGACTGGATAAAGATTCGGAAGGGCTTCTGATCATGACAAATGATGGAGATCTGATCAACGGCATGATGCGCGCAAGATATGCACATGAGAAAGAATATAAGGTCAGAGTAAACAAAGAAGTTACTCCGGAATTCATTGAGAAGATGAGCCGGGGAGTACACATCAGAGACAAAGAAAAGAATCTGGATGCGGTGACCAGACCCTGTACAGTAAAAAAGACCGGGAAATATACATTTTCCATTATTCTGACACAGGGATTGAACAGACAGATACGGCGCATGTGCGAAGCACTCGGATATAAGGTGGATGTGTTAAAAAGAATACGGATCATGAACGTGGAACTTGGAGATCTGAAACCGGGACAGGTAAGAGAATTAACAGAACAGGAGTTAAAGGAATTATATGGGACAGTCAAAGAACGAGAGAATGCTGGAATTAGTAGAACTTCTGAATAAAGCATCCAGATCTTATTATCAGGATGCGCAGGAGATCATGAGCAACTACGAATATGACAGATTGTATGATGAACTGCAGAATCTGGAAAAAGAACTGGGAATTACATTGTCGAACAGTCCGACGGTAAATGTCGGATATGAAGTTGTCAGTGAACTCCCAAAAGAAAGGCATGAAAGCCCGATGCTCTCACTGGATAAGACGAAAGAAGTAGAAGAGCTTAAGAACTTCGTTGGCAGTCAGAAAGTATTGATGTCCTGGAAGATGGACGGATTGACGATCGTGCTGACTTATCGTGACGGAAAGCTTTATAAAGCGGTCACACGCGGTAACGGAGAAGTCGGTGAAGTGGTTACAAACAATGCGAAGGTATTCAAGAATGTACCGGTGCAGATCGCTTACCGGGGGGAATTGATCTTAAGAGGAGAAGCGGTGATCGGATATCATGACTTCGAGAAGATCAATGAAGAGATTGAAGATGTAGATGCAAAATATAAAAATCCAAGAAACTTATGCAGTGGTTCAGTCAGACAGCTCAATAACCAGATCACGGCAAAGAGAAATGTTATGTTCTATGCATTCACGTTAGTGCAGGCAGATGGAGTTGATTTTCAGAATTCCAGAGCTTGTCAGATGGAATGGCTGAAAGCACAGGGATTCACGACGGTAGAATATCATATGGTGACCAGAGATACAGTAGAAGATGAAGTTGCTAAATTTTCGTCAGAGATTAGTAAAAATGATTTTCCTTCTGACGGACTTGTGCTATCATATGATGATATAGCGTATGGAAGATCGTTGGGAAGAACAGCAAAATTTCCGAGAGATTCTTACGCATTCAAATGGCAGGATGAGATCAGGGAAACGATTCTGCGTGAAATCGAATGGAGTCCGTCAAGGACAGGACTGATCAATCCGGTTGCAATCTTTGATCCGGTGGAGTTGGAAGGAACGACGGTCAGCCGTGCAAGTGTTCACAATATCAGCATTATGGAAGAACTGGAACTTGGCATCGGAGATAAGATCGAAGTTTATAAGGCAAATATGATCATTCCGCAGATTGCAGAGAATCTGACAAGAAGCGGTGTGAAAGATATTCCGGAAAGATGTCCGGTCTGTCAGGGTGAGACGAAGATCAGACAGGTAGGAAATGCGAAAGCATTATATTGTATGAATCCGGAATGCCAGGCAAAGCATGTGAAGGCATTTGCATTATTCGTAAGCAGAGATGCACTTAATATAGAAGGATTGTCGGAAGCAACACTGGAAAAATTTATTTCCAGAGGATATATCCATACATTTGCCGATATCTTCCATCTGGACCGGTACAAAGACGAGATTCAGGAAATGGAAGGATTTGGAGAAAAATCGTACAGGAAACTGATCGAAAGTGTGGAAAAAGCAAGAACAACCACGCTGCCAAGAGTCGTCTATTCACTTGGAATCGCAGGGATCGGACTTGCCAATGCAAAGGTTATCTGCAGAGAGTTGAAATATGATGTAGAAGCCCTTTTGACGGTTACAGAAGAAGAATTAAATGAGATCCAGGGCGTGGGAGAAGTTCTGGCAAAGGCATTCACCGGATATTTTTCAGATGCAAAGCATGTGGAGAATTTCAGAAAGCTTTTAGAAGAGTTGACAATCCCGGAAGAGACATCAACAAAGAAACAGATTTTTGAAGGTGTCAATTTTGTGATCACCGGAAGCGTAACACATTTTGCAAACCGCGGTGAAGTGAAGGAATTGATTGAAAGTCTGGGAGGAAAGGTGACAGGATCGGTAACGTCCAAAACGAATTACTTGATCAACAATGATGTAACCAGCACATCTTCCAAAAATAAGAAAGCAAATGAACTGGGGATCCCGATTATTTCCGAAGAGACATTTCTGGAACTGGTGAATCAGGAAGAATCATAGAACCAGGATAAAACAGAGTGAAAGATACGACAAAAAGTAAGAAGGAGAGAATAATGACCAATCAGGACGATAACAATCAGGAAATCGAAAAAGTAGAAGACGTCGAAGTAGAAACAACAAAGAAGACGTCAGATTCGGATGATAAGAAACAAAATGATGATGAGTATGAAAAAGTATGTTTTATATGCAGACGTCCGGAGAGTGTTGCAGGGAAGATGATCGAACTTCCGAACCACATCTGTGTCTGCAATGACTGCATGCAGAAGAGCTTTGATGCAATGTCGAACGGACCGATCGATTACAGTCAGCTGATGAATATTCCGGGAGTACAGGTATTCAACATGTCTGATATGGAGCAGAGTATTCCAAAACAGCAGAAGATCAAGAAGAAAAAAGAAGGCGAAGAATACAAGCCGTTAGTAGATATCCGGAATCTTCCGGCTCCGCACAAGATCAAAGCAAAACTGGACGAGTATGTGGTAGGACAGGAATATGCAAAGAAAGTGATGTCGGTTGCGGTATATAATCATTACAAGCGAGTGGCAACGGATTCGATGGATGACATTGAGATTGAGAAATCCAACATGCTGATGATCGGACCAACAGGTTCCGGTAAGACGTATCTGGTAAAGACACTGGCAAGGATTCTGGATGTTCCGCTTGCAATTACGGATGCAACATCTCTTACGGAGGCAGGGTACATTGGTGATGATATCGAAAGCGTTGTGTCCAAACTGCTTGCGGCAGCAGATAATGATGTCGAAAAGGCAGAACAGGGAATTATTTTTATTGATGAGATCGACAAGATCGCAAAGAAGAAAAACTCCAGTCAGCGTGATGTGAGCGGTGAGTCTGTACAGCAGGGAATGCTGAAACTTCTGGAAGGAAGTGATGTGGAAGTTCCTGTCGGGGCAACGAGCAAGAATGCAATGGTTCCGCTTACAACAGTGAATACGAGGAACATTCTGTTCATCTGTGGAGGTGCATTCCCAGATCTGGAAGGAATTATCAAAGAACGTCTGACCAAACAGGCAGCGATCGGATTCGGAGCGGACCTGAGAGATAAGTATAATAACGACAAAGAGATCCTTAAAAAGGTCACAACAGAGGATTTGCGTGTATTCGGTATGATACCGGAGTTCCTGGGACGTCTGCCGATTGTATTTACCTTACAGGGTATGAGTGAAGATATGCTGGTGGAGATATTAAAAGAGCCTAAGAATGCAATTTTGAAGCAATATCAGAAACTGCTTGCATTAGACGAAGTAAAATTGGAATTCGATGACGGCGCACTTCATGCGATCGCAAAAAAAGCAATGAAGAAAGATACCGGAGCGAGGGCGCTTCGTGCGATCATCGAAGAATTCATGTTAGATATCATGTATGAAATCCCGAAGGATGACAATATTGGAGAGGTTGTTATCACAAAAGAATATATTGAGGGAACCGGAGGACCGGTAATAATGTTGAGAGGTCAGGAAGTACCAAGGCTTCAATAATACATTTTACATATAGAATGCTAAGAGAGTTGTCAATGACAGCTTTCATTATGCAATGACACATAAGACTTTACTTGAGGAAGAATGGAGGAGAAAGGAATGGAGGAATTATCAGCTATTCCAGTTTGGCTCTGCATACCATTTGCAGGGCTGTTGCTCAGTATTGCCGTTATGCCTCTGATCAAGCCGGACTGGTGGGAAAAGCATCAGCCGCTTGCAGTTGCGTTCTGGTCGGTACTGTTTATTGTTCCGTTTGCTGCAAAGTACGGAATGTTTACAATGGGAGAGACGGTTTTGGAATGCGTGGTAAATGATTATCTGACATTTATCATTTTATTGTTCGGTCTGTTCTGTGTAGCAGGTAACATTACAATTGACGGTGAGTTTGCCGGATCACCGAGGATCAATACGGCATTGTTTGTTCTGGGAACACTGCTTTCCAGCGTGATCGGAACGACCGGATCAAGTATGCTTCTGGTACGTCCGTTTATTAAGATGAATTCGTGGAGAAAAAGAAAGAGTCACATTATGATCTTTTTTATCTTCCTGATCTCTAATATGGGAGGATGTCTGACACCGATCGGAGATCCGCCGCTTCTGATGGGATTCATGCGTGGCGTTTCGTTTTTCTGGAGCCTGAAGCTGTTTCATATACTGATCTTTAACATGATCATCTTGCTGGCATTATTCTATTTTCTGGATAGAAGAGCTTACAGAAAAGATATTGCGGAAGGTAGAAAACCAGATATCAGAGAGCCCGGAACACACGTTAGAATTGTAGGACTTCATAATCTGATATATGTTGCAATGATTGTCGGAGCTGTAATCTTAAGTGGAATGCTTCCTGGTATGTCTGCATTCCAGAATGCGGACGGAACGGTAAAAGGAATCCATATCCTTGGAGAAGTGACGCTTGGATTCCCGTCTGTGATCGAGATCGTGATCATCCTTCTGGCAGCATTTTTATCATTTAAAACGACAAAAGAAGAAGTACGTATCCGTAACCATTTTACCTGGGGGGCAATTCAGGAAGTTGCGGTTCTGTTCATCGGAATCTTTATCACGATGCAGCCTGCATTGATGATCCTGAAGGCAAATGGTGCGGAACTTGGTATCAATAAACCATTTGAAATGTTCTGGGCAACCGGAGCACTGTCAAGTTTTCTGGATAATACACCAACGTATCTGGTATTCCTTACAACGGCGGGAGCACTTGGGTTCAAGAGCGGTGTTGTGACGACACTTGGTTCGGTTCCTGTTAAGATGCTGGAGGCAATCTCCTGTGGAGCTGTATTTATGGGAGCAAATACCTATATCGGAAATGCGCCGAACTTCATGGTAAAATCCATGTCAGATGAAAATGGTGTGCGTATGCCATCGTTCTTCGGATATATGGTATGGTCACTGACATGTCTGGTACCGGTATTTATTATCGATATGCTGGTATTCTTTTTGTAAGGGGAGGTGCGGAACATGGAAAATAAGAATAAATACTATGACATAGCGGAACGGATCTATGATCTGGACGGAGAAGTCTATGAATGTGTAGGTTCTTCTCTTGGCCGTACCTTTACGGGAGACAAACGTACTTGTGTAGACAGTCTTGTGAAGCTGATGCGTACAAAGCCACAGGGGCATCTGCTCAGAAGTGAGCTTGCGCTGATCAGTAACATGGCACGTACGATCCGTAAGGATGAAGACCGATCCAGACTGATGAGAAAATATGATGAGATATTAAAAGAAATCGCAGAACTGCCGGCAGGTTTTGGAAAAGTAGAGATTCTGGATGAAAACAGGGCAAAGCTAAATACATCGAACCTGCGTCAGAAGTTTTCAAAGGATGATCATCTGATCATCTGTATCGGAAGAACACATGGAAGTGCGGGTAACGATATTGGATTTGCACTGGCGGATGCACTCAGGATCAACTATTACGATGCAGAGATATTCAATGAAGTATTGAGACGTCTGGACGCGGAGAAAGATTCGGTTGTAGATGTGGCAGATCTGGGAACAAATGAGATTGAGAATAAGTACCAGGGATCCGGACGGACGCTGAAAGAACGTCTGAAAGATTTTGACCGTTATCATGGTCTGACAAAAGAAGATGCAATCTTCTTTAATCAGAGTGATCTGATATGTAAGAGGGCAAAAGAAGAAGATTTCATTGTTATGGGACGATGTGCGGATGTGATACTGGCAAATAATCATATTCCACATATCAGTATCTTTATTACAGCTCCTTTTGAACAGCGTGTACACAGAGTCATGGAAGTCAATAATCTGGATCATAAAAAAGCAGAACGCCTTTTGAAGAAGATTGACCGTCAGCATTCGAAATATTACAATTTCTATACCGGCCTGAAGTGGGGAGATGCTGTGAACTATGATATCTGTTTTAACAGTGCAAGTTATGGTATCGAAGAATCTGTGGAGATCATCGAGCGTATGCTGAACCAGCATACAAATGCATAAAAATATTAATGAATGACACGAAGTCTTTCATATACATAAAACAAATGTATATGAAAGGCTTTTTTTCATTGGAAGACAGATGTAAAGAAAAGATATTATCGGAAGATTACTGGGATTTTATTGTCTCGCCATACAGGGAAGGTGAGTTAGAAGGAGTGGATAGGGAAAAAATGTGTATCCAGGAGCTGGATTTCGGATATAAAAGTGTGTCGTTAGACAGTCGGATGTTACTTCCCTTATCCTTGCGGCAGTACTGGTACGGCGCGATCCCCAAGTGCTATACACTTCTGGATATGCAGCCGTTAGATGCAGCCGGAATTATTACGCTGCAGAATTATCCGACGCTGCAGCTTATGGGAGAGGGGATTATGATCGGTTTCCTGGATACGGGGATCGATTATACCCATCCGGTATTCCGTAATCTTGACGGGACAACAAGAATTGCGGGGATCTGGGATCAGACAATTCAGGATGGAGATCCGCCGGAGGGCTTTCTGTATGGAACAGAGTATACCGAAGAAAGAATCAATGCGGCTCTGCATTCGGAAAGTCCGCAAGAACTGATCTCTTCGGAAGATACAGATGGGCATGGAACATTTGTTGCAAGTGTGGCTGCCGGAAGTGCAGAAAGCAGTGGACAGTTTCTTGGGGCTGCCCCGGAGGCGGTGATTGCGATGGTAAAGCTGAAGCCGGCAAAAAAATATCTGAAAGAATTTTTTGAGGTTGCAGAAGATGCACACTGTTATCAGGAAAATGATATCCTGGCCGGACTTCGGTATCTGAATGAACTGGCCCGCAGACGGGAGATGCCGCTTGTGATCTGTATGGCGATCGGAACCAGTTTCGGAGGGCATAATGGTGACTCTTTGCTTGCAGGAGTTCTGGATGGCTATGCATTGCTGAGAAACCGCTGTGTAGTAACGGGAACCGGGAATGAGGCAGCGCAGAGACATCATTATTACGGAACATTTACGGAGGCACAGAATATACAGACAGCGGAGATCAGGGTAGGGGAAGGGGTGAAGGGTTTTGTGACGGAGTTATGGAGTACCCTTCCGAACATTGTGACAGTGTCGATCACATCACCTTCCGGAGAACGTACCGGGCAGATTCCGGTACGTCTGGGATATCTATTTGATTTTGTATTTGCTTTTGAACGGACAGCTGTTACTGTGGAGTACAGACTTTTGCAGGAGAATAACGATGCACAGCTGGTGTTTATCCGGCTGCAGAAAGCAGTACCGGGAATCTGGAAAATAGAAGTAAAGCCTGCGATGCAGACAAAGGGGGAGTTTCATATGTGGCTGCCCATGAGAGAGTTTCTGGATGGAGAAGTATATTTTCTGGAATCGAATCCGGATACCACATTTACAGAACCGGCAGGAGGGGAGCATACGATGACGGTGTCTTATTATAACAGTCAGGAGAATACGGTTGATATTAATTCGGGCAGAGGGTATACTAGAGATGAAAGAATCAAACCGGATTATGCTGCACCGGGAGTAGCGGTTACCGGTGCGGTACCGGGCGGAGGATTCAAAGAACGCACCGGTTCAAGTGCAGCAACAGCAATTGCGGCAGGTGGCTGTGCACTGATCATGAAGTGGATCAGTGATCAGCCGGGAGCGGGTGGAGCATCAGCCAGTCAGGTAAGGAATGTGATCGTGATGGGTGCGCAGAAGCTTCCGGCGATAGAATGTCCAAATACACAGTGGGGATATGGAACGATGAACCTGTATCATTCACTGGATATTTTAAGACGGCTGTAAAGAAGAACGAGATAAGGAGAGGATACAGATGGCAGATTTTTTTGAAGAATTCAGCAGAAGAGTTTCAGATGTTGCGAGTGACATCACTAAGAAGACAGGAGACACACTGGAGATTCAGAAGATCAAAAGTAATGTACGCATTTTAAAGAGAGCGAATGAAAGAGATCTTGCAGATATCGGACGTATGGTATATGAGAAGTTCCAGAGTGGGGAAGTATCCGACATGGATTACGTAACACTCTGCGAAGAAATCGAAAAACGCGAGGAAGAGATTGAAAAGCAGGAAGAAGAGATCGTGAAGATCCAGGGAGAAATATAGATGCACACACGCATACCGGGTGCGGTTGGAACACTGTTTGCTCTGGATATGGCTGTAAAACAGTACATAGAAGAAAATGTAAGTGAGAAAGAGGAAAAAAACTTTTGCGGGACAAAAGTCCTGATCAGAAAAGTATACAACAAAGGCTTTGCATTTAATTCTATGGATTCCGAACCGGATAAGGTAAAGAAAGCGTCTGTGATAACGACGGCAGTGATCCTGATGCTGACATTGGCAGAATCATTCCGGGAAGGTCATAAGGTGAATAAGACAGCGTTGACATTGCTGAGTGCAGGAGCCATCAGCAATACGTATGACCGGATCGTCAGAGGTAAAGTCGTAGATTACATTGGTATAAGATCTGACCATAAGATATTAGGTGATGTAACAGCGAATCTGGCAGATGTCTATATCCTGATAGGATCTGTCCTGATGTGGATGAGAAGAATCGGGAAACGATAACAGGAAATATAACAGAAAATAGAATATCGGAAAAAGAAAAACACTATATTCCAATTTCTTTCAGATAGAATATAGTGTTTTTTGTATTTGTATTTACATCTGTATATGAGAATGAAATGAAAATCAGGCATGAAAAAAGCGGGTGATGGGAATCGAACCCACGTATCCAGCTTGGAAGGCTGGTGTT
>OLOG01000332.1_pt1 | contig 45711 bp, 42 predicted proteins | sample 1672351 | NCBI WGS metagenome assembly OLOG01 (sample SAMEA3136674, study PRJEB25190) | human gut metagenome | biome: human gut; feature: human-associated habitat; material: faeces | place: Austria | collected 2013 | reverse complement strand
ATAATAATCGTTACTATCTGAGATTCATTTGTCCAACAAATTGGGTTCAGTACATAACTATTGGTTTTTTATCATAAATGACAATTTTATACATATATTAGGATTGCTTACAAGAATCCTTTTTTTTATATCTAAAAACTTGTTTTTAGATATAAAAATACAAAGTTAAACATTTAATTTATCTTGATTTTATCGGTATTTTTTAAAGTTTTAAGGACTTTATTGAAAGCGTGAAAAGACATCCGTATAGTGATGTGGCAGGAGTTAAATTTTAAATGTAAGGAGGGGTTTATTTTAGTGAGATTGATGGTCAAAAAGCAATTTAAGATTTGGATTATTTTGCTTTTGATGCTTTGTGGATCAAATTCTTTTTTAATAGGAATTTATGGACAAAGTAATCATCAAACAAAAGCAACACTGCTCAGTGATGGTGGAAGTTATACATTGTCACATATATTAGGTCATTATAATGTTTTTACCAGTGAAGATTATTATGGGACTCATGTAGTTGGACCGATGATTGTTGGTGGTCGAACTGGACGTACAACTTTAGATGGAGGACAAGGCTCCCTTTCAGTAGGCGGTATTAGTCATACCAGTGGTACAGTCAAAGAGTTTAAACATGATGTACCGTCTTATTTTAAAAAGAAGGCGATGATTGCTGGAAATACGGTGATTACATCAAGTGATGTACCACTTTATTTAGGATCGGAGAATCAAAATGTAACATCATGGGCTCTGCAAGGTCCAAATAATCAAGTTTATGATGATTATTATTTTACAGATGGCTATGTTGATTTCAATGAAGCAGTAAAACAATTAAAACAAGATGCTTTAAGTTATCAAAGTTATAGTGGACCAGATCATCAAGGTAAGATGATAAATAAAGTGGATCTTTCTTTAAAATTGGTTAATCAAGTTAAAAGTGAATTAGCTAAAAATAAAGATTACGTTTATGAAAATGAGTATTGTAAGATATTTAGAAATGAACAGAACAGATTAGAAAAAGATGGTTTAACAATTCAATTGAAGTTAGGTCATAACTATCATTTTGAATGTTTAAATGATTTTGATTGTATTATTTATGATTATGATCGTTATGATGATGAAACGACAACGATTATCAGTTGTGATGATCAAACCATAACTTCATTTCCTAAAATATTAAAAACACAAAAAGATGTGATGGGAAATGTCGCAGGAGGTGTGTGTTTAAATCAAAAACAATATCAAACAGCTTATCAGTTTGATACTTTAGAAAGTGGTTATCATACATCAATTATGTATTTATGTTTAAATGCTTCAATGATTAAGATACCTGGAGGACAGGGTAAATTAAATGGGCATTTGGTTGCCTTAGATGCTTTAGTGAATATTTATAGTGGTGATTATAATGGAACGATTGTCGCTAAGAGTGTTAATTCTAAAGCTGAAGGACATATGTGGTGTTATCATGGTATGACAACACCAGGAACACTTGATTTAAATTTAAAGAAGTTGATAAATTCAAAGACTCCTGATCAACAGTTTACTTTTGAATTAAGTTGTTTAAAAGGTCCTACTGATTCAACTATTTATCAGTCACTTTTAAAAGAAACGTTAAAAACGAATAATCAAAGCAATGGGGTTATTCATTATCGTTTAAATGGTTTTAATCAAGTTGGAGAGTATATTTTTAAAGTGAGGGAACTTGATAGCAAAGGTTACAAGTGTACGCCAGAAGTCATTTATATTAAAGTTAAAGCAACATTAAATCATCAAACAATTGTCCCAACGATAGAGGGCTATTACCAAGATGAAGCATGTAGTCAAAAATTAGATCAGCCTCATTTTAATAACGTTAATACAACAAGTTTAAAAGTACAAAAAATATGGCTTGATGAAAATGGTCAAGATATGCAAGCGCCAGTTCAACAAATCAATCTAGATTTGTATCAACAAGCTTACTTAAAAAAAGGTTATGATGTCAAAGTTAAAGTTCTTTTAAAACAAAACAATACTTTAACAACAGTCAAAGAAGAAAATGTTTTTGTTAAAGAAAAAGGAAAACTTAGTTTTCAAGTAGAAAGTCTTGCAAGATATCAAAACCTTTATATTACGGGGATTGAAAAGATTAAGTGTAATCAAGGAACCGTAGTAGAAAAAAGAAGTGATCATCATCAGTGGAATACCCACTATGATGCAAGAAAAGATCTAGAAATTAAAGATATTCAAGGCAACGATGAAGTTGAAATCATTTATAGTGTTTCACCTGGAATACAAAGTTCTATAAATCCTCAAGATATTCATTTAACAATTCAAAGTTATGATCAAGGTGAATATCAAAAAGCAGGACCAGCTGCTTTAATTAAAACGATTCAATTAGATGCAAATCATCATTGGTTTCAAGAAATTAATGATTTAATAACCAATAAAGATAATCAAATTTATCGTTATTATGTTCAAGAAAAAGAATTATCTGGATTTAAAACAACTTATCAAATCAACGATAAGAATTCTAGTCTTGCTGGTGAGATAGAAACAGCTGGAAATGAGACTATTCAAGTTATCAATAAAAAAGAAAAATCTGCTTATTTATTGATTAAAAAAGTAGATCATGCAAATAAAAATCAAGGACTTAAAGATGCAGGGTTTACTTTATATGATGAAAAGAAACAACCTCTAAAATTTAAATTAAATCAAGGAACTTATTTCTATGATAAACAAGGTGATTCTTTATTGATCACTGATCAAAAAGGTTGTATTAAAATCGATTTAAACTCTTTAAAGAGTTTAAATATAAAGAATTACACGCTAAAAGAAGTCAAACTACCAGAAGGCTATAAAGGTTTATTTGAAGAAGTGAAACTTCATTTTGATGAAAATCATGATGACTGCTATTACAAAATAGACAATCAAAAAAATCAGGTATTTAAAAATCATGATATTCATACAATGACTTTAGAAAATGAAAAGGTTGTGATTCAAGTACCAGATACTGGTTATGGTGGTTTAGACTTTAAAAAAGCAGGTATCTATTTATTAATAGGTGCTATGAGTATGGAAATGATAAAACAAGTTAAAAGGAGAAAAAAGACAAAGTGCTAAAAAAGTTATTCAGTTTTGTTTTATTGAGTGTGATGTGTTTAGGTTCGCTTATTTCAGTTCAGGCTGCCTCTTTATCACAGGCTAATTTAACGATTTTAAAAGATGGAGCGACATTTAGTGTTTATAAAGTATTAGATGCTAAGGCGAGTAATGACGTCTTTGTATATGATGTCAATAAAGATTTTAAAGATTTCTTTAAACAGGGAAAATATAGTTTTGATAAAACAAAAGGAATTATCAAAGATGGTAAAGTCTTTTTACCGGTAGATAAAGCTAATACTACGGTAAGTAGTAAGCCAACAAAAGTACAACCAAGCCAAGAAATGGCTGAATTTACGTTAGCTTTACAAACTTATATGCAAGGGAAAAATATTGCTGGTAATCAAATAAAAGATAAAGAAGAAAAAGGTTTAGATTTAGGTTATTATTTAGTCTTAGAAACAGCTAATAGCCAAAATAATGCGATTGTTGCTTCTAAAGCGATGATGATCAACTTAGTTAAAGATATGAAGATTTATCCTAAGGATGATCAAGGATGTTTAGTAAAAAGCATTGTTGAAGACAATAAGAAAATAAAGAAAAATGATGTAGGTGTAGGAGATAAAATTAATTATGTAGTTGATAGTGTTGTTCCTACCTATGATCAATCTGTAAAAGAAATTAAGTATTGTTTTACTGATGAATTCTCTAAAGGATTAAAATACAACCAAGATTTAAAAGTTTATTTAGGTGAACAATTATTAAAAGTCAATCAAGATTATTCTTTAAAAGTAACAGGTAGTGAAAAAACTAAAACAATATTAGTCATTGATATTAAAAATAGTCAAAAATTACTATCTAGTGTGCGTAAAGATATGAAATTAGTTTATTCAGCAACTCTTACAAGTGATGCTTATATTGATAGTGGTTATGGTCATCCTAATGAAATGAAATTAGAATATACAAGAGGACCAAATCAATCTAATACGGTTTTAAAAGACCATACTGTAACTTACACTTATGGTTTAAAGATGATTAAAAAAGATGGTAAACATGATGGTGTTAATTTAGCAGGTGCACAGTTTGCTTTATTTAAAAAAGCAGATTTAACAAAACAAATTGGTAAAGCTATTTCATCAAAAGATGGTAAAGTGGCATTTACAACTATGGATAATCAAGTATTAGGTTTAGATGCCGGTGAATATGTGATTAAAGAAGTCAAAGCGCCTAGTGGTTATAGTGAATTAGGTAGTGATATTTATCTTACAATTAAAGCTAATAATCCATTAGATGGTAAAGCTACAATAAAAGCAACAAATAAAGAAGGACAAAGTATTGCTGAAGTAAAAATCATCACTGCTTGTAATAGAAAAGATCAAACTTTAAGTATTGTTAACTATAAAGGAATTTCATTACCTGAAACTGGTGGTAGTGGAACAAAAGTCTTTATGTTAATTGGTGGTGCTTTTATTACTTTAGCAGCGATTATTTATGCTATTTATGAATTAAGACATCAAACAGAAAAATAAGGTATCATTTATGATACCTTTACTTTCATTAAAAGAAGGTGAATCAATGAGAAAAAGAATTTTAATAATATTTTGTATGTTCTTTGTTTTGATGTTAGGGAGTATCAGTGAAACAGGAGCTATTAATAAGGGTAAAGTTACATTAACATATCAAAATAGTGAATATACTTTATCAGATATAGATGTTTTATTATATAAAATTGCAAGTTATGATATCAAAAACTTAGGTAAAATTACACTTTTAGATGACTATCAAGATAGTCATTTGGATTTAAGTGATATTGAACATCAAGATGTACTTAAAGAAAAGACAAAGTCATTAAAACAATATATTGATAAGCATGCTTTAAAAGAAAATCAATTAATTAAGGCAGATAATCATGGAAAAGCTGTTTTTAATGACTTAGATGATGGAATTTACTTAATACAAGGACGTTATCGAGGGAATGACCTAGATGTATCTATTGAACCAGCATTAATCGTGATGCCTTCTGTCTATGATCAACAATTTGTTTATCAATACGATCTTCACCCTAAAATGACGATTCAAAAAAGAAAACAATATCAAGATTATACTGTTTTAAAAGTTTGGAAAGATCATAACAATAAAGAGCATTTAAGACCACAAGCTATTAAAGTAGGCTTATACGCTAATAAAAAGCTTGTACAAACAGTTAAGTTAGATGCTTCATCTAATTGGTCTTATACATGGAATCATTTGGATAGCACAAAAAATTGGTCAGTAAAAGAAATTAATGTGAATCGTAATTATACAAGTCATGTTAAACAAACCAATAATCAGTTTGTTATTGAAAATGAAATAAAAGATACAACGCATATTAAAACAGGTGATTATCAGCCGATTATTATTTTTATGATACTATTTTTAGTTTCTGCAATAACGCTTATTTATTGGTGTATTAAAAAGAAAAATGAGTAAAGATTGATTATTGAAATATTCAATGATTATGTCTGACAACTAGCAACAAGATGTTCTAGTTGTCATTTTTTTATAGAAAGTTATTGAATTTGGAATTATGCTGTCATTAACAGCAAAAATAATATTTTGATGAAGCAAATTTTTATTAGATGAATAAGACCAATACTATAAAAACGAAGAATATCTAAAATGATTAATTATACAAAAACAGGATAATTATGATGTGTTTATTAACATAGGACATATGTTAACAAAATTGAATTTAAAATGTAGAAATATAAATAAATATCTTGCTATTGTTTGCAAATTTTAAAGAATGAGAGTTATAATAGGCATATAGAAAGCTTAGATAGGGCTTACAAGGAGAGGAAAATATGAAAAGAAGAAAAGAGCGTATAATATTAAGTGCAGCTGTAACACTTAGCATGATATGCATGTTACCTGTAACAGCACATGCTGAAGAAGAAAATACAACAGAATGTACTCATATACATGATGAAAATTGTGGATACATAGAGGGTGATGAACAATCTTGTCAACATGTACATGATGAAAGTTGTATGGTTAAAAAAGATGAAGAACCAACAAAAAATACAGAAAAAGAAACAAGTAATGAAGAAAATAGTGCTACAAAAGATAATGATTCATCTAATGTGGCTTTAATGAATGGAAATGCTAAGATTGCTTCTACATATGATTTAAACAGCGGAAGTGTTGTATTTGATAAAGATGGTACTTATTCAATTGCTGGTGTTGAAACACCAAACACAATTACTGTAGAAAAAGGTAAAACTGTCAATCTAACAATTGAAAATATCAAGATTACGGCACATGATGTTCCTGCTATTTTAGTAGAAGCTGGTGCAACATTAAATTTAACAGTAGAAGGAACAAATAATTTAAAAGTCGATAATAGATGTGCGGCAATTAGTGTAGAACCGGGCTATAACGCAAATAATGAATTTGATTTATCTACAAGTGCGACTTTAAATATTTCTGGTAGTGGAACACTTACTACTCAAGGTGGTGATGGTGATACTAGCAATTCATCTTACGGTGGTGGCGCTGGTATCGGTGGAGATGGACAATAAACCAAAAATTATGACATAAATAAAAAACAAGTTGATTTTGGAACAGTTCATATAACTTCAAATTTTAGTGGAACAATTAATGCAACAGGAGGATTAGCAAGTTTAGGTACGTCTAATTATGCTGACGGTGGTGGTGCCGGAATTGGTTCTGGTGGTTTTAACATGGGAAATGTAGAATGGGATGAAACTTATGGTCAAATTATCATTGATGCTGGAACTATCAACGCTAATCCAGGAAGTAATGAAAAAGATATAGGTGCTGGAATCGGAAGCGGTGGAGTAGATGGTTACGGTACAGGAATTTCTTACATTACTACAGAAATTAATGGTGGTACTATCAATGCACAAGGTGGATTATATAGTGCTGGAATTGGCGGTGGTTCAATGTGTACTGGTGGATATATTACTATTAATAATGGGAAAATTACAGCTAAATCTGGTGGTACTAAAGATGCGGCAGGAGCTGCTGGAATTGGTGGTGGAACAACTATGACTGATAGTAATGTACACTATGGAGACAAAGATGGAGCAATTTCAGAAGAAAGAGTAGGAAAAATTTCAATCAGTGGTGAACATACAAAGGTAACTGCTTATGGTGGAACTGGACATTCGGATTCAGGGTTACATTATGGTGGCGCTGGAATAGGTGCTGGATATCCTGGCGGATTTGGTAATAGAAGTGTTGCGTTAGATATTACAATCAAGGATAAAGCAACAGTAAATGCTTATGGTGGTTATCATGCTCAATCTATTGGATATGGATATAAACCTGATGAATCAACATATTATACTGGTTATGGAATTACTTTAACTTTAGATGATACGATTAATCTTTGGGCAATGAATCAAGATTGCTATCAACCAGCATTAGTAAAAAAAGCACAATATGATATAACAACAGGATATGTTCAATATTCTTCAAGTAATAAGTATTTAATGGAATATTTAGATTCTAACGCAGAGGCTAGTGTTACAACAACAGGGAAAGCTAACGCTTATTTAGAACGTTCTTTAACTGTAAATAATCCATCTACTGTAGATTGGAGTTTTGCTAGTGAAAAAATGACATTGAAAAATGCTGATGGAAAATCAGTTGAATTAGATACACCTTTTGATACATTGACTGGAAATTGGGCTACAATCGGTCAATTTGAAGGAAAAACTCAACCTTCAACAGAACCACCTGTTATTAATTTTGATTCTGCATTTTTAAGTGGTGGATCATTAATTTTAAATGTAAATGATACATTTGATCGATTAAAATATGTAACTGCAAAAGATAGTGAAGGAAATGATATTTCTGATGATATTGAAATCATTGATGACAATGTAGACATGACAAAAGCAGGTACTTATAAGGTAACGTATAAAGTAACTGATAAAAACGGAAATAGCGTAGAAAAGACACTAACAGTTATTGTTAAAGATAAAACTAGTGGTAATGGTGATAACAATAGTAGTAATAATGAAAGTGGGAACACGACAAATAGTGGAGGAAATGTTTCTACAAAAACAAAAGAGGAAACTACAAAAAATAAAGATGTAAAAACAGGTGATGAAAATAAAGCATTACTTTATATTGAGTTAGGATTAATGGCAGTAGTAGGATGTGCGATTGTAGTTTTACAAAGTAAAAAATCTCAATTATTAAAGAAATAATCTGAAAATAGCCTAAAAGTATACTAATAAAAATAATGAAGTTGACTAATTAAAAAGGATATTTAAATTGACATGGTTTATACAAGTTGGAGGGTAAATTGCCCTCCTTTTTATTTAGTTTAAACGAATATTATAATCTATTCGTGCTTTTAAATGTGTATTCTATGCTAGAAATGAGATATGACATATCATAGTCGGTAAAATATAGTATATAAGGAGCGTGAGAGAATGGAAGGAAAAGAATTATATCATTATACAAGTGTTGAAGGATTTAAAAACATAATAGAAAACCATGCTTTAAGACTCACAGAATCAAATTTTTTAAATGATCCTCAAGATTGTAAATTATTTGAGAAGATTTTAAAAGAAAGTATTAAAGATGATCAATATGATAAGGCACAAGAAATAATAGATTCTTGTAATTTGAAAGAGAATAAAGATAAAATATTGCGTGTTCTTGGTAAATGTTCATGTGAGGATTATATTGATTATTTGTATAAACACATTAAATTATACGTTATGTCATTTTCAGAAAATAAGGATGATTTATCTATGTGGAATTACTATGGGAAAGGAGGGTTTTCAATAAAAATAGATAAAGATGAATTGATTAAGGAGATTAAGAACTTATTAGTAGAAAACAATGAGTATTTCATATTTGAAAAAGTAATATATTCTAAAAATGATACAATTGATAAGATACCAGATTTCAATAATATTAAATTTTATAATAAAGATGATGAATATGTTTTAACGAAAAATATAGAAGATAGCGGACAAGATGAAAATGTTAAATACTTATTGGATAGTGCTAAATTAGAAATATTTTATCGAGTTTATTATAAGGCTTACTTATATTCAATAAAGTACTTATTAACAGAAAAGACAATCACGATAGATGCAAATAAAGATATAATATGTCAAAAAATATTTGAAAATACTTTAAATTTGAAGAAGAGTATGGCTTGGAAAAGAAATTTATCAATTTATATGCTTTTTTTAACAGCTCTCATTAAAAGTAATTCATATGAAAGTGAAAAAGAAGTAAGACTTGTTTATTTTAAATATGATATTGATAACGACTGTAAAGAAGATAAGGTTGATTTTTTTACTAAATATACATCTTTTGGTAATTTGTTAAGCCCGTGTGTATATCTAAAAAAAGGGGATTGCACTGGTTTTGAAAAAATAATAAAGGAACTTATTATATCACCAGTTTCTAAAAATTTAACAATAGGGCAAGAAGTTTATAAAGATACTTTAACTAGATTTCTTTTACATAATCATTATGAAGGTACAAAAATAAAATATTCAAAACATAATATTAGATGGTAATATAAAATAAGAACAAATATAATAGTTTCAAATATTATATGAGAATCTAAAAATTAACAAATAGTATCCCGATTATTTATTGATAGTTGGGATTTTTTAATAATTACTTTAGACATATAAAATTTAAGTAAATGTTACTTTGTGATAGTTTAATGTGATAAAATAAAGATTAGGTGATGATCATGAATTTACTACATTTAAAATATATGATAGAAGTAGATAAGTATGGTTCGATATCGAAAGCAGCTACCCATTTATATTTAAATCAGCCTCGTCTATCAAAGATTATTAAAGAAATAGAAGCAGAAATGAATATTAAAATCTTTGAAAGAAATAGTAAGGGAGTAACTCCTACTAAAAAAGGAAGACAGTTTTTAGATAGAGCGATTAGTATTGTTAGTGAGGTAGAAGCTTTAGAAAATATGTATCATGAAGATTCTTTAAAAACAGTTTCTTTAAATATCTCTGTACCGCGAGTGAGTTATATCTCAGAAGCTTTTATTCGTTTTTTAAGAAGTGAGAGAATGAAGGACAAGGATATTGATATTAATTATCGAGAAACGAATACAGAACAGGCTATTTCTAATATCAATGAAGGTGAAGATCATTTAGGAATTATTAGAATACCTGTTGATCAAATGAATTACTATGAAAATATTTTAGCTTTAAAAGGTATTAAATGGGAAGAGTTATTTCGTTTTCATTATTTAGTATTGATGTCTAAAGATAATGTTCTAGCAAACAAGAATATATATTTGGCGGATCTATATGATCAAATTGAACTTATTCATGGCGATAGCCGCATTCAAGACCAAGATAATCCTTATCAACAAGCTAATAAAACCATTAAAATATATGAACGAGCTAGTCAATATGAAATCTTAAGATATGTCAAGGATACTTATATTTGGGCTTCTCCTTTATCAAAAGAAATGTTAGATGCTTATGGTTTGATTTTAAAAGAATGTTTAGATCAAAAAAATGAGTATATTGATTTAGTGATATATAGAAAAGGATATAATCCTACGAGTGAAGAAGGGGATTTTATTCGATATTTACACCAATTAACAGAACAATTTAAATAAGGTATATCAAAAAAGGAATATAACTATTCCTTTTTATGTTCTTTTTTTCACATGATGTAAGTGCTATCATTAATGTATAAGGAAAGAAGGAGACGTGACCTATGCAAAGATTTACATTACCAAGAGATTTATATCATGGAAAAGGAGCATTAGAAGCTCTTAAAAATTTAGAAGGAAAAAAAGCTATCGTGTGTGTTGGTGGTGGCAGCATGAAAAGAAATGGATTCTTAGATCGTGCTGTTAACTATTTAAAAGAAGCTGGAATGGAAGTAAAATTATTTGAAGGTATTGAACCAGATCCATCTGTAACAACTGTTATGAAAGGTGCTGCAGTAATGGAAGAATTTGGACCAGATTGGATTGTTGCTATGGGTGGAGGTTCACCTATTGATGCTGCTAAAGCAATGTGGATTAAATATGAATATCCAGATATTACTTTCGAAGAAATGTGTAAAGTATTCGGAATTCCTAAATTACGTAAAAAAGCGCATTTCTGTGCTATTCCATCAACAAGTGGTACTGCTACAGAAGTAACAGCATTTTCAATTATTACTGATTATGATAAAGGTATTAAATATCCTATCGCAGACTTTGAAATTACACCAGATGTGGCTATCGTAGATCCAGATTTAGCTGAAACAATGCCAGTTAAATTAGTTGCTCATACAGGTATGGATGCTATGACTCATGCAATTGAAGCCTATGTATCTACTGCTAATTGTAACTATACTGATCCATTAGCTATTCATGCTATTGAAATGATTCAAGCTAACTTAATTGATTCTTATAATGGTGATATGAAAGCCAGAGATGATATGCATGATGCTCAATGTTTAGCAGGACAAGCATTCTCAAATGCTTTATTAGGTATTGTTCACTCAATGGCTCATAAAACTGGTGCTGCATTCGTAGATCAAGGTGGACATATTATTCATGGTGCAGCTAATGCTATGTACTTACCTAAAGTTATTAAATTTAATGCAAAAGATCCTACTGCTAAAAAACGTTATGGTGTGATTGCTGATTATATGCATTTAGGTGGAAGTAACGATGATGAAAAAGTAGATTTATTAATTGCTCATTTACGTAAAATGAATGATGAATTAAATATTCCTCATTGTATTGCTCATTATGGTGCTGATGGTTTACCAGCAGATAAAGGATTTGTACCTGAAGATGTCTTCTTAGATCGTGTAGAAGATATTGCTAAAAATGCAATCTTAGATGCATGTACAGGAAGCAACCCACGTATTCCAACACAAGAAGAAATGGTTAAATTATTAAAAGCTTGCTACTACGACACAGAAGTTGATTTCTAATAGATAATATTAATGAAAACCGGTAATCCGGTTTTCATTTTTTATATACGTCCTCATTTATTTTCTTCTTTTTCTATAATAAAGGTAGAAAAGGAGGAAGTATACAATGAAATTTGCAATCATAAAAGGACAATTAACTCATATATCAAAAGTTGAAAAAGGAACAATTGGTAGAGAATTTGGCTACAATAATCAATTAGTCATTGCCTGTGGTGGCAAAGATCGTCAATACTTTAAACCATTAAAGGCTAAAACTTTGATTCGTTATGCACGTTAGGTATAAAATCATCATGATAACATATAATAAATGGGTGATATGATGATTTCATTATGTGTTTATTTTATGATAAAAGTGTATGAACTTTCATTATCATAAAACATGAATAGATTCATAAAATGATACTGGTGATAAAATGAAAATTTTACTCAGTATCCTTTTTATTTTTCAAGTATCTTTAAGTCAAGTTCAATTTTGTGGCAAGAGTTATGTTGTCTATGATCGTTTTTCTAAAAGTGTCATTGAAGGAAAAAGAGAAAATGAAAGTCAAAGTGTCGCATCTATTTCTAAAATCATGACGGCGATTTTGGCGATAGAAAATAATAAATTAGATAAAGAAGTCATTGTTGATCATACAATAGATAAAGCTTATGGCAGTTGTGTCTATATACATATAAAGGATAAAATAACGATTCAAGATCTTTTATATGGGTTATTACTTAGAAGTGGTAATGACTGTGGATTGATGCTAGCCAAAGCTACATTTGGTTCAGTAGATAAGTTTGTTGAAAAAATGAATGATTTAGCGATGAAATTAGAACTTTCTAATAGTCATTTTTCTAATCCTACCGGTTTAGATGAGGAAGATGACGGAAATATATCTTGTCCTAAAGATATGGCTATCTTGATGGATTATTGTTGTCAAAATCCAATCTTTAACAAAATTGTTAAAACTCAGGTTTATCAAAGATTGGATGGTAAAGGTTCCTGGCATAATAAAAATCGCTTATTAAAAGAATATTCATATTGTCTAGGAGGAAAGACAGGCTTTACTAAAAAAGCCAGAAGGACTTTAGTAACCAGAGCTAAAAAAAGAGGGATGGACTTAATTATTGTGACTTTTAATTGTGGTAATGATTTTGCTTTTCATAAAGATAAATATGAAGAAGTTTTTAAAAAGTTTCAGTCAGTGAAGATATATGATGAAGGGTTAAATTGGATAGACCAGGAAGTTTATATTTTTGATCGTGATTTACAGTTAGAATTACAGCCTCAAGATCAAGTCACCTGTCAAGTTATTCAAAATCAACTTTATCTTCAAGTTAATCAAAAAACAGTTGTTTGTAAACAACTATCACATTATCAGTTTAAATATGCACTTTATTATATTTTAAAGGATCTTATTTATGGCTAAGGTTTTTAAATATGGGATGATTATTTTCTTGACAGTGGCATTTTTAATGCAACGTCAAGAAAAGCTATTTTTAGAAATATTAAAAAGTCCTTTTCAAGTCTTTGATTTAGTTAAAACATTAGTTTTAAGTGCTTGTTTATGGAATGGAATTTTAAATGTGATTGAAGCTTCAGGAATGATTAAGTATTTATCCTTTTTATTTAAACCAGTATTACGTTTTATTTATGGAAATGTCATTGATCATCAGGATATTTTTTTATATCTCTCTTCAAATATGATGGCTAATTTACTAGGAGTAGGCTCACTCGCCACTATGAGTGGATTGAAAGCTATGCAAGCATTAAATCAACTTACACCAAGTCATCTTCCTACTCGAGAAATGCTCACTTTAGTTGTGATCAATACAGCAGGTTTATCTTTAGTTCCTTCTTCAATGATGACCTTAAGACAAAGTTATCATGCCAAAGATGTAGCCGGCTTTTTTCGTTACAGCATGGTGATTGGTTTTATCATTACCATTGTTGGTATCATGATTATCAAGGTTAAAGAACGTCATGATTAATCTTGTGGTTGGTTTTATCTTAGTGAGTTTTATTCTAGGAATGATCAATGGAGTAGATGTTTTTGATGAGTTTGTAAAGGGAGTGAAAGAAGGACTGGGGTTAGTGGTTGTTCTAGCACCGACTTTGATGGCTTTTACTTTATGGTGTCAGTGTTTTCAAACTTGTGGCTTATTAGAACTTTTACAACAGGGATTAAAGCCGATGATGAAAACAATGAATTTACCGATACAAATATTGATGATGATGTTGATTCGCCCTTTTTCTAGCCAAGGTTCTTTAGTTATTTTAAATCAAATATTTCAAACTTATGGCATTAATCATCTTTATAGTACGTTAGGTTCAATTATTCAAACCGGTAGTGATACAACTTTTTATGTTGTTACGCTCTATTTTGCCAGTGTTAAATTAAAACAATATCGCTATGCTTTAAAGCTAGGTTTATTTTTGGATTTTTTAGCTTGCCTTCTTGTATTATTTTGCTATTTCATATTCATTGTTAAAAGTTAAAAATAGGTTTATACTAGACATATAAAGTAAAAGGAAGGCGACTTATATGATGAAAAACGAGATTATGTCAAAAACAAAAATTGTATGTACAATTGGACCAGCTTCTGAAAGTAAAGAGATGCTTACTAAGCTTGTAAAAGCAGGAATGAATGTCATGAGATTAAACTTCTCTCATGGAACTCATGAAGAACATGAACAAAAGATTAATACATTACTTGAAATTAATAAGGAATTATCAACTCAAGTAGCAATTCTTCTAGATACTAAAGGACCTGAAATTCGTACAGGTGATTTTGTTGATGGAAAGACAACATTTAAAAAAGGACAAACTTGTGTTATTTGTAATGAAGATATTGTAGGAACCAGTAATCGTTTTACAATTACTTATAAAGATTTATATAAGGATGTTAAACCGGGTGGTTATATCTTAGTTAATGATGGTCAAGTGGAATTATTAGTTGATCATGTTGAAGGTAGTGATATTGTTTGTGTGGCAGCCAATGATGGTGAAGTTAAAAATAAACGAGGTATTAATGTTCCTGGTATTAAATTAGGATTTGATTATTTATCTCCTAAAGATATTTCAGATTTAACATTTGGAGCGCAACAGCCATTTGATTTTGTTGCTGCTTCATTCTGTCGAAGAGCTCAAGATATTATTGATATTAAAAAATTATTAATTGAAAATGGACGTAATGATATTCAAATTTTAGCGAAGATTGAAAATCAAGAAGGGGTTGAAAATGTTGATGAAATTCTTGATGTAGCTGATGGTATCATGGTAGCTCGTGGGGATTTAGGAGTAGAAGTTCCTGCTGAAGATGTACCACTTATCCAAAAATCAATTATTAAAAAATGTAAAGAAAGAGGAAAACTTGTTATTACAGCAACTCAAATGTTAGACAGTATGCAAGAAAATCCAAGACCAACACGTGCTGAAGTTTCCGATGTAGCCAATGCGATTTATGATGGTACAGATGCTATCATGTTATCTGGTGAATCGGCTAGTGGTCTTTATCCTCAAGAAGCGGTTTTAATGATGTCTAAGATTGCTCGTAAGATTGAAGATAGTTTAGATTATCAAAGCTTACAAAGAGAAGCAATTCGTACGGCACCTAATGATGCAAGTGAAGCTATTTGTATGTCAGTAGCTGAAATTGCTTATAAGTTCAATGTAGCAGCCATCATTGCCTTTACTGAATCTGGATTTACAGCCCGTAAAATGGCTCGTTATCGTACAAAATCTCGTATTATCGCACCAACGCCTTCCTTAAAAACAACAAGAGCATTAGCTTTAAACTGGGGTGTTAAAGCTGTTCCATGTAAACCATTAAGTTCACGTATTTCTATGATTGATTATGCAAGTATTATTGCTAGAGAAAATGGTGTTAAACCAGGAGAACAAATTTTAGTCACTGGAGGAACACCAGGTGTTGTAGGCGCAACAAGTTATTTAGAATTAGTAAAAGTAAAATAATGAAAAGGAGGGGTACCTCCTTTTTTCTTTGTTCTAATCTTTTAATCAAGACATATAGTGGTATAAAGGAGTCATGATAAATGGAAACAAAGAATATATTAAAAGACATAGGACAAAGATGTGGCGGTGATATTTATTTAGGTGTTGTGGGACCGGTAAGAAGTGGTAAATCATCTTTTATTAAAAGATTTATGGAGATTGCGGTTATTCCTTATATCGAAAATCAAGATGTTAAATTAAGAACAATCGATGAATTACCACAATCTGGTAAAGGTAAAATGATTATGACGGTTGAACCTAAATTTATTCCCAATCAAGCTGTAGATATGGTTGTTGATGATGATTTTCATGTTAAAGTCAGATTAGTTGATTGTGTGGGTTATGTGATTGATGGTGCCAGTGGTTATCAGGATGATAGTGGTATTCGCTTAGTGAAGACCCCTTGGTATAATGATAGTATTCCTTTCGATGAAGCTGCTAAAATTGGCACAAAAAAAGTCATACAAGATCATTCTACGATAGGTATTGTTTTAACCAGTGATGGCAGTATTGTTGATTTAGAAGCTAAAAATTATCAACAGGCAACCCGTGATATTATTGATGAACTAGAACATATTGGTAAACCATTTATAGTGGTTGTTAACAGTAAAGATCCGCAAAGTCAAAGATGCCAAGATGTTGTCAGTGATTATCAAAGTCAATATGATGTCCCTGTCATGGCAATAGATGTGACGAATATGATGGAATCACAAGTTGTTTCTTTATTAAAAGAAGCATTGAATGAATTTCCTATTCGTGAAGTCGCAGTAGAAGTACCTAAATGGTTAGCTTTGTTAGATCATGATCATTGGTTAAAACAAACATTAGATCAATCATTAAAAGAATCATTAATTAAAATAAAGAAACTCAAAGATGTAAATCAAATTGTTGATAGTATTAATGATTATGATTTTGTAAGTAAAGCTTATATTCGTGGGGTAGATACAGCCAATGCCTCGACGCAGTTAAAAATAGAAGAAAGAGATGGTTTATATCAAGATTTATTAAAAGAAGTGATTGGTGAAGATATTGATCAGGCTTCATTATTAAGTTATATTGCTTCTTTAGTGAAGATTAAAAAGGAATATGAAGGTGTTGCCAGTGCTTTAAAAATGGTTAAACAAACGGGTTATGGTTATGCAGTACCACGTTTAGATGATATTGAATTAAGTGAACCTGAAATTATTAAACAAGGTCCTCGTTATGGAATGAAACTTAAAAGTAATGCAGCTACAACATATATGATTAGAGTGAACATTGAAAGCACATTTGAACCGATTATCGGTTCAAAGCAACAAGCAGAAAGTTTTGTTTCTTATTTAAAAAATAATGGGGATGATAAACAGGCTGTTTTTGATTGTGATGTCTTTGGTAGAAAACTAGGTGATTTAATAGAAGAGGGCATGTATTTTAAGCTTAATGCGATTCCTGAAAATGCCAGTATTCGTCTTCATGATATCTTAAGTAAAATTGTTAATAAGGGGAAAAGTAATGTCATAGCGATTGTGTTATAAAGCTAATAAAAGTGCTTGAAAGCGATGTTTTTTAATGTTATACTAAATCTCGGATTTTAATTTTGGAGGTTGTATAATGAATAAAAAAGAGTTAATTGAATCGGTTTCAATTGAAAGAAATATGACAAAAAAAGAAGCAGAAATGTTAGTTGATACTGTGTTTAATACAATTACAAGAAGTGTTGTTGAAGGAGATAAAGTTTTAATTTCTGGATTTGGTACTTTTAAAGTAAATGATCGTAAAGCAAGAAAAGGAATTTCACCAAAAACTCAAAAAGAAATGATTATACCTGCTAGTAAAACAGTGACATTTAAACCTAGTAATCGTTTAAAAGATGCAATGAATTAATTGCATCTTTTCATTTTAAGTTCATAATTATGTGTATAATAAATGAAGAGGTGATATAAATGTATTATGGTTATTATGGTTGGGGGTTATATAACCAAGTAGGATTTTTCCTGATTTTAATTGGAACGGTATTAATGCTTCTTGCTCAAGGTAAAGTGACACGTTCTTATCGTAAGTATTCAAAGATTTATAATTCAAGAGGAATGACAGGCTATCAGGTAGCTCGTGAAATCCTTGATCAAAATGGTTTACAGGATGTAAGAATTGAACATATCTCTGGTGAATTAAGTGATCATTATGATCCAAGAAATAAAGTATTAAGATTATCGAATGGTATTTATGATCAAACAACAGTTGCTGCTTTAGCAGTCGCTGCTCATGAATGTGGGCATGCCATTCAACATAAAGAAGGTTATTTACCACTTACTTTTAGAAATGCTATTATTCCTTTTTGTAATGTAGGTCAAAGAGTAGGATGGTTTGTTTTATTTTTAGGTTTAGCTATTGCTAATACTAAAATAGCATGGATAGGTGTGTTTTTAATGTGTGGTATTTTATTATTTCAAATTGTGACTTTACCAGTAGAGTTTGATGCCTCTTCTAGAGCACTTACGATTTTAAATGATCGTTATTTATCTGATGGTGAGTATAGTGGTGCTAAAAAGATGTTGACGGCAGCAGCTCTTACTTATGTGGCTTCTGTTATTTCTACGCTTTTATCATTGCTTAGAATTGTTTTAATGGTTATCGGAAGTAGTAGAAGGGATGATTAGTAGAGAACGCTTGTTCTCTTTTTTAATTTTTAAAGAATAAAGGACTTTACATAAGTCTTTTTATTTTATATAAAAAAGAGTATAATGAACTAACAAAGGAGAATGTCAATGAAGGCTTTTTTAAAAAAACATCGATTTAAAATAGTATTTACATTACTTGCGATTATTTTTATATATGTTTGCTTTTATATGCTATGGATCCATGTTCCTTATGCTACAAAACAAAATGAAATGACAAGTATTCGTAATGAAATATGTCAAGAACATCATTACCAATATAAGAATGTTTTTTATGAATATAATAGTGATCAAACTTATTATATTTTAAAGGTAAAAAAGAAAAAGGTTAAATATGTGGTTTATGATGAAAAACTAAAATATGTAGAATCTTTTGATAAGAAGATTATTTCTAAAAATCAAATTAAAGCATCATTTAATCAAAAGTATCAACAAAATCCTCAACGTATAGAATTAGGTTATGAAAATGGGATGCTTGTTTATGTTGCTACATATAGGCAAGATAATGTTTTAATATATGCTTATTATAGTGCAAGTAATGGTGAATTTATTAAAGCGTATAAATTGTAGGTGAAAGAATGTTAAAGTATTTAAAAGATAATGGTTGTATTCAAGTAGAAAGATTACTTATTTTAAAGGGAAAAGAATTAGGATTAGTTGATCAAGAGATTTATATTTTATTATTGATATATGTATTAAAAGATGTACATGTTAAAATGATTTCTCCTTCATTGTTAGTACAGTACTCTTCTTTATCACATAAAGAATTAGATCATGTTTTATCTTCTTTACTTAAAAAGAAGTTTATTTTTAATCGTAATGGAACGATACAATTAAATAGACTAGTTGAAAGACTATTAGAATCAAAACAAGAAGAAGTACCAGAAGTGAATTTGTTAGATGAATTTGAAAAGCAATTTGCACGGGCTCTTTCACCGATGGAAATGGATATTTTAAAAGAATGGAAAGAACAAGGATATAGTGATGAAAGAATCTTATTAGCGTTAAAAGAGGCTGTAAAAAGTCAAATTCTTAATTTTAGATATATTGAAGGTATCTTGAATAATTGGGCTAAAAATGGCGTTAAACAGCGTTATGTAGAGCAAGAACCAGAACCAAGAAAAGTTGCTGTCAGTCACTATAAATGGTGGGAAGATGAATAAAGAAAAAACACAGAGAGTCCTTGATTACTTAGATGAACTTTACCCAGATGCATACTGTGAACTGATTCATGATGATGTCTATCAGTTACTTGTTGCTGTGATGTTATCAGCGCAAACAACAGATAAAAAAGTGAATCTTGTAACCAAAGATTTATTTCAACGTTTTCCTGATGTGGAAAGCATGGCACAGGCTGATATTAAAGAACTAGAAACTTATATTAAAACAATCGGTTTATATCGTAATAAAGCTAAAAACCTAAAACGGATGTCTGAAGTGTTGGTTGAACAATATCATGGTGAAGTTCCTTGTAGTAGAAAAGCTTTAGAGAGTTTACCAGGAGTAGGAAGAAAAACAACGAATGTGGTTTTATCAGTAGGTTTTCATATTCCTGCTTTTGCAGTAGATACCCACGTTGAAAGAATTGCTAAAAGATTAGGATTTGCTAAAAATGATGCGAGTGTAGAAATGGTAGAAAGAAATATGAAGCGTTATATTGATCGAAGTCGTTGGACCAAAACGCACCATCAATTTATCTTCTTTGGTCGTTATTTTTGTAAAGCAATCAATCCATCTTGTAAACAATGTAAGCTTATTGATATGTGTAAAGATAAAGAAAAACAACAACAAATGTTAAATCGAAAATAGTCCTTATCAAGGACTATTTTTTTAAAACAAAAAGGCAACAATCGTCGCCTTTTCTATTTAACTGTAAAGTTAATTTTCTTTGTTACTGTTTTAGAACCATCAGATTCACTCATAACAATTGAATAAGATGATCCAGGAACAAGAGAATTAATCGTTGCTGATTTACTACTAGAACTTGTAATTTCTTCACCAGTACTTGAATATAAAGTAATCTTGAAAGTATGCGAATTATCTTGAGGAGTAATGGCTACATAGACGGATGTAGCAGAAATCGTACTTCCCTCACTTACAGTAGAACCATCTGCAGTCACTGTACCTTGTAATTCTGATAATTGACTTTCTGTTTTACCTAATGTCTTTTCAATTTTATTTGATGTTTTTCCTGGAGCATTACTATAACTATAGTAACCAATCACTTTAACTTGTCCATTTACTGTATAATTAATTGTTCCAGTATTACTGCTTAAATTTTCAGTATGTAATGTGGCACCGCTATTACTATCTACGATTTGAACAGTATAGACAACCTTTCCATACATCTTTGTTCCTTCATTAGCTTGATCATTTGTTGTTGCTTCTATTGGACTATACGGAGCAAACTTAACAGCAATCTTATTAGAACTATCTAAACTTGCTTCAAATGAACTTAATTGAGATAAGTTCAATGAAGAACTGTCATGAGTTGACTTAGGTGTTGTTCCTTTTTTAAACCAAGCAGTAAGAATCATATCACTAGGTGTATCACTTGAAGGTGATACATAAGGATAAACACCTTTAACGATTTGTGCTTGAACAACATCATCTGGTTTACTTGGATATGATTTTTTATAACCACCACTAGCAAGATGTCTCATAATTGCAGAAACAACTTTATTTGGATAAGCTTTATAATCACTGGTATTCTTTCCTTTTTTAATACCATCAGGAGTAAATCCCATCCATACAGATACGACATAATCAGGAGAGAAAGCAGTCATCCATGCATCTCTATCTTTACCATCACGAACATATGAACTTCCACTAAAGTTAGAAGTACCTGTTTTAGATCCGACATTCTTTAATCCAGATAGTGAAGCATAACTTCCTGAACCTCTACTAGTATAATCAATCATTGTTTGACGAATCATAAATGAAGAAGCAGCACTATAAGAACTTTGCTTTTTAGCGTCTTGAATTTCTTCATCAATCATATATTTTTTACCAGTTTGAACATCTTCAGCATAATTAACAGTATGACTTTCTACATACATACCACCATTAGTAATTGTAGCGTAGGTACTTGCCATTTCTATTGGTGAAATACCAGTAGCCCATCCACCAATACCATAAGCAGTATTAAATTCTTCTTTAGACATATCAATTCCAACTGATTCTAATGCTTTAACGATATCTGATTTTTTAACTTCTTTTTGAACAGCATCTAATGCTTTTAATGCCGGAATATTCCAAGAATTTAATAAGGCATCAGGAATTGTAACATCACCATGATATTGACCATCCCAGTTTTTAACTGATTTATTTGTACCAGCATAAGTATAAGCTTCATCACTAATTGTATGTTCAGTACACCAATCTAAATATTCAAAAGCTAATCCATAGTCTAAGAATGGTTTTACAGAGGAACCAGGTTGTTGTTTAGTTGTTGCATAATTTGTACCGGTTTGGACAAAGTTACGACCACCTAATACGGCAACGACACGTCCGTCTTGACTAGATTGAACAGCACCACCCATATTTAAGTCTTCATCACTATAATTATAAGTAACCCCAGTATTTAAGTCATAACATAATTTTTGTGTTTCAGGATCACAATAAGTATAAATGTTCATTTGCGTTGAACGAGGATCAAGTCCTGTTTTTTCAATAACTTCTCTTGTAACCATATCAACATAAGCAGATAAATAAGAATCATTTTGAATGTTGCTGGCACATAGCATATTTTCTACTTTGACAGCTTTTGCTTCAGTAGCTTCCTCTTGAGTGATATAGCCATGTTTGACCATTAAATTTAAAATTCTATTTCTTCTTTCTGTTGCTTTATCTAGATTGTAATAAGGATCATAGTTATAAGGTGAATTTAAACTTCCGGCAAGCAATGCTGCCTCTGGTAAAGTTAATTCAGAAACATCTTTATTAAAGTAATAAAGACTGGCAGCTCCCACACCAATTGAGCTTGTACTACGACCAAAATAAATCTTATTTAAATAAAGAGTAATGATTTCTTCTTTACTTAAAGCTTTATCAGCACGAATTGCTAAGATAATTTCACTAAATTTACGTGAGTAAGTTCTTTGGGCATCAGGAAAGTATGACTTTTTAACAACCTGTTGCGTAATTGTTGAACCACCACTTGTAATCCCACCGGATGCTAAGTTACCAATGGCTGCTTTAACAATACGTGGTAAGTCAAATCCATTATGTTCAAAGAAACGTGAATCTTCGGCAGCCACAACGGCATCGATTAAGACTTGTGGTAAGTCATTATATGTGACGTTCTTTCTTTTTCCGTTTTCAGCAGAGCCATAGGTGTACATGACATCACCGTTATTATCAATCAATTGACTAGCACCGCTAGAAGCTAATTTTTCTGCTGAAAAGGCTTCTGTGTCTTTATAGACACTAAATGCTAGTACGCCAACAACACCTACTGCTAAAACGACCACAGCAATAATGATGGATTGAATGACTCTTTTTTTATTTAATTTTGGTTTACCTTTCATTTTATACTTCATTTATTGTTTACCTCCTAAATAAATACGATCAACAATGTCTAAATAATCTAATCTTGGTAAATAGCCTTGTTTTATTAAATGTCCTTTTTCTTTAATTACCTCATATTTCATTGATTGTCTTTTACCATAACGATAAGCTTCAATGATATATGATGCATCAATTAAGTATACCTCATTTACTCTAGTAAATGCAATAATGACAAAAGCAATTCCTTGATGTCTGATAATCGCATCTAAATGATTAATCTGATGAGTAGAGATATTAACAAAGGGAAAGGACATTGTCTTTGTTTCCTTTGCTTCAAAATCAATATACTTTCCTTTGTACAAACCATTATAGTCAGTTGTTGAAGGGGTTTTAAAATAAGCTTCAACAATCTTAGCTGCTGTTCTAGCAGGATATTGAACTTTAACAATTTGGATAGGGGTAGGTTTTTTATGAATAACAGCAATATCATGTGATAAATAATATTCATTGCTTAGATTAATATCTTCTTCTAAATGCATACCACGTCTTGCTGTATCATGTTTACCTTCAATTGTTCTTGTTGTATATTGACCTTTCTTTTTATTTGGATAATTAACCATAGTTGTTCTCTTTCTATAAAATTACATACTGATTATATCATATAATAATAAAGATACCTAATTTCTATGATATTATTTTTAAGACATGTTTTAAAACTCTTGCAAAAACTTAATAAATTTGTAAAATGATAATAGGGAGTGAATAAAGATGGAATATAAAATTGCATTAAGTCCTAAAAAAATTGTAAATAAGGAATTTAAAGTTGATTTTAAAGGATATAACGCTGATGAAGTTGATCATTACTTAGATCAAATTGTTAAAGATTATGAATCTTTTGCTAAATTATTAAATGAATCTTATGATAAAATTGATCAATTAGAATCACAAGTAAGAAAATTAAAAGAAGAAAACACTCGTTTAGAAAGAGAAAAAGCATTACAGGAAGATAATATTCATGCATTAGAAGAAAATGTTTCATCTAATGTTGATATTTTAAAAAGATTATCTTTATTAGAAAAAGCTGTTTTTTCTAATAAATAATAATACTCATGATAGGTAATCGCTACTTGATAGTAGAGGAAAGTCCAGGCTGCCACAATCTGCGATGATTGTAGTGTTTGTGCCTCACGAATCAATAAGTGAGGGTAGTGTAAACTAACGACAGAAGCAAGACCTAAGGGTAACTATGGTTGAACTTCATAAATGGCTCCACAGAGACAATGCTATAGGAAACTATAGGTGAAAAGAGGAAAGCTCCGCAAGGCAGAAACCCAAATTTGGTAGGGGAATCGATTGATTTGGAATTGAACGAATCATCGGACGTGAAAACGTAGATAAATGATTATCTGAAATACAGAACTTGGCTTATTTAATGAGTATGACAAGCACTAGTTTCTAGTGCTTTTCTTTTTGGTTTAGAATGTATATAATATAGAATGAACTTAAAGGGGATAATTATGGATAAACATGATGAAACACGTTATTTGTTTGCAAGTGCAATAAAGGAATTAATAAAAGAAAATCCATTAGATAAAATTACAGTCACGGATATTGTATTAAAAGCCGGGATGACCAGACAAACATTTTATCGCTATTTTAAAGATAAATATGATTTAGTTAACTGGTATTTTGAAAAACTCGTTTTACAGTCTTTTAGACAAATGGGAAATGGCTGCACTTTAGATGAGGCGTTGCATTTTAAATTTAAATTTATAGAAAAAGAACATGCTTTTTTTAAAGAAGCTTTTAAATCTAATGATTATAATAATTTAATTCATTATGATTATTGTTGTATCTATGATTTTTATAAAAAAATGATAGAAAAGAAACTTAATCAGGATTTAGATCCACATCTCAATTTTTTATTAGAAATGTATTGTCGAGGTTCTATTGATATGACAGTAGAATGGGTCTTAAAAGATATGCATTTAACAATTGATGATTTAGTTGTTTTACTCATAGAAGCTTTACCTGCTAAGTTAAAACCTTATTTAAATTAGTTACTTGACATTTAAATAAGAACCCTTTAATATAATAAAAAAATAATTGCCAAAGGCTATAGATTTCTCTATTTCTGATATTAAATAGACATCTATAGCCTTTTTATATGGAGGAAACTATGGAAAAGAACCCAATGGGATATAAACCGGTATTCCCTTTGTTATTACAAATGGCTTTACCACCAATGATTTCAATGTTAATTGAATCATTATACAATATTGTTGATAGTATCTTTGTAGCAAGAGTATCAAATGAAGCCTTAACTGCTGTTTCATTAATTTATCCTTTACAAAATCTATCATTAGCGATTTCTTGTGGAATAGGAATTGCTTTAAATGCATTTGTAGCACGTTATTTAGGGGCCAATGATAAAAAAAGAGCCTCTTATTATGCTAGTCAAGGTGTCATCATGAGTCTGCTGCATTCATTGATTTTTGTTTTGATTGGTTTGTTTTTAATTCGTCCGTTTTTATCATTATTTACGCATAATCCTCAAGTGATTAAAGATGGAGTCAGCTATGGAATGATTGTCGTGACTTTTGTATTTGGACAATTTATTCATTTAGCTATAGAAAAATTATTTCAAGCTACTGGAAATATGATGTTACCGATGATGATGCAAATTTTTGGTTGCTTAGTTAATGTTTGTTTGGATCCTATTTTAATATTCGGCTATTTTGGGATGCCTGCTTTAGGAATTATAGGGGCTGCACTTGCAACCGTTATTGGACAAACGTCAGCTGCTATTTTATCTATTTGTTTATTTAAAAAATATAATCAAGGAATACATTTATCTTTTAAAAAGATTGATTTACATATTTTTAAACAATTATATAGTATTGCCTTTCCTTCAAGTGTCATGATGTGTTTACCTTCATTGTTGGTTTCTTTATTAAACGGGATTCTAGCAACAATAGGACAAAATGCAGTCGCTTTCTTTGGTATTTATTATAAATTACAAACATTTGTCTATATGCCTGCAAATGGTGTTGTTCAAGGAATGCGTCCAATTATGAGTTTTAATTATGGTGCTGGGTTAAAAGATAGAATGAATCAGCTTTTAAAAGCTGCAGGTATGATGATTGGTTTAATTTTAAGTTTAGGAACACTTTTATTTATGTTTTTCCCACATTTTCTATTATCATTATTTGATGCAAGTCAAGCGATGTATGATATTGGTATGATCGGATTACGTATCTTATCATTAAGCTTTGTCATCTCTATTTTTGGAATCTTGATGTCAGGGGTTTTTGAATCTTTAGGAATGGGAAAACAATCCTTAATTATTACACTTTTAAGACAACTTATTGTGAGTGTTCCTTTAGCTTATTTACTTGTAAATATTATGGGGATTACTGGAGTTTGGATTTCTTTTGTTTTAGGTGAAGCTTTAGCTAGTATCGTTTCTTTTGTTTTTTATCAACATTATTATTGTCGATTGGAAAAATAAATGATAGCGGTTATAAAAATGTGACATTTACCTCTATCTGTAACTTGTTTTTTATTTCACATGACAGTAGAATGAAAGTAGATAAAGAGCAAAGGAGATAATAAAAAATGGCTAACAGATTTGTATTAAATGAAACAAGTTATCATGGAAAAGGAGCAATTGAATCTATTCCTGTAGAAGCAAAAGCAAGAGGATTTAAAAAAGCAATGGTTTGTTCTGATCCTGATTTAATTAAATTTGGAGTAACAAAAAAGGTTACTGATTTATTAGATCAAGCTGGTCTTGATTATGAAGTATATAGTGATATTAAACCAAATCCAACTATTGAAAATGTACAACATGGTGTTAAAGCATTACATGATGCTGGTGCTGATTATATGATCGCTATTGGTGGTGGTTCTTCAATGGATACTGCTAAAGCTGTAGGAATCATTGATCGTAACCCAGAATTTAGTGATGTAAGAAGTCTTGAAGGTGTCGCTGAAACTAAAAATCCATGTACTCCAATTTTTGCAGTACCTACTACTGCTGGAACTGCTGCAGAAGTTACAATTAACTACGTTATTACAGATGTAGAAAAAGATCGTAAAATGGTTTGTGTTGATGTACATGATATTCCAGTTGTGGCTTTCGTTGATCCTGATATGATGTCATCAATGCCTAAAGGATTAACTGCAGCAACAGGTATGGATGCTTTAACTCATGCTATTGAAGGTTATATTACTAAAGGAGCATGGGAATTATCTGATATGTTCCATATTAAAGCAATTGAAATTATTGCTAAATCATTAAGAGGTGCAGTTGATAATACACCTGAAGGTAGAGAAGGTATGGCTTTAGGTCAATATGTTGCTGGTATGGGATTCTCTAACGTTGGTTTAGGACTTGTTCACTCAATGGCTCATCCACTTGGAGCTTTATATGATACTCCTCATGGTGTTGCTAATGCTATTATTTTACCAACAGTTATGGCATACAATGCTCCATATACTGGAACTAAATATAAAGATATTGCTGAAGCAATGGGTGTTGATACAACTGGTATGTCTCAAGAAGAATATCGTCAAGCAGCTGTAGATGCAGTAAAACAATTATCAAAAGATGTTGGTATTCCTGCTAACTTAAAAGAAATTGTTAAAGAAGAAGATTTACAATTCTTAAGTGAATCAGCATTAGCTGATGCTTGCTGTCCAGGTAATCCAAGAGATACTTCAGTTGAAGAAATCAAAGAATTATATCAATCATTATTATAATAATAGTTCGTTTTAAGGTGACTTGTAAAAAGCAAGTCACCTTTTTTATTTTATAAATTAAAAAGATGCATATAATCTATTGATAATAGGTAAAAATATATTATAATTAGTGATTGTTTAATGACACTTTTATGATATAATTTAATGTGTTTATGAAGTTGATATGAAAAGGAGGATGTCTTTGTGGAAAAGGTTAGCGAAAAAATTAAAGCAGGCCGCCAAGCCAAAGGCGTTACAATTGAAGAATTATCGCAAGCTACTTTAATTTCAACCACAATTATTAAAGATATAGAAGCAGGTGCTTTTGATAAGTTCACTGGTGATGAACAATATGTAAAAATGTATCTTAAAAAAATTGCGCGTTATTTAGATATTGATGCTAGTATTGCTGATGAATATATTGCTTTAACTCAAGAATTAAAATTAGAAGATTTACAAAAACAAAAAGAAAAGGAAAAAGAAGAACAAGATAAAAAAGGTGGTACGACATTTGTTGATAAAATGTCTGATACTTTTAAAAATATGCAAGCACTAAAACCAGAACCTGTTCATCGCAAAAAAGGTGTATATGAAGATCATTACATTTTGCGTTTTGTTAAATATGGTATTGTAGCTATTTTGGTTGTAGCGATTATTGCTGTGATTTGGTTTGCTGTTTTATCAACAAAACAAAATGATACTTCTACATTTAATAAATCAAATGATACAACTGTAGAAGGCAATGTGACAACGAAAAAAGCAAAGAAGAAAACAACTAAAAAAGATACGCAAACAAAACAAAAAACAGATACAACTGATCAAACTGTTCAAATTACAAAAACAGCATCTATGAATTATGATTTTAAATTACCTGAAGGTGCTCAAACATTTAAAGTTAAATTTGAATTTGTAGGACGTTCATGGGCAAGTTTACAAGTCAATGGTGCAGATTATTCAGAGTTTGAATCACGTATTTATAATTCAAATAATACAAGTAATTCAATGAATGCTGATCCAGAAACTGTTGAATTAACATTTAATGTTGCAGATTTTCAAAATTTGAATTTAAAACTTGGATTTAATAGGGGACATCGATTCTATATTAATGATCAACAAATCCCATTAGAAGATAGTGATTATACTTCTAATAATGCACAGTTGAAACTTAACTTGGTTAAATAATGAATCTACCTAATAAATTAACGGTAACAAGAGTATTACTGATTCCTTTACTCGTGATTATATATATGTTCCCATATAATACACTAGGAATTCATATTCCTGTTTATCATCTTGCTAATACTTCAATTTCATTAATTAATATTATTATTTTAGTTATTTTTATTGTTGCTTCAATTACTGACTATTTTGATGGTCAGATAGCTCGTCGTGAAAAAATGATTACGACTTTTGGACAGTTTGCTGATCCAATTGCTGATAAGTTATTAGTTAATACTATTTTCTTGCTTTTAGCGAGTGATCAAAGAGTATCGATTATTGTACCGATTATTATGATTTCTAGAGATACGATTGTTGATGCGATTCGTTTAGTCGCGGCTAATAAACAAATCGTTATAGCAGCAAGAAAGTTAGGAAAGTTAAAAACAGCTACACAAATGGTTTCTTTATGTGCTGTATTGTTATGTAATTTTCCATTTTCATATTTTTCAATTCCTGTTGATCAAATTTTAGTTTGGATAGCTTGTGCTATTTCAATTATTAGTGGAATTGATTATTTTATTCAAAATAGAGAAATGTTAACGGAGTCAATGTGATGGATGAATTAGCACAAATTTTAATACAAAAGAATATTTCGATTGGATCAGTAGAAAGTTTTACTGTCGGTCGATTTGCATCAATGCTAGGAAGTATTCCTGGCATTTCTAAGGTTTATAAGGGTTCTTTAGTTACTTATCAAAGTGTGACTAAAGAACGTCTTTTAGGTATTGAACATGAAGTTATTGAACGCTATGGAGTCGTTTCAAAAGAAATTGCCTCTTTAATGGCTATTAATGGTCAAGCCATATTAAATAGTGATGTTTGTGTATCTTTTACTGGAAATGCTGGACCTGATGCGATGGAAAATAAACCGGTTGGGGAAGTTTATGTTGGTTTAAGAGTGAAAGATGAATTATTTGTATATGGTTTAAATTTAAAAGGAAGTCGAAGTGATATTGCTAATCAGGCAATTGACTTTGCAATTAAAAAAATTATTGAAAAATTAAAGTAATTTTCATTTTTTTTATGTATATAAAGATAGGAGGGAATTTATATGGCAGAAAAAATAGATAAAGCAGAAGAAAAAAAACAACAGGCTTTAGATGCAGCAATTAAACAAATTGAAAAACAATTTGGTAAAGGTTCTGTTATGAAACTTGGTGATCGTAGTGCAATTGATGTAGACGTTATTCCAACTGGTTCTTTAACTTTAGATTTAGCCCTTGGAATAGGTGGATATCCTAAAGGTAGAATTATTGAAATTTATGGACCTGAATCAAGTGGGAAAACAACACTTACATTACACGCTATTGCTGAAGTACAAAAACAAGGAGGTCGTGCTGCTTTCATTGATGCAGAGCATGCAATAGATCCTGTATATGCTAAAAATTTAGGAGTTAATATTGATGAATTAATTTTGTCACAACCAGATAGTGGTGAACAAGGTTTAGAAATTGCTGAAACTTTAGTTCGTTCGGGAGCGATTGATTTAGTTGTTGTCGATTCAGTTGCGGCTCTTGTTCCTCAAGTTGAATTAGATGGGGAAATGTCAGATAATCAAATGGGATTACAGGCAAGATTAATGTCTAAAGCGTTACGTAAGTTATCAGGGGTGATGAATAAAACAGACTGTACTATTATCTTTATTAACCAATTAAGAGAAAAGATTGGTATCATGTTTGGTAATCCTGAAACAACAACAGGTGGACGAGCATTAAAATTCTATTCTTCGGTAAGAGTAGAAATTAGACGTAGTGAACAAATCAAAAATGGTACAGAAGTAGTCGGTAATAAAGTGAATATTAAAGTTGTTAAAAATAAAGTAGCGCCACCATTTAAAACAACACAAGTGGATATCATTTATGGTAAAGGAATTTCTCGTGATGGTGAAGTTCTTGATTTAGCAGTTGATAAAGATATTGTTGATAAATCTGGTGCTTGGTATGCTTATAAAGGTGAAAAGATTGGTCAAGGTCGTGAAAATGCGAAAAACTTCCTATCTACACATCCAGAAATAATGGAAGAAATAACAGAAGCGATTAAAGCTTCAATTAATCAAACAGAAGAAAATGATTAGAATTGATGTTCTAATCATTTTTTCATCTTGTTAGAAAATAGTTTTCATTGTAAATAATGGTAAAATATTATACAATATTATTGTGCCTTGCACACAGATTCAAATGATTGAATAAACATATTTGAAAATGGAGGGTTAAAAATGCCAAATATGTCGTTACCCACTATTTTATCTTATGTTTCAGCTGTGATCGCTGGATTTTTAATTTATTTTGCTTATACAAAATTGAAAATATCAAAAGCAAATGTATCAGCAGCAAAAATTGTTGATGATGCAAATTCAAAGGCAGATAATATTGTTAAAGAAGCAATACTTGATGCTAAGACACAGGCTTATGAATTAAAGTTAGAAGCAGAAAAAGAAGTTAAAGAACAAAGACATGAAATTACAGAACTAGAAAACAAATTATTAGAACGCGAAAAAGGTATTGAGCGTAGAGATATTGCAGTTCAAGGTAAGGAAGATGTTTTAGAACAAAAAGTTAAACAATTAAATAATCGAGAAGCTGGAATAGATAAATTAGAGGCTGAATTAAAGGAAAAAATAGACTCTAAAGTATCAGAGTTAGAAAAGGTTGCTGCTATGTCAGCAAGTGAAGCCAAAGATGAGTTATTTAAACAGGTTGAACAACAAATTAGTTTAGAAATGGCAGCCTATGTTAAAGAACAAGAAGAAGAAGCAAAAAGTAAAGCTTCAATGATTTCAAGGGATATTATCGCTAATGCGATTAATCGTTATGCCCAAGAAGAGGTAGTGGAAAAAACTGTATGTGTTGTTGCATTACCTAGTGAAGAAATGAAAGGGCGTATTATTGGTCGTGAAGGTCGTAATATTAAAGCGATTGAACAATCTACTGGTGCTGATTTAATTATTGATGATACACCTGAAGCAATTACAATCTCTTGTTTTGATCCAATTCGTCGTGAGATTGCTCGTTTGTCATTAGAAACATTAATTCGTGATGGACGTATTCAACCAGGAAGAATTGAAGAAGTTGTTGAAAAAACAAGAAAAGAATTAAATGAACATATTCGTAAAACAGGAGAAGATGCTGTTTTTGAATTAGGAATTTCTAAAATTGATAAAGATATTATTATGCAAATTGGTAAACTTAAATATCGTACAAGTTTTGGTCAAAATGCATTACAACATTCTTTAGAAGTTGCTCATTTAGCAGGAATTATGGCAGCAGAGTTAGGTTTAAACCAACAAATGGCTAAACGTGCCGGATTATTACACGATATTGGTAAAGCTATGGATCGTGAAATGGAAGGAAGTCACGTTGAATTAGGTGCTAAATTTGCTAAAAAACACGGTGAACATCCAACTATTGTTAATGCGATTGAATCGCATCATGGCGATGTTCCAGCAACAAGTGTGATTTCTATTTTAGTAGCGGCAGCTGATACGCTTTCAGCAGCAAGACCAGGAAGTCGTCGTGAAACAATTGAAAATTATATTCAACGTCTTGAAAAACTTGAAGCTATGGCTAAAAGTTTTGATGGTGTTGATAAAGTCTTTGCTATTCAAGCAGGTCGTGAAGTGCGTATCGTTGTTAAACCAGATAAAGTGGATGATATTGCAAGTCATAAGATTGCCCGTGATATTAAGACAAAGATAGAAGAAGAATTAACTTATCCAGGACATATTAAAGTGACTGTGATTCGTGAAGTTCGTGCAAGTGAAATAGCTAAATAGGATTAACAATTTTGTTAATCCTATTTTTATGGGAGGTTTAAAATGGTTAGAGTATTATTTATAGGTGATGTCGTTGGTTCTATTGGTCGTGAAATGATTGAAGATTACTTGTATCGTATAAAAAAAGACTATCGTATAGATTTTACAATTGCTAATGTGGAAAATGCCAGTCATGGCAAAGGACTTATCAAAAAACATTATGATTTTTTTACTTTTCAAGGAATTGATTGTATGACAATGGGAAATCATACGTTTGATAAAAAAGAATTATTAGATTATATTGATGAAGCTGATCGTTTAATTGTCCCTTATAATGAATCTGCTGTTTTACCTGGTATAAGTAGTAGGGTATTTGATGTTTCAGGTAAAAAGATAAGAGTGACGAATTTAGTAGGTTGTGTTTTTATGGATAATCGTTATCAAAATCCTTTTGATCGTTTTGATGAGTTTTTAAATATGGAACAAGATATTCATATTATTGATGCTCATTGTGAAGCAACAAGTGAAAAGATTGCTTTAGCTTATTATGCTAAAGATAAAGCGAGTGCTTTACTGGGAACACATACACATGTTCAAACTGCAGATGAAAGAATTATTGATCAAAAAATAGCCTTTATTTCTGATGTTGGAATGACAGGTGCGTATTTAAGTAGTTTAGGTTGTGATTTAGATAGTGTCATTTTAAAGATGAGAGGGTATCATGCTCCTTTTAAAATGTCTGATAATTCAGGACAATTTGCTGGTGTAGTTATAGAATTTAATGATGATAACCGTCCAGTTTCTATAGAACGTATCTTAATTAATGATGATCATCATTACTGTGCATCTTAAAGATGCACTTTTTTCATATTTAACATCTCGTTTCATATACTGTGATAGGAGGAAAAAATATGGAAATAATAAAAGTATCATCTTCATCTATACCTAATCATGTAGCCGGAGCTATTGCCTCTTTAATGAGAGAACAAGAATCATTAATGATTCAAACTATCGGTGCAGCAGCATTAAATCAAGCTGTTAAGGCCATTGCTATAGCAAGGGGATATATCGTACCAACAGGAAAAGAACTTATCTGTATTCCTTCATTTCATGATTTAATGGTTGATGACAAGCAAATTACAGCAATTCGTTTATTATTAGAAAGAAAATGAATGAAAACGGTTTATTTTTTTGAATAATAAAGGTATAATGTAATTGCTAGATGGAGGTTATATTATGGCAAAATGTAAATTATTAATGCAAACAGCACAAACACAAAAATTAATCGACTTTTTCGATGGATATGAAGATGATAAAGTAAAATGTAAATTCATCAAAAAAACAGGAATTAAAGCAGAAATCGAATGTGAAACTGAATTAACACCTGATGAAGCTGCAAGTTATTGCAAAGGTTTATTCAAAAAAACACCTGATGGTGCAGTTTTATATTTCTCAATTCAACCAGACGGATTCTTTGGTTAATCAACAATAAGGACTTAAGTCCTTATTTTTTTATGGAAATTAAATTTAAATATGTATATAATAGTCTAGAAAAGTGGTGAAAAAATGAAAGATTATAGTCAATATTTTAAAGGGCCTAATTTAAAAGAGGCTAAAAAAAGAAGAGGAGAAGATGTTCATCATATACATGATGCTTTTTTTATCCCTCAAGAAATGGTAAATGTAGGTAAAGGAAAGAAATACTACATTCATACTTATGGTTGTCAAGCTAATGAAAGAGATAGTGAAACATTATCAGGTATTTTAGAAATGATGGCTTATCAGCCAACAACAGAAATTAAAGAAGCTGATGTTATTTTATTAAATACATGTGCAATCAGAGAAAACGCAGAAGAAAAGGTGTTTGGTAAAGTAGGATATGTAAAAAATTTAAAAAAGAAAAATCCTAATTTGATTTTTGGGTTATGTGGTTGTATGGCACAAGAAGAAGTTGTCATTCAACGTATCTTACAAAAACATCCTCATATTGATTTAATATTTGGAACTCATAACATTCATCGATTACCAGAATTATTAAAAGAAGCAATGTTTAATAAAGAAATGGTCGTTGAAGTATGGTCTAAAGAAGGTGATGTGATTGAAGATACACCAGTAACAAGAGCAAGCAAACATAAAGCTTGGGTTAATATTATGTATGGATGTAATAAGTTTTGTACATACTGTATTGTTCCTTATACACGTGGGAAAGAACGTTCACGTTTAATGGATGACATTATTGAAGAGGTCAACCAATTAGTTAAAGATGGTTATCAAGAAGTGACTTTACTTGGTCAAAATGTGAATAGTTATGGAAAAGACTTAGACGATGGTTCATCTTTTGCTTCATTACTAGAAGCAGTAGCTAAAACAGGCATTCCTCGTATTCGTTTTACAACAAGTCATCCTTGGGATTTTTCAAAGGATATGATTCATATGATAGCTTCATATGATAATATTATGCCTGCTATCCATTTACCTGTTCAATCAGGAAATGATGAGGTATTAAAATTAATGGGGCGTCGTTATAGTCGTGAACAATATTTAGAATTATTCCATGCAATTAAAGAAGAAATTCCTGATTGTACAATTACAACTGATATCATTGTGGGATTCCCAAATGAAACAGAAGAACAATTTGAAGATACGTTATCTTTATATCAAGAGTGTGAATATGATTTAGCCTATACTTTTATTTATTCACCTCGTGCTGGAACACCAGCAGCCAAAATGGCAGATAATGTTCCATTAGAAGAAAAAGAACAACGCTTATATCGTTTAAATGAAGTTGTTAATGAAAAAGCATTGAAACAAAATCAAAGATTCTTAAATCAAGAAGTCGAAGTTTTAGTTGATGGACCATCTAAACGTGATCCACAAATGCTTACAGGATATACAAAACATCAAAAATTAATTAACTTTAAAGGAAATCCAGATTGTATTGGTAAAAGAGTCATGGTTAAAGTAACTGAAGCTAAAACATGGGCTTTAAAAGGTGAACAAATTGAACAAGATTGATACTTTGGCTCAAGCACTTAATCAAGAAATATTAAATTTGGATTTAGTTAAAGAATATCAAAAAATTGAAAAAGAACTTGCTTGTCATCAAGAACTACAAGAGTTAGAAAAACAAATTAAAGTATTACAAAAAAAGATTGTTAATCAAAAAGCAAAGCAAGATGATTCTGTTTATCAAACAATTGAAGAATATCAAGAATTAAGATCATCATTTGAAAATCATCCTTTAGTTGTCAATAGTCTATATTTAAAAGAAGAATTAAATGAATTATTACAAACAATAAATACATCAATAAATGGGCAATTAATGAAATAAACTATTGACATATGAAATAACTAAAATTATAATTTATAGAAATTTACAAAATATAAGAAAAGGAGAACAAAAATGGCATTTTATTTTGATGAACCATCACACACATTTAATGAATACTTATTAGTACCAGGATACTCTTCAGCAGAGTGTCAACCAAAAAATGTAAGTTTAAAAACACCATTAGTTAAGTTCAAAAAAGGGGAAGAACCAGCATTATCATTAAATATTCCATTAGTTTCTGCAATTATGCAAGCTGTATCTGATGATAATATGGCAGTGGCTTTAGCTAAAGAAGGTGGGGTTTCTTTTATCTATGGATCACAAAGCGTAGAAAGTCAAGCAGCAATGGTAAGACGTGCTAAAAATTATAAAGCAGGTTTTGTACCAAGTGATTCTAATTTATCAGCAACATCTACATTAGCTGATGTTATTGCTTTAAAAGAAAAAACAGGTCATTCTACAATGGCTGTTACTGAAGACGGAAGTGCAAATGGTAAATTAATTGGTGTTGTTACAGGAAGAGACTATCGTGTATCACGTCTTTCAATGGATACAAAAGTTGTTGATTTTATGACACCTTTTGATAAATTAATTTGTGGTCATATCGGGGTATCATTAAAAGAATGTAATGATATCATCTGGGATAACAAATTAAATGCATTACCAATTATAGATGATGAACAAAGATTACATTACTTTGTGTTTAGAAAAGATTATGAAACAAGAAAATCTAATCCAAACCAATTATTAGATGAAAATAAACGTTATATTGTTGGTGCTGGAATTAATACTCGTGACTATGAAACACGTGTTCCTGCATTAGTAGAAGCGGGTGCTGATGTATTATGTATTGACTCATCAGAAGGTTTCTCTGAATGGCAAAAAATGACTATTGATTGGATTAGAGAAAACTATGGGGATACAGTTAAAGTAGGAGCTGGTAACGTAGTTGATGCTGATGGATTTAGATTCTTAGCTGAAGCTGGTGCTGATTTCGTTAAAATTGGTATTGGTGGAGGATCTATTTGTATCACTCGTGAACAAAAAGGAATTGGACGTGGTCAAGCAACTGCAACTATTGAAGTAGCTAAAGCTCGTGATGAATATTTTAAAGAAACAGGAATTTATGTACCTATCTGTAGTGATGGTGGTATTGTTCATGATTATCATATGACTCTTGCACTTGCAATGGGTTCTGATTTCATCATGTTAGGACGATATTTCTCAAGATTTGATGAATCTCCAACAAATAAAGTAAGTATTAATGGTCAATATATGAAAGAATACTGGGGAGAAGGATCTGCTCGTGCTCGTAACTGGCAACGTTATGATATGGGTGGAGATCAAAAACTTTCTTTTGAAGAAGGTGTTGATTCATATGTACCATATGCTGGAAGTTTAAAAGATAACGTAGGATTAACTTTATCTAAGATTAAACATACAATGTGTAACTGTGGTGCTCTTACAATTCCAGAATTACAAGAAAAAGCAAAAATTACACTTGTTTCTTCAACAAGTATTGTTGAAGGTGGAGCTCATGATGTTGTTTTAAAAGACTCATCAAACAATCAACATAAAAATTAAGACTTCTTAGAAGTCTTTTTTTTATTTTAAGACATAAAGTTATAAAGGGTGATGATATGTCGAATCAAATATTTGAAATTATGACTAAAGCAACGATTGCTAAGGGACATAAAAGATCAGTAGATAAATATCATTTTGAAGTAGAACATATTGACAAAATATTAGGATGCTGGATTTGTAATCATTGTTTTGAAGCAAAAATTGAAAAAGGGAAACCAATTATTTATGGTAGCTTAGAAATGCATGTCTGGTATAGTTATTTAAATGATAGCCATTTATTAAAGAAAGTAGTTCAGTACCAAGAAATGATAGACTTAAATTGTTCAGGGCATATATTAAATAATCAAGATGAATTAAAAGTAAGCTGTCAAAAAATACCTAAGTGTATTCATGCTAACTTAAATAAACAAATCATTGAATTAGAGATAGAAAAAGAATTAGCTTTAAAAATCATAGGAGAAACGACGATTATGGTAGAAAATAAGCAGAATATAGTCAATGATTCAGATCAAGAAATCAAAGTGAATACCGATTTTATAACATAGAAAGATATGTCTTTCTATGTTATAATGTTGGCAGTATTGAAAGAAGAGGTAGTAAAATGAAACCAAAATATAGTCCAATGATGATGCAATATTTAAAAATAAAAGAAGAACATGCTCATGATATTGTGATGTTCCGTTTAGGAGATTTTTATGAGATGTTTTTTGATGATGCAATTACGGTTTCAAAAGAATTAGAATTAGCTTTAACTGGTAAAAATGCAGGTGCTAAAGAAAGGGTACCAATGTGTGGGGTTCCTTTTCATTCAGCTAGTGGTTATATTCAAAAATTGGTTGATAATGGTCATCGTGTGGCTATTGTTGAACAGTTAAGTGATCCAAGTAAAAAAGGGTTGGTTGAACGAGGTGTTGTACAAATTATTACACCAGGTACGATTTTTGATGAATCGATGACAAAGAATAAAAATAATTACATAGCAAGTATGATGACTTTTGATTTTCAATACGTGCTCGCTTTTTGTGATATTACAACGGGTGAATTTTTAGTTGTGAATATTGAAAAAAATGAACATGCTCTTAAAAATCAATTAACATCAATGGATGTAAAAGAAATTGTTGTTTTACCTAGTGAAAGTTTACAGTTTGATAATATGATGGTTTCTTATTATGAAAATGATCAGTTTAATGATCGTTATGAAAATATGTTTAAAAATATTCATGATCTAAAACAAATCAAAGTGTCTTCTCTACTGCTTAATTATCTTTTAGAAACACAAAAAAGAGATTTGGAACACTTACAAATGATCCAAGAAGTTAAAAATGAAGATTATATGACCATGGATTTATATACTAAAAAATCACTAGAATTGACTGCTAATGCACGTGATCATGATAAATATGGTTCTTTGTTTTGGTTATTAGATCAAACGAAGTGTGCTATGGGTTCCCGTTTATTAAAAAATTATTTAGATCGTCCTTTACTTAATTTACAAACTATAGAACAAAGATTAGATATTGTAGAGATTTTTACTCAACAATTTATTCAAAGAGAAAGCATTAAAGAAATTTTAAAAGATGTTTATGATCTAGAAAGATTATCAAGTCGTATTGCTTTTGGTAATGTTAATGCTCGTGATTTAAAATGGATTAGTGCTTCTTTAAAAGTTGTTCCAGAATTAAAAAACCAGTTATTATCTTTAGATGAACCTCTAACAAATCAATTAGCTGAACAATTGGTTGATTTATCACATATTACTCAATTAATAGATCAAGCTATTATTGATAATCCACCTTTAGTTGTAAAAGAAGGGGGAATTATTAAAGAAGGTTTTTCAAGTGAATTAGATGAATTAAGATATTTAAGAGATCATGGTAAACAATGGTTAGTTGAATTTGAACAAAAAGAGCGTGAAAAAACCGGTATTAAAGGATTAAAAGTTGGTTATAATCGTGTTTTTGGTTATTATATTGAAGTAACAAAAGGTAATTTATCTTTAATTAAAGATGAATTTGCTTATACGAGAAAACAAAGCTTATCAAATGCTGAAAGATTTATTACACCTGAATTAAAAGATATGGAAAATAAAATTTTATCAGCTCAAGATAAAATCCAAAAATTAGAATATGTTATCTTTAATGATGTAAGAAATCAAATAAAAAAAGATGTTCATATGATACAAGATGTCGCTAAAGTTATTGCTCAAATTGATGTTTATCAATCTTTAGCCATGCTTGCTAGTGAAAATAATTATGTTCGTCCTGTTTTCAATCAAAATAAAAAATTGGAAGTTAAACAAGGAAGACATGGTGTTATAGAAAAAGTAATGAGTCATGGAAGTTATGTGGCTAATGATGTTTTTATTGATAAAGATCATCCAGTTATGTTGATTACGGGACCTAATATGGGTGGTAAATCAACTTATATGCGTCAGGTTGCCTTAATAGTCGTGATGGCACAAATTGGTAGTTTTGTTCCTGCAGATTATGCAACTTTACCTATTTTTGATCAAATCTTTACCCGTATTGGCGCAAGTGATGATTTAATTAGTGGACAATCTACTTTCATGGTAGAAATGTTAGAAGCCAATAATGCTTTACGTTTTGCTAGTGAAAATTCTTTAATTCTATTTGATGAAATTGGTAGAGGAACTGCTACTTTTGATGGAATGGCTATTGCTCAGTCAATGGTTGAATATATTGCCACACATATTAAATGTATGACATTATTTTCTACTCATTATCATGAATTGACTTTCTTAGAAGATAAGAACTTGGGTATTCAAAATGTTCATGCTAGTGCGAGTGTTGATCATGATAAACTGGTATTTCATTATCAAATCAAACCAGGACGTTCTAATAAATCTTATGGGATTAATGTTGCTCGCTTAGCACATTTACCTGAAAATGTGTTAGAACGTGCAGATCATTTATTAGATGCATTAGAGGAAAATAATATTGAACATCATTTAAGTCAACCAGAGGTTGTTAAAACAGTTGTTAAAGAAAGTGAAGTGGAAAAATATTTGGATAATATTGATCCTATGGCTTTATCACCTCTTGATGCTTTATCAACTTTAATTGAATTAAAAAAATTGAATGATCAAAAGAGGTAAATAAATGAAAATAAAACAATTAGATGAAGTTCTAGCTAATAAGATTGCAGCTGGAGAGGTTATTGAAAGACCTGCTAATGTTGTTAAAGAATTAGTAGAGAATAGTATTGATGCAAAAAGCAGTAAAATAGATATTCAAATAGAAGATGGTGGTTTACAACTTATTCAAATAAGTGATAATGGTTTAGGAATGGATCAGGAAGATGCTAAGTTATGCTTTTTGCGCCATGCAACAAGTAAAATTAAAGATGATCAGGATTTATTTTGTATTCAAACATTAGGCTTTAGAGGAGAAGCTATTCCTTCTATTGCATCGATTAGTCATTTTGAATTAAAAACAAGTGATGGTCATCAAGGGACAATTGTCACTTATGAATTTGGAAAATATATTTCTTTACAAGAAAGTGATTTAAAACAAGGAACTACTATTAATGTTGAAAAGTTGTTTCAAAATGTTCCTGCAAGATTAAAATATGTTAAATCTATGCAAGCAGAGTTTGCCCATATTCAAAATTATGTTGAAAAATTAGCATTATCTTATCCTCATATCGCTTTTAGTTTATTACATAATAAAAAAATGATTTTTAAGACAAATGGCAATGGTCAATTGTTGGAAGTTATTAATCAAATATATGGTTTATCAGTAACAAAAAATATGATACCTGTAAAATTTGAAGATCAAGAATTTTCTATTAGTGGATATATTGGCAAAATTGAAGTTAATCGGGCAAATAAAAATCATATTGTAACAATGGTTAATCATCGTGTCGTAAAAAATCAAATTACGATAGATAGTGTTAATAAAGCATATCGAAAATATTTGGCTGATAATCGTTATCCCATAGCTGTTATTGATATTGAAATTGATCCCTATTTGGTAGACGTTAATGTTCACCCATCTAAACTAGAAGTCAAATTTTCTAAAGAGTATCAACTTAGAGATTTGATATATCAAGGAATCTGTAGAGCTTTGGAAAATGTGAATCAGACATATCAAGTAGAAGAAAAACCGGTGTATAAGCCTCAAAGTGAACAATTAGATCTCAATATTAATTATCTTCAAGAAGATCTTGTTGAACCTGTTTCTATAAAAGAAAAAGAGGAATTTATTTCGCAAGTTGAATATGTTCAACCTCCTGTAATTCATGAATCTAAAGAAACTTACCATGAAGATCAAAAAGAAATAAAAGAAGAAAAGGTAATTGAAAAACCAATTCATCAACCATTAAAACAGATGAAAAAGAAAATTTTTGTGAAGGCTCAAATTCACGGAACTTATATTGTTGGTGAAGATGAAAGTGGCATGTATCTCATTGACCAACATGCTGCTCAAGAAAGAGTAAACTATGAATATTTCTTAGCTAAATATAAAAATTTAGATTTAACAATGAGAGATTTATTAGTTCCTATTACAGTTGAATACCCATTGAGTGAATGTATGATTATAGAAGAAAGAAAAGATTTGTTAAAGCAAGTAGGAATTGATGTCGAACCTTATGGTGGAGGCTTCATTGTTAGAAAATTACCAATGTGGATGAATAATATAGATGAATATGTATTTATTGAAGATTTAATGAATCAGGTCATTCACCATAATCAAATAGATGTTATTGCTCTTCAAGAACATGCGATTGCAACATTGAGCTGTAAAGCATCATTAAAGGGGAATAGTCATCTTTCTATTGAGGCAATGCAAACTATTGTTGATAACTTAATGCGATGTGATAATCCTTATGTTTGTCCTCATGGAAGACCAACAATTATTCATTATTCTGCTTATGAATTAGAAAAATTATTTAAGAGGGTTGTATAATGGAAAAAGTCATTGTAATTGTAGGACCAACTGCGGTTGGAAAAACAAAAATGTCTGTAGAATTAGCTAAAAGAATCAATGGTGAAATTATTAGTGGCGATTCTATGCAAATTTATAAATCAATGGATATTGGTACAGCTAAAGTTACTTCACAAGAAATGGACGGTATTCCTCATTATCTAATAGATATTAAAGAACCAGATGAAAGTTATAGTGTTAAGGATTTTCAAGATGAAGTAAGAAAATGTATTCATGATATTTCTAGTCGTGGCAAAGTTCCTATTATTGTTGGTGGAACAGGACTTTATATTAAAGCAGCACTTTATGATTATGAATTTAGTGAAAGTCCCCTTGATCAAAGCTATTATATTGAAAAATATCAACACTATAGTGATGATCAACTTTATCAGTATTTAAAAAAAATAGATCAAGAAAGTGCAGAGCAACTACATCCCCATAACCGTCAGCGAGTGTTACGTGCTATAGCAATCTATGAAAGTACGGGAACTAAAAAGAGTGAAATGATTGCTAGACAAGAACATTGCTTACTCTATGATGCTTATTTTATTGGATTAACACTAGATCGAGAAGTGCTTTATCAAAGAATTAATCATCGCGTTGATTTGATGGTGGAACAAGGGCTCTTGGGTGAAATCGATAATCTCATGAAAAAAGGTTATTCTCAAGATCTTCAGAGTATGAAGGCAATAGGATATAAGGAGTGGTTTGCTTATTATCAAGGGCATCAATCAAAAGAAGAAACGATAGAATTAATAAAAAAGCATTCACGACAATATGCTAAAAGACAATATACTTGGTTTAAAAATCAAGTACCTGTTCATTGGTTTGATGTTAACCTCAATTGTTTTGAAGAAACAATAGATAATGTTTATAAAAAAATAATGTCCTTTTATTTATAGGACATTATTTTTTTGAATGAATTAATTTTTTTATTTCATTTGTTCTACCATGTTGTAAAATACGACGATAATTTTGCGCAAGAGCTTTTTCATATTGACTTGTCATCCATGGCACATAAAATTGTTGGTGGGCAATTTGATCTGGTAAATATTGAATGTATTCCCATAACTCAGGACGATCATAAGGGTAAGTTTCATCTTCTTGTAAACCTACAGGTGTGAGTCTTAAATATTGAGGTGCTTTTAATGGCTGTGATTTAAGATTTGCTAGAGCATTATCAATAGCGTTTTCGCTTGATTTTGATTTAGGCGATAAACATAAATCTATAATAGCACTTGCAATAGGAATACGAGCTTCAGGAAAACCTATAACTTTAGCGGCTTGAAAAGCCATGACTGTACGCATACATGCATTTGGATTAGCAAGTCCAATATCTTCGTAGGCACAAGTGATGACACGTCTTTCTAATGAGTCAATATCATCATATTCAATTAACTTAGCTAAGTAATACATTGCACCATTAGGATCACTTCCACGAATAGATTTTTGTAACCCACTTAAAGTATCATAATACTGGTCTTCATCTTTATCAAATTGACCATTTGCATTTGGTATGGCGTTTTTAACATCTTCACTTTTAATGTGCTGATCTTGACATATAATTGTGCATAATTCTAAACAATTATAAGCAAAGCGAATATCTCCTGAAGAAATTCTTGCGATATAGTCTAACACTTCTTGATCACAGGAAAATTCATTTTTAAGTCCTTTATCACTAATAAGGGCGTTTTTAAGTCCTGTAATAATGTCTTTGTTTGTGAGTGGTTTGACTTCAACAATTTGACAACGAGAACGAATGGCTGGATTAATTGAATGATAAGGGTTAGCAGTTGTGCACCCAGCAATAATTAATAAACCACTTTCAACATAAGGAAGTAAATTATCTTGTTTCATTTTATTAAGACGGTGTACTTCATCTATAATAACAAACAGAGTTCCTGATAATTTAGCTTCTGCAACAATAGCATCCATTTCTTTTTTATTACCCGTTGAGGCATTAAATATGCGATAGGGAATATTTAAATCATGAGCTAATGCCATAGCAAGTGTTGTCTTACCACATCCTGGTGGACCATATAATATCACTGATAGAGGATGTTTCTTTTCAACGAAACGTGTAAAAATTCCATTTTCACCAACAACATGAGATTGACCAATAATATCATTTAAAGATGTTGGTCTCATTTTATAAGCTAGAGTAGACATAAAAAATTCCTTTCTCTTATATAAAAAATTAGATATAATAATTATATCATTTTTAAAAAATAAAAGGTAGGATGGATTATGAGATTAGTCGTTCAAAGAGTATTAAATAGTAAAGTAGAGATTGACAATAAGATTAATGGGCAAATTAATAATGGATTTATGGTACTGGTAGGAATTACTCAAGATGATAATAAAGAAATCGTGAAAAAAATGGTTGATAAGTTAGTTAATTTAAGAATATTTGAAGATGAAAATCAAAAACTTAATTTATCTTTAAAAGATGTTAACGGTGAAATTTTATCAATTTCGCAATTTACTTTATATGCTAATTGTAAAAAAGGGAGAAGACCTAGCTTTTTAAAAGCGGCCAAACCAGATATTTCAAAACCTCTTTATGATTATTTTAATGAAGAAGTCAAAAATCAAGGCATTCATGTAGAAACAGGTGTTTTTGGTGCTATGATGAACGTAACTTTGGTCAACGCCGGACCTACAACAATTATTTTAGATAGTGATGAAATATTGTAATTGATAGATCGTTTTCATTAAATAAAATAAATATAGAAAAATATTAAAAAACACTTTACAAAGGCAAGAAAAGATGGTAGTATAAACGAGCACTCGAAAGAGAGGGAGGCAGTCGAAAAGGAAGTCGAAAAAAAGACAGAAAAAGAGATTGACAAAGAGCTCAAAAGAGTGTAAGATAAACAGGTCGGCGAAAGAGCCGAGAGATCATTGAAAACTAAACAGTAAACGAATAAAACACAACGTCAATTAAGGA